>JGI2171J19970_10000688_pt1 | contig 18515 bp, 17 predicted proteins | sample DeeMarSWOR324_28_FD_19970 | JGI IMG/M metagenome (IMG submission 19970) | reverse complement strand
AACAACTATTCAATAATTAAAGCGATGATGAATCTAGGTAATCTTTAGGATTTTAGTAGAAAAGGAATCCGTTAAATCTATGGCTGATGCGGTAAACTGCAACCTATGTAGTTTTAGTGACTACAGGGTATTGCGTAAGAAATCTCATTTGCTCGATTTGAACGGATTAAAGAGAAGTCTGGATATTCGAAATGAACTGAACTGTGTTCAATGTTTGAATTGCGGTTTAATTTATCTCAATCCTATGCCCACGTTCAGGGAGCTAAAGAGATATTACGAACAAGAATATGATTTCTTACTCCAAAGAAACAGCGAAAACTACCTCCAAGGTTCTGACTACATTAGAAATCAGCTCATTACTTTTGAAAAGTATGTGACAAAGGGGCGCTTACTTGATATTGGGTGTGGGACTGGGAATTATGTCTTTCGTGGGCGGGAATTAGGTTGGGATACCTACGGGATAGAGGTTTCAAAAAGGAATTCGGATTTCTTGAGTAATGAGCTTGGATTAAATGTTCTTAATGGATCTATTGAGGAGGTCAATTTTGATTCTGAATATTTTGACGTGGTAATTTTGAATCACGTATTGGAGCATCTATTTGACCCTAAGATGGTACTGAAGAAAATTTATGGATTTTTAAAAAAAGGTGGAATTCTAGCGTTATATGTCCCGAATGAATTTGAATGTCTTTACTCAAGACTGATGTTAAACAATTTACTTTTTTATTTGCAGCCGAGAGAGAGGCCAACGGATCATTTATATTTTTTTAACAAGAAGACAATTCAGCGTTTGCTGACATCAATAGGATATAGGATCATGGATTTGACAACGATGAACTTCAGAATAAACACGAATCATAAGAATAGATATGGATTGGCAGGTGATACAGTAAAAAGAACCTATTGTTGGTTAGCTGATTTATTGAAAATGGGAGATGTCATGAACATTATAGCCGAGAAGGAATAGGTAGTAGGATTCAATGGTTGAATGATCGAATCGTTACAGTCCTGTTAAGGAGAGAACAAGAACAGCTATGAGGATTTTGGCAATATCACATTCGTGTGTTATCCCGGAATATAGGAAAAGGATGTCCTATCTAGTAAGGCTTAACGGCGTGAATTTGAGTTTGTTGGTGCCGAGGCAATGGAGGGAATACAACTCATGGGTGAGTCTGGAAAAGAGCGGAGATGAGGCATACAATATCATCTCGGTTCAACCCATGAGTTGGTGGATTAATAACTCTGGTTTCAGGAATGTGACTCACTTTTATCCAAGGGTTAAGGAGATCATGGAGAACGTTCATCCGGACATCGTTGAACTATGGGAGGAACCATTTTCCTTGGTGGCTGCTCACACAATCTTCTGGGCGAGGAGGGTTAATGATTCAGTAAAGATTATCTTCTTTTCGGCGCAGAATATCCGTAAGGATTATCCATTCCCGTTTAGCTTTTTCGAGAAATACACTTACGGGAACGCAAATTATGCTTTCTTGGTTAGTGATGACGTAGCTAGTGTGTTAAAGGCAAAGGGCTACGATAAACAATTTCTTGTCTTACCATTAGGGGTCGATCCCGAGTTTTTTCGCAAAAAGGACGTTTCGTCGTTGAAAAAAGATTTGCGAATTAGTGATTTTGTGGTTGGGTTTGTAGGGAAAATTGTAGATCAAAAAGGGATCCTAGACTTAATTCAAGCAATATCTGAAATTAATGAAAAAATTCAGCTCCTTATTATTGGCAACGGTAATCTGAGGGAAGAGGTAGAACATAGGGTCAGATCCCTAGGCCTGGGACAAAAGACCATTATTATTGATGCTGTTCCACATTCAGAAATCCCTGAATATTTGAATTGTATGGATCTTTTGGTTATTCCATCAATTACCTTACCCCATTTGAAGGAGCAGTTTGGGAGGATAATCATTGAGGGAATGGCGTGCGAGGTCCCGGTAATAGGCTCGGATTCTGGTGAAATCCCTACGACTATCGATAAAGCAGGCCTCATTTTCAAGGAGAAAGACATAAAGGATCTCAAGGAGAAAATTGAGGCTTTGATAAAAAATCCAAACCTCAGGGCTACCCTTGCAAAAAAGGGAAGGAAAAGAGTACTTGAGAAATTTAGCTGGAAGGTAATTGCCGAAAAACAGTATCAAGTCTATATGGAGTTGATGCGTCAAAGAAGATGCAGTACGTGATCAGGAATCCTTATAAGCGACGAATGGTTTCCATCCTGGACAAGGTGGGAAACCTTTTTTGCGCAAGAAGATTTGAAGATCCCTCCAACATCGTAAGAAGAGTTCTGTTGATCCGCCTCGATCACCTGGGAGATGTACTTCTCACGACTCCTGCCATCAAATCATTGAAGAAGCAATTCCCTCATGTTCGAGTTACAATGCTTGTGAAAGAATGGTCTTACGAAGCCATAAAAAACAACCCCAACATTGACAAAATCATTGTTTTTAACTCCTTCTGGACCATACCGAGGGAAGAGTGTAAAAAGAGTGTGGGTGTTAGTGGAATTGTTAGACTGATTCGTCAGTTACGTGGGGAACATTTTGATTTGACCATCGATTTCAAAGGGGATTTTCGGAACATCTTAGTTGCCTACCTTGCGGGAGCGAAACGGAGAATTAGCTACGCGGTGCGGGGAGGTGGATTTCTCCTTACCGATATTGTCCCGTATGAACCGGGAATCCATGAAATTGATAAGAATTTGAAACTGCTAACCCCCCTCAGAGTTAATTCTGAGAATAGCAGTATGGAGCTATGCTTCGATAAAGAAGACATGGCTACCGTGCAATCAATCTTTGCCCAAAAGGGGATCGATTCAAAAAGGCGAACAATTGCACTTCACCCAGGTGGTGGTTCAGAATACAAGTGCTGGGGTGGAGAGAAATTCATTACCATCGCTGAAGAGCTGACTAAGGACAGTCCTGCCAATGTCCTTATATTCGCCGGTCATTACGAAAGAAGGGCTTTTCAGGGGGTGGAAAAACCCGCTAGAGGCATTTTTGTGATGCCGGACTTGAGCGTTTGCCAGATGGCCGCTGCTTTCAAGAAATGTGACCTACTAGTGTGTAATGATTCGGGCCCGATGCACATGGGTTTTGCAGTTGGAACGCCAACGGTGGCTATTTTTGGTCCAACCTTCCCCAATCGATTTGGCCCCAAAGACTTAAGAAAAAATAGGGTGGTTCGTTTACAGTTGCCATGCAGTCCGTGTTGGCACCCTGATAAGGCTCTTGAATGCAGGGAGAGGAATTGCCTCAAAAGGATAGAAATAGATGATGTGTTAACAGCGATTAATGAATTGGAGGGGAAATCAACGAATATCCAAAAACTCGCCGTCCAGTCACTATAAATGAACGAGCGGCGTCGCTCAATCGATTGAGAGCCCAACTGTCTGTTAATGGTACCTGAGAGAATAGCAGCGATATTAGCTTGTCCGAGATGTAAATCAAGGACGAACATTGACGCAAGGGTAGTCTGTCCCAAGTGCGGAAGTAACTACCCTATTAAGAAAAACATTCCGTTCATGCACTTGATGAGCAGTAGGAAGGAAATCGAAAAGGAAATCTCAAGGGCAAAATCAACTCGCAATTTGACAAATTTCTCGGAGACAATCAGTAAAGAAAACAATTTCTTGCTATCATCTCAATATGACAATCCGAGTGAAATGAGGACACTTACTCCTTTCGTCTACAAACTAGGAAAGAGATTGTATCCCCCTGCGCCAGCATTGAATTGGGTCATACGGAAAAAGAGAGGGCCATTGGTGAACAGATTTAGGGATGGCCTAATACTGAACGTAGGGTCCGGAGATAATTTCATTCATGAAAATGTTATTAATTTCGACCTAGATTGCCTTCCGGGGGTAAATGTGGTGGGTAATGGGGAATATTTGCCTTTTTTGGATGAGACATTTAATTTAATCATCAATCAAGCCGTTTTGGAGCACGCAAAAAGGCCGAGCAGAATTGTCAAAGAAATGAACAGAGTTTTGAAAAGAGGTGGATATGTGTATGTTGAATGCCCATTTCTTCAGGAGTACCATGCATATCCATTAGATTTTCAAAGGTATACGTTGTCGGGTTTAGAGAGTCTGCTATCTAGTTTTCGAAAAATCGACAGTGGAGTTTGTGCAGGTCCAAGTGCCACATTTGGAAGGGTATTTAGGGAATATGTTGCATCATTCTCGGATAATCTTTATATACACCAGATTTTGAAAATACTAGCTGGATGGATCATATTTCCAATTCGATACCTGGACCTTTACTTAAATAAAAAGAAGTATGCACACGTTATAGCAATGGGATTCTACTACATCGGTCAAAAGATCTAAAAGAAGAGATTGACCTCGAAGAGATGTTACGAATTTTGACCTATCATACCATTGGAGATTATAATGAGGTGTTACCTGCTGGAATAAACACACCAATTGAAGTTTTTCGCTCTCATATGGACTATTTATTTCAACATCAGTATCGAGTTTGCCCTCTGGATCAGATAGTCGAATATATTATTAACAGGCAGAAACCAAATCGTAAAACACTCGCTATTACCTTTGACGACGGTTATGAAGACCATTTCATCAATGTGTACCCGATTCTCAAACAGTATGGTTTTCAGGGAACCATCTTTTTGACAGCTCAATATATTAATGGTTATTGGGAGAGTGAAAAAGCGCATGGGGGAAAGATCAAGGGTCTTTCCAAAGAGCAAATATTAGAAATGCGGAGAGAAGAATTTGTTCAATTTGGGTCCCATGGTTACTCCCACAAAAATCTCTTAGGTATCGGTGAAGAAGAAAAGATATATGAGATAAGGGATTCGAAATTGTTTTTAGAAGATCTTCTGGGAGAACATATCCGTTTTATCTCTTATCCCTTCGGGGCTTTTGATGAGGGAGTAAAAACCGTGGTGAGGGATGCTGGATATAAGGCTGGATTTTCCGTTTGGAATAAACAGCCAGATATCTATTCAATTCGAAGAATTGCCTTACACACTCATGATGGTGTTGAGAGGTTCCGTTTGAAGATTTCTCCCCTCTATTATCCTACTAAATCTTTGTTCACCGTATTTAAATAGACATTAATGTTTTTTCAAGTTGACCCTCTCCTATTTATACACTTTTCTGACTGATAATCTTGCAATTTCCATATAATGTTGAGTTATGTGATGGTAATCGATTATAAACGATCGGTTCTGGAAGGTTTTGCCCAACAATGAAAATGCGTTTGGTAGATTTGCTGCAATGCCCATATGACGGCACCTTTCCATTGGAGTTGCAAGTTGTCGCACAGGAGAAGGTTAGGAACAACTTGCGGATAGATAAAGTGTTCTGCAGACGATACTGTGCTTATAAAAACGGGTTAATCCGGAGTTTTATGCCCGCTCTTGGGGATTGCCAGGAATGTTTTCGAAATGAGATTATCCAGGCGCTTTTGATCTGCCCGTCCTGCAAGAGATGGTTTCCCGTATTAGAAGGGATACCCTCCATAATGCCGGATGAACTTCGATCTAGTAGGGAGGGAGAATTCCTAGAGGCATTTCCATCCATTATTCGATCTGGTAGTGTCCGAATCGCATTTCCAAAAGTATCTGATCTCACAAAGGAGGTCAAAGACAAACGTAAAGAAATGGAACGGAGGGATTGTGAGGCGCCGATTTATGAGCATGTGTTTACGCACTATAAAACCGCCCGAGAACGAGATGCCGTGTTTGAGAGGCTAGCATTTCACGAAGAAGATATTTTGCTCGACATAGGCTGTGGCACGGGTCGTTTAACGCGAGATTATGCATCAAGAGTGAATGAGTCTATAACGACAGACTTTTCTCTCGAGTCCTTAAAGATTCTCCAAAAGAGTATTTCCCGGCAATCTTCGAGGCCGGTTCACCCGATACAGCTAGATGCGTGCTTACTACCTTTCAAAAACTCTTCTTTCACCAAAATATTGAGCACACAAGTTTATGAACATATTCCTTCGAAAGCGTCACGTCTAAGGGCATACAAAGAGGTCAACCGTATGATGAAAAGGGGGGGGGTGTTTGTTTTAACAATTTATCTGTACAATCTTCACAAGCGACTCTATCATTGTTTTAAACCCGGGAGATTTTCAGACACGGCAAAAAGTGGATATCACTGCAACGGACAGATTTATTATTACAACTTCTCATTTGGAGAAGCCCGCCGAGAACTTTCTTCTATATTTAAGATGGAGGAAATAACCGGCATTATTAATAACATTCCGCTTATAACAAGGCTTTTAGGGAGCCAAAGGGGAAAAGTGGATCGTTTTTTGGAAAATACTCATCTATCGCATTTCCTCGGTACTTTTATACTCGGTAAATGCCGCAAGAGGGAGTATACGATATAAGAATGAGTTTCTGTATCCCAGTCTTGACTTATCATAACGTTAGCCCAGGAGGGTCTGTTACCCCAGAGATATTCGAGCAGCATCTAAAAGCAATGGCAAGGCTTGGGTTTCAATCCATAGGAGGAAAGGACTTAAAGGGCTTTTTGAACGGTGATAGAAGGAAGAAGAAAAGAGTCTTAGCCATTACTTTCGATGACGGGTTTCTCGATAATTGGACTATTGCGTGTCCATTGTTAATGAAATACGGATTCCGTGCGATTTTCTTCGTTATAACCGGAAAGATTGAACCGGGGGGAAATGGATGTCGGCCGTGGATTAAAGCTGGAAAGACTTATAGTGAGAGTTTGGTAGGAAGATATATGAGCTGGGACGAGCTCAAGGAAATGGAGCGTTTGGGCCTGGGGGAGGTTCATTCACACACTCATAGTCATCGATTTTTTTTTAAGGATCTCAACGGATGCATAGGTAGTAAAGATCTTCAGTGGCTTGCGGAAGATATCAAACGCTCAAAGGAGGAGATCCACAAACATTTCGGGTCGCGTGAAGTCTTTCTCTGTTGGCCGGGTGGAGAATATGAATCTCGGGCACTGCATTGTGGCGAGAATTCAGATTTCCATACTTTTTTCACGACGATAGACGGAACGAATCAGCTTGGCTCAGGCACTCGCGAAATAAAACGACTCCACGTTACCTCAAAAGGTAGAGTACCCTTCAATCTCCGGGTGTGGCTCTATTCTGGTTCCTTGAGCTACAGAGCCTTCGAATTGATGAAAAGGATATTCGGGTAGATGACGACCGTCCATAAGATCGAAAATCTTGAAGATAAGTGGATAATACACACGTGGAACAAGTTGAACGAGAGTGCAGGATCACCTCATATTCATCTGACATTTGAGTGGATCTCTTTGTGGTGGAAGTATTTCAAGAAAGACCGTGAGCTCACGCTCTTTGCCGCGGTAGATGACAATCGGATTGTTGCCCTTGCGCCACTCTGCACAAGGAAGGTTGGAAGGGGAATGTCGAAGTTTCGTATTCTCGAATTCCTCGGTACTGGATTATCTGATCGAGGGGACTTCTTGTGGGAACCATGTCGTAAAGATGCTCTCAATGATATTCTTGGCCACATTCATGCCCAAAAAGATAAATGGGATCGGATAAGCCTAAGAGGTTTTCCAGATTGGTCAGGCAGTGCTCTCACACTTGAAACAGAAGCAAAAAGGTTGGGATGGAGGCTTTTCTCCGCTGATAGAGAGGGTTCTCCCTATCTCAAAATCGATGGCGACTGGGAAGCCTATTTCAAGAGCAGGAGCAAGAACCTGAGGAACGATACACGGAGGAGAAGAAATCGCCTCGCTGATTTTGGTAATCCTCACATCAAGCTTCTGAATTCACCTGAGGAGATCGTATCGGTGCTTGATAAGGTAATTAAGATAGGGATTCAGAATCCTTTGAAGCGACATCTATTCATCCATCCCGCAGTCAAACCGTTTCTGGTTGAAATGCTTACACTGTTTCATGATAAGGATTGGTTACGTTTCTGGATAATGGAGTCTGATGGCGAATTGATGAGCTACATCATGGGCTTTTTCTATAATAAAACCTTTTACTATTGGAACTTAGGCTACGATCCTCAGTTCATTTCTTGTTCTCCAGGAAGATTGCTTCTTATTGATGTTCTCAAGAACTGTTTCAACGAGAAGATATTGGAGTTAGATTTTATGCGCGGTGAAGAAAAGTACAAACAGAACTGGGCAACAGGGGTCCGACATAATGTGAAATTAGAAATATATCATTCACACTGGCGTTCGTGGCTCGCGAATTTCCTTTCCCAGGGAAAACGACATCTTAATTCCTCTTGAGATTTCCGAAAATCGAGCTAGATCATCCATTTTAGGATTGAACCAGTTACTATCTAACGGCCTCCTGCCTTGAAAATCCTCCAAGTCGCTTATAGATCAGACATATACGGTGGCGAAAAGATACTTTTCAACCTCGCCAAACATCTAAGGATTAAAGGGCATGATGTCTTAGCGGCTTGTCCTTCGTATGGATCCTTGGTTGAGGCCCTCCGGAACGAAGGGGTAAGGGTAGAAATTATCCCCATCAAAAAGACTTTTGATTTGATCGGAGCATTGCGGCTCAGAACTCTTATCATTCGGGAAGGCGTGGATGTCCTGCACACCCATGGGATGCTTGTCAATATCGTGGGGCGAATTGCTTCGCGTATGGCCCGTGTTCCTGTATCGGTGTCAACTGTCCAATTGACGAGAGAATTGGCTGGCGGGGGTAGAGCCAAAAATATTCGTCAATGGTTGAAAGGGAAGTACTACCGAGCCTTGGATAATATCACCGCTGGAGTTAATGATCGGGTTATAGCGGTTTCGAATTCGGTAAAACTTGACTTGATTCAACAAGGAGTGAGCCCACATAAGATAACGGTTATTAATAACTCGATAGAAATAGAACCGTGGCAAGGTAGCCGAGATGAAATTTATAAGAAGAAAAAGAGGGAAGAATTGGGAATCGACAATGGTCCTGTGCTAGGAACCATTGCACGCCTCTCGCCGCAAAAGGACATCCACACCTTCCTGCATGCAATATCTGATGTGGTCAGGGAATTCCCCAGCCTTCGGTGTTTGATCGTAGGAGACGGGGATCAAAGAAGAGAGCTGGAGAATCTCAGTCAGCGATTGGAACTAAGGGGAAATGTCATTTTCTTGGGCTATCGAGATGATGTCAGGGAGATCTTGGAAATCTTCGATGTCTTTGTTTTGTCATCTTTATGGGAAGGCTTTCCCTTGGTAGTTCTGGAGGCTATGGCGGCCTCTAAGCCCGTTGTTGCGACTGAGGTACCTGGTACCGCAGAAGCAGTAGTCGATGAAAAAACTGGCCTATTGGTGCCCCTACGAAATAGTACGAGGCTTGGAGATTCGATCAAAAGGTTGTTACGAGATAAAAAGTTTTCCCAGAACATGGGGAAGGCTGGAAGGGGAAGAGTGGAGAAATATTTCAGCGTTGCCAAAATGGTTGATGATACAGAGACGTTATACAACGATCTGATGAAATCAAAGGGGTTCACTTAGGATTGAAGCAAAATATTTTATATCTGAACCCATCCTCTGAACTGGGAGGGGCGGAAAAGAGCCTGTTGGATTTGTTAGTGCATTTGAAAAGGGAAAAATATCATCCTATTATCACTTGTCCCGGCCAGGGTAGATTTGTCGAAGAATTGCGTAAGATAGGGGTTGAGATAGAAATCATTCCTTATCATCGGAGAATTTTGGATTTCAGTAGAAATGAGAATGGTCTTCATTTATGCAATTTCCTTCTTTTCTTTTGGTGGTTGATGCCAACAATTTTAGCATTGAAGAAGCTTATCAAGGATAGGGGCGTTCATCTTGTCGTTACAAATGGGATTAAATGTCACTTCATCGGGGCAGTCCTTTCCTTCGTTACCAAGACACGATTGATTTGGCATGTGAGGGATTTAATAGAGACCGGTTGGTTGAAATGGATATTGCGGTCACTGGGACGACATTTCCCGGACAAGATTATTGTAAACTCGCATGCGGTCGGAGACATTTTCTCCGGGAATGGGAAAAAGGAAACTGTATATAATGGAATTGATATATCCCGCTTCGACCTAGGAATAGATAGAGAAGAGCTACGGTCCGTGTTGAATGTCGACAAAAATACAAAGCTCATTGGGACAATAGGTCATCTCGCTCCCCTGAAAGGATTCGAAGAACTCTTAGAGGCATTGGCCGAGGTGATAAAAAGAGGATTTGATACTAAATTGGCACTAGTGGGAGACACAATTTATTCGAGTTCCGATGGATACAAACAGAAGCTTTTATCACTAGTATATTCATTGGGTTTAAAAGATAGAGTCGTTTTCACAGGCTTTAGGGAGAATATTCCGGAGTTCCTGGCCTCCTTTGATATCTTTGTGCTTCCGTCGCGTTCCGAGGGGTTCGGCAGGGTCAACCTTGAGGCCATGGCAATGGGAAAGCCTGTCATTTCAACAAATGTCGGTGGAATTCCGGAGGTTGTCCTGGATGAAATTACCGGGATTTTGGTCCCTCCCAGAAATTCTCACGAATTAGCCCAAGCCACCATAAGATTGCTGAACGATCGCGAGCTAAGGGAATCTCTCGGGCGAGAGGGGAGAAGAAGGGTGAAAAATCATTTCACCCTTCAAGCATACACTCAAAGGATTCAGGAAATATATGGGGAAATTCTTCAGATAGAGTAGACTGGAAAGCTCTCCATCAGCCTCATACTTTGTTCTCAAAAATCCTGCCTTTTTCCTATAAGTGCCATTGAAACACAGGAAATCCGATAAAATAAGAGTCCTGCAAATTGGGAAATTTTATCCTCCCCATCGGGGTGGAATGGAGTCAGTGTTATATGATCTGTGTGAAGAATTGAAAGATAATGTGGATCTTCGGGTTTTGGTGGCGAATGGAAAAGGATCTACAAAAATAGAACGGCAGGACGGGTTAGAAGTGATTAGGGTTGGAACTTTTGGCACAATCTTTTCGACCTCCATCTGTCCTTCCATGCCGTATTGGATAAAGAGCTTTCAGGCCGATATTGTACAGATACACCATCCCAATCCAATGGCGAATATTGCATACCTCCTGTGTAATCAGCCAGGTAGGCTCATTGTGCTGTATCAAAGTGATATTATCCGCCAGCGAATAACCTACGGGCTCTATTTCCCCTTTTTGATGACGATGTTGAAAAAAGCTCATGCGATTATTGTTACGTCACCGAATTATTTGTTGAGTTCTCCGCTGTTGATGAAATTCAGAGAGAAATGTGCGGTCATTCCCCTGGGAATTGACGCACGAAAATTTGGCAAAGAGGGATGTGGAAGGAAAATGGCGGCTATCCGTTCTCAATATGGAGAAAGGATCGTCCTTTTCGTTGGGCGATTGACCCATTACAAAGGGGTTCCTTACCTCGTGGAGGCCATGAAAAAGGTGTCAGGACACCTTCTGATTATTGGTTCAGGAGAGTTGGAAAGGCAACTCAAAGGCTATGTCGGGAAAAATAACCTTTCATCGAGAGTGCATTTCCTTGGTGAATTAGGCGAGGAAGAAATCGTCGACTTTTTCCACACCTGTGACCTGCTGGCTCTGCCCTCCATAACGCGTAATGAAGCCTTCGGATTGGTTCAGTTAGAAGCTATGGCTTGCAGAAAGCCCGTCATCAGCACACAGTTGGAGACAGGAGTTCAATATGTGAATCAAGATGGAAAAACGGGCCTCATTGTTCCGCCAAGGGATTCAAAGGCTCTTGCGGAAGCCATCAATCGATTGTTGGAAGACGAAGAATTGAGAACAAGAATGGGCATTGAGGGGAGAAGAAGGGTGCAGAGGGAATTTACGAAGCAGCGGATGGCCCGCGAGACCCTTAAATTATACGAGGAGGTTTTAGCTTGTTAGGGCAGACAATTATGCCGCCATCTCCTGAAATGCAATTCATATCGGATGTATTGAGTTTAAGTTTGAAACCCGACAATTTCCAGATTGAGGAGAACATTTTGCCGGTGGGTCAAACTAAGTGGGATGAATTTATGCCATTGGTTAAGCGTCACCGCGTGGGGGGTCTGTTGTTTTATTGGGTAAGAAAACTAAAGCTCAAAAATTCCCTGCCACCTCATATCTTTAAATGCTTGAAGCACGTTTACGAATCTTTTGCGGACATTTGGGAAGATCATCGGGAGATCATCAAGAAAATTCTCATGCGCTTTCATGAAAGTGAGATTGAGATCGTCCTGCTCAAAGGCGCCCAGCTCGGCCGTACCGATTATCCCAATTTCTCCCTGCGGCCGATGGAAGATATAGATCTCTTAGTAAAAGGGTCAAATAAATTGAGGATTATCAATCTCATGCTGGAAATGGGGTTTAACCTATATCACACGGGAGAGACCTGTGACAAATTTTTCATCAGAAACAAACAAACGGGTAAACCTATTTTCATTGAAATTCACTCCGATTTACAAGTTCCCATAAGGCTGGACAAATCATTTAGTGTTGATATGGACGAATTCTGGAACGGCACCCAAATGGAGTATTTCGATGGTTTTCCATTTCGCCAGTTACATCCCACATATAATCTCATTTATCTATGCACTCATCTCGGCGAGCATCATTTCAGTCGATTGATCTGGGCCTATGATATAGCTCTGCTTATCCATCGGCATGGAGAAGAAATTGATTGGGAAACGCTAACAGATCTTTGTCCAAGGATGAAGATAAGAAGCCCTCTTTACTATAGCTTCAGCTTATGCCAGGAATTGTTTCAGATACCCATACCGGAGATAGTCTTGAAGGATCTTTCACCTTCTTGGTGGAAAAGGAGGATTGGTCATTTCCTGATGAGGAGAAATCTCCAACGGCCCGAAAGGTCCCGGGTCAATCGCTTGACTCAGTTCCTCATCAAGATGTTCCTCGTCGATAACTGGATGGAAGCCATACTGTGGTTCTTATTCCCGACAAGGGAATGGATAAAACAATACTATTCTATCCATGGTACCTACGAGATCTATCCATACTATCTCTTCCATCCCATACTATACCTGATCAAAGCCATAAGGGCCCCTCAGAGGTGATTCCGTAGTTGAGGTGCCTTCGTCAGAGTCCGTAGTTCGTGTCCGTGTTTTTTTNTCCGTGTTTCGTGTTCGTTAAGACAGATCTTTTGGAGATTTTGGCTTGAAAACCTACATCGTCATCTTCTTATGTTCCTTTCTCATCTGTTACCTCGTTGTTCCATTGATTCGCAGGTACGCCATACTCAATGGGGTAATGGATGATGATAGCGATGTAAGAAGGGTTCACAATGGCTCTATTCCCCGTCTTGGGGGTGTGGGGATTTATCTCGCCTTTTACCTTCCCTTCTTGGGTTTCCTCTTCTATCAAAATCGGATATCCAATTTCTTATTTTCGGATATCCGTCAGTTCTTGGGGTTATTGATCTGCAGCACAATTGTTTTGGCCTTGGGTATATACGATGATATTAAGGGGGCAAATGCAGCAAAGAAATTAACCGTTCAGACGATAGCGTCCATAATCCTTTTCTTTTTTGGATTTGAAATACAGAAGTTCAGCAATCCCTTTGGTGACACCATTTATTTAGGGTGGTTGAGTCTACCCATCACCGTCTTTTGGCTCGTTGGTCTCTCCAACGCCTTCAACCTCATCGATGGTATCGATGGCTTGGCGTCAGGTGTGGCTTTTTTTGCGACATCGGCCCTTTTAGCCGTTGCACTGTTTTTTGGCAATATCGTGCCTTCCCTGTTTACCGCGGCCCTTGCAGGCGCGACATTGGGTTTCCTACGTTATAATTTCAACCCTGCGAAGATTTTCATGGGGGACTCTGGAAGCCTATTCCTAGGATTTACCATTGGCGCAATATCCATCCATGGTTCTGCAAAGGCCCATGCCGCTGTCGCCATCCTCATTCCTATCGTGGCATTGGGCTTGCCCATAATGGATACACTGCTTGCCATAGCGAGGAGAGTTTACAGGGGATTTCCTATACCCACAGCTGATAAAGAGCATATCCACCACAAATTGATCCAGTACGGTTTCTCCCATCGAAGAGCAGCACTGATGTTATATAGCTTTTGCATTATCTTGAGCTTTCTGGCCGTTCTCCTGTGCATTAGCTCAGGCGTATTAGTGGGGATAATTCTGGTTTTTCTGGGGCTTTTTATCTTCTGGTGGGTAAAGAAATATAAGATCTATGGGCGGATTTACCCGGAGGAAGGAAAATAACCTTTCACTAAAGGAATTTGGTGGTCCCAACGGGACTCGAACCCGTGTTTTCGGCGTGAGAGGCCGATGTCCTAGGCCACTAGACGATGGGACCCCGCACTATGTGTCTGAGGAGGGCTCTCAACTTCCAGTATTAGATCCAGATTTTGCCGTCCTGCCAAGAAGTAATCGATAATTACCCGCTTTTATATAACAGAAACCCCTTCCTAAGTCAATGTTCAAAATCTTCTTCTCAGAAAGTCAGGGTTAACGGATTTCATATGAGGGCTGAAAGGATATTGAGGGCTTTGGTAGCGCTGAGAAAAAATGTGGCTCGCCTTTTCCCCTTTTACCATCAATATAATGCCTACCTGTTTAACCGGAGATATCAAAGGGGATTGGCATCCTGGCGCGAGATCTCCGATGGACTGTTTCATTGGCTAACAAAACTGAGGGAGGAGGCTGTTGCCTTGGCCCCTGAGGGTAGGATTTTGGAGATCGGATGCGGCGATGGGGCATTGACGTCCCAGCTATCTAAAAATTCAAGGGAAGTTATAGGACTGGATATTTCCTCGGAGGCGATCAAACGAGCAAAGGAACATGAACGCGAAAACCTCAAGTTTTCCGTCCACAATATCGAGCGAGATCCTTTGGTGGGGGACAATAGCCTTATTATATGCGAAGACGTGCTCTATTATATTCCCTTCATTTCGATGAAGAAGGTGGCGAAAAGGCTTTCGGACGCCCTGATTCTCGGAGGAATACTGCTCGTTATCGATTACCTTCCGGAGGATATCGAGACGAGGTATTATTATCGACTGTTATCACAATATCTGACCCCCATTCGAATTGGACCGGTCACATACTCCCCTGAAAATGCCCGGTTCGTATTAGCCGTTTATAGAAAATATTTGTCTTCAGCCCAGACGTGATCAGATCTCTTGGTATGATTTAACACTGAAGCGAGTCCTTAGATGTGCTCATGTACATTTCGGATCTTGAGTTAGAGGAGCAAAGGGAGAATTTGGCGGGAAGATTTCAAAAAAAATACAGGTCGAACAGAAGGTTAGTTAGGACCAGAGACACTCTCGTGGACACTTGTCTATTATTTGGCTCTATAATCCTATTTCTCATCATAATTGAAATAATCTTCACTTTCTTGAATGTTGAACCTAAAATTTCCCTTAAAGGACTGTATACTTCTGACCCAATAGTCGGGTATGTCAATACTCCAAACTTTTCTGTAACAAACCAGAATTGGTTTCGTCCTTATGAAATTACCATAAATAGCCATGGATTACGGGGGTCTGAATTTGCGATAGAGCAAAAAAATGGATTGCGAATCCTCATTTTGGGGGATTCGATGACTTTTGGTGTTTATGTGAATGATAATGAGACGTTTTGCCACCTTTTAGAGAAAGAGGCACTAGGAAAAGGGGTTACGTTCGAAGTCCTTAACGGTGGAGTAGACGGCTATTGGCCCAGAAATGAACTGCTTTGGTTTGGTTCAAGGGGAATATCCTTCGGACCGGATATAGTAATTCTCGTTCTTTATATTGGAAATGATGTGAAAGGGGAGTTTCGCAAGGTTGATGATATTGTGGTGCGAAACGGGCTTCTTTATCATAGGAATCACCAGGTTAATGATGAGGAGGCGGCATCTACTACTGCTCTCTACAACTGGTTACATACTAGAAGGATTTATCAATTCATTTGCCACAAATATTGGACTATAAAAAAAATGTTGGATCAGAAAAAACGAAAGGAAACATTCATTTTTTCAGAGCTATTCGAGAAAAAAGGATTCCCTACGGAGACTGACGCCTATGGTAGGCTTTTGAGGACTATCCAGGAGTTAGCTAACATCTGCCGTGGGAGGGGTATTAGATTTGTGATGGTGTTGGTTCCGACTCTTGAGCAAGTATATTTTGATGAACTCAATATATGTGAACGAGATAAATACGATATGAAAAGGCCAAACCGAAAGATAATTCAAATGGCCCGATCCGAGGGAATACCGATTCTGGACTTACTCGAGACCAATGATTTCCAGTTAAAGAAAGATCTCTATCTCCCTTTAGAACGAATTCATCTCTCCCTCCAAGGGCACGAGGTTGTCGCCAAGAATCTGTATACTTTCTTGGAAAATCAAGGCCTTTTTCAGGATGTTCGAAAAAAGGTCATTAATTAATCTAAAGAAGGCATTTCGAGAAGGACGTACGTATATCCACGCAAAAAGTGAATAGAATGAAAGGCGATATCTTTAGGGCTCCTCAGAAAATGATATAGGCTGCGACTGGTTTTGTGAAAACATTGAGACAGGATTAAGGGTCGGAGGAACCGATCTCAAAAATGTATATTTTAGGAATCTCTGCATTTTATCATGATAGCGCTGCTGCCCTTATACGGGATGGGGAGATCATCGCGGCTGTCCAGGAAGAGCGCTTTACTCGAAGGAAACACGATTTCAATTTTCCAATCAACGCCATCCACAGCTGTCTTGAGATCGGGGAGATTACGGTCAAGGACCTTGACTATATCGTCTTCTACGACAAGCCTTTCGTTAAGTTCGAGCGAATCTTGGAATCCTATTTCTCGTATGCCCCTCTTGGGATTAAATCCTTTCTTAAAGCAATGCCTCTATGGCTGAAACAGAAGCTGTGGCTTCCGGATATGATTCGAAAGAGGCTCGACTATAGCGGACCTATTCTTTTCACGGAGCACCATGAGTCCCATGCGGCCAGTGCCTTTTACCCGTCTCCCTACAATGAAGCCGCGTTTCTCACTATCGATGGGGTTGGGGAGTGGACAACAACCTGCTACGGCATCGGGCACGGAAATGGAATTGAACTTATAGCCGATATCCGATTCCCCCACTCCCTCGGTCTTCTGTACTCCGCTTTCACCTACTATACGGGTTTTAAGGTCAATTCCGCCGAATACAAGGTGATGGGCCTTGCACCATATGGGGAGCCCCGATATGTCGATATTATCTTAACGGAGCTGGTGGACTTGAAAGAGGATGGTTCCTTCAAACTGAACATGAAGTATTTTGATTACTGTGCGGGCCTTACCATGACTAACGGCCGTTTTAACAGACTCTTCGGTGGGCCTCCCCGTAAGCCAGAATCCTCCATCAGCCAGAAAGAAATGGATTTAGCCCGATCGATTCAGGTGGTTACCGAGGAGATCATGCTTCGGATGGCCAACCACCTCTACAGGGAGACGGGGCAGAAGAAGCTATGTTTGGCAGGGGGAGTGGTCCTCAATTGCGTGGCCAACGGAAGAATTTTGAGGGAATGTCCTTTTGATGATATCTGGATTCAGCCCGCCGCTGGGGATGCCGGAGGAGCTCTGGGCGGGGCCCTGTTTGTCTGGTATCGGTACTTGGGAAACCGAAGGGATGCCGAGGATACGGAAGATTTCCAGCAGGCCTCGTATTTAGGACCTTCCTTCGGTAATGGGAAGATCAAGGGATTTTTGGATAAGCACTCCATACCGTATGCGGAGTTGGAGGAGAAGGAGATTCCCCGAGCTATCGCCCAGTTGGTCTCGCAAGAGCGAGTGGTGGGGTGGTATCAAGGAAGGATGGAGTTCGGCCCGCGAGCTCTGGGATCCCGGAGCATAATCGGTGACCCCCGGTCCAGAACAATGCAATCCACCATGAACCTAAAAATCAAGTACCGGGAGTCCTTCAGGCCCTTTGCACCTACGGTTTTGAAAGAATATGTCGGTGATTACTTTCAGTTTGATCGAGAAAGTCCCTATATGCTCTTGGTGGCCCCTGTGAAGGGTGACAAGCGGATTGAGATGACCGATGATCAGAAGAAGCTCTTCGGAATCGAGAAGCTGAAGGTCCCCCGATCGGTGGTTCCCGCCATTACCCATGTAGATTACTCCGCTCGCCTTCAAACAGTCAAGCGTGAGGACAATCCCCTCTATTACGACATGATCAGAGCTTTTTATGATCTGACAGGTTGTCCTCTGATCATCAACACTTCGTTCAACGTTAGGGGAGAACCCATCGTTTGTACTCCCGAAGATGCCTATAGGTGTTTCATGAGGACCCAAATGGACTATCTCATCATGGGGAACTTCCTGCTCGATAAAAAGGATCAGGCCCGATGGGCTGAGGAAAGGGACTGGAGGAAAGACCTTCCTCTGGATTGAACGGATATGGAAACGAAGAGAGAATTGAGGACCTTTGGCATAGGATTGACAATCTTTTTCCTTCTGGTGGGGAGCCCCCTCTACTACAGGGGGAACTTTCCCAACTATCGGTGGTTCTTTGCTGTAAGTGGATTGATCTTACTCATTGCCACTCTTCGCCCCGGCTTACTTGCTCCCATCCATCGGGTCATGGCTCGAGTTGCCCGCG
>JGI2171J19970_10000685_pt1 | contig 18535 bp, 13 predicted proteins | sample DeeMarSWOR324_28_FD_19970 | JGI IMG/M metagenome (IMG submission 19970) | reverse complement strand
AACGATTATGCCTGGCAGATTCAGGCATAGGACGCGGACATCCACACCACTGGCACGACGTCGTTACACTATGGCTTGCCTTTTGTCGTAAGGAAATCCACCGCGGCTTTGATGTTCTCTGCGGCGGAGATGAGGAATAGCTCGTTGCCTTCATGGATGACCTGTTTGCCTCTGGGGATCGAGAATTCCTCTGTCTGCTGGTTATAGACGGCGACAAAAACGCACTCGGATGGGAATCGGCGATTCTCAACAATATCCTGGACACTCTTGCCCGCGACCTTCGCATGGTCGGGTACCTTGACCATGAAGATATCCGCCTTGCCTCCGCCGATCGTGGTGATTTTTCTCACTTGCGGGTTTTCGATGTCCATCATGATCTGGTTGACCATCAGGTCGGTCACGCGCACAATGGAGTTCGCACCGGCAACGACATACGCATTCTTGTAGGCGGGGTCCCGCATCCGAACGATGACTCTGGGTACGTTGAAACTCTTGGCCAATATCGCACAGGCGAGGTTGTCGGCGTCGCTTCCAGTGGCGGCAACGACCACGTCCGCTTTTCTGATCCCGGCTTCGTTCAGCGCCTCAATGCTCGTTGCGCTTCCGCTAATGGCAACCACCCCGGTCTCGGCGTACAGCTTGTCACAGAGCTCCTTGTACTGCTCGATCAAGACGACGTCATGCTTATTATCCAGCAGGCTGTGAACGAGCCCGCCGCCGACCATTCCCCCGCCAGCAACTATCACATACATTCCTTGATACCTCCAACTGTTTTGGTTCCGAATTCAACTGCTCCCACCTGAAGATAGCCATTGACTGGGTGGGCTATCATTCCGCTCGATACAGGAAAACCCGAAGCACGAAATCCTAAATTCTAAACAATATTAAATGTTCAAGATACAAATTCTGAAAAACAGGTTTTCGGCAAGCTCTGGTCCCGAACCTAAAGAGGGGAACCCTACAAATTCGGTACAGGATGGAGATACTGTTTTGAATTTTTGTCATTTGGATTTCCAATTTGTTTCGGATTTCGATGTTAGAATTTTGAGTTTAAAATACTGCAATCTTGACTCAAAGGCGAAGCATTCTTCCTATGATCTTAATGAAATGTCAATTCTCATGCCACTCACTTACTTCCAGGCCTTTCTGGAAAATAGAAGCAAGACCGGCAATATTTCCAGCCTTCCCGCTAACATGCCGAAAATATACGTCACTTTCACAACAGGATGGATGTTTATCATATCCTCGGCCGAGATATAACATGGCCCGATATTCCCCATCGCAGAAAACATCCCAGAGAACGACTCCCAGGGGCTCAGATCGGAAAAGAACGCCGAAATGCCTCCGCCGAGCAGGAGCAGCACCATCCAGGTGAAAAAAAGCGCGGCGACTCGACGCACTTCGTCCTCGGGAACGATTCTCTTATCGACAATCAGGTCGGCCGAGGCCTTGATGGACGTTCTCAGCTTAAACGTCTCCCGGAACATCAGCCGGTTGAGTATGGCGACGCGCAAGACCTTGAAGCCCCCACTTGTCGAGCCGGCGCAGCCACCAATCACCATCATGGCCAGGAACAATTGCTTGGACAACGCCCCGAAGAACTCCGAGCCAATGTCTTTGGTGGCAAAGCCTGTCGTTGTGAGAATGGACATCACTTGGAACGCGCTGTGGCGGAATGAGCTTTCGATCTCGCCGGGCTCAACTGCCGCTCCACGCGCAAGGATGGCATTGAGAGCACCGGTCTTATGAAGTCGGTCGATGAAGACGATAGCCGTAAAGCCGACGACCAGCCGCCACCAGTAGCGAATCTCGACATTGTCCCACAGGGCTTTGAGGTCCTTCGTCAGGATACGGTAATGGACCAGAAAGCTCATTCCACCTAACATCATGAAGAACGTCAGGGTATATTCGATCAACCGATAGTTCAGATGGCCCGTCGAGCGGTAGAACTCGATGCTGCTGTCGTGAGGCGAAAAGCCGCCGGTGGACAACGCCGTCAGGGCATGGCAGACGGCATCGAAAACCGGCATCTTCTCGAACGCAAGAATGACGGCGGCAAGTACCGTGAAGAGTGCATATATGGCCCAGATTATTCTCAGCGTGCTGTAGAGCCCGGGCGCCGGTCTGACCGAGGAGATCTTATGGCTCTCCGCGCCGAACATATGATGGGCGCCGCCCGCTCGGAACGTGACCATCAAAAAGAATGACAGTATCCCTATGCCGCCCAGCCACTGGGTGAGCGCCCGCCAGAAAAGAATGCTCCTCGGCATCGTATCCAGTCCGGAAAAGACGGTGATCCCAGTGGTGGTAAATCCGCTCATCGCTTCAAAATAGGCATCGAGGCCATTTGAGCCGATAGCGATCACAAAGGGCAGAGCCCCCAACGCGGAGACCAGGAGCCATCCGACAGCACAGATCAGCATAGAACCGGCTGTATCGAGCGTCTCGGGCTCGAACAGGGTCCGCAAGAGCAACCCGACGATAAGCGAGATCAGGGCCGTGACGCCGAAGGCGGCGACGCAAATCCAACCATCCCCCCTCTGCTCCCAATAAGCGGCGACAACGATCAACGGGAACAAGAGAACCAGGCTGAGTATCTCCAGCAGGCCGCCGATGAAATAGAAGATGCACTTGACTCGTCGAAATCCATTTCTCATCTGCACGCCCAGACTCTATTTCATGACGCTGTCATAACGATCTGTGAATTATAGCCTGAGGGATTGCGATTTCAACTTGTTTGGGGAACCGATTTTGAGCTTTTGTCGTTCCGGTTTTCCATTATAATGAAGCGAACGAGTCCACGTTAAGAGATTTCAAGGAGAAGTACAATGAAGAAACAAGGTTTAATAGCACTTCTGGCTCTTTGCCTGGTGGCGAGTGTATTTCTCGCCGGCGCGGCCGGCACAGGCGGGCCAAATGTCGAGTTCGCCCGAACCACGATTGATGTCGGCATCGTCGTCAGTAATGTGGAAAAGGCCGTGCAGTTCTACAAGAACGCGCTGGGATTTACCGAGGTGTCCGGCTTCGACGTCTCTGAGGAGATGGGGGCCGATTCCGGCCTGACGGATCACCAGGCATTCCACGTGAGAGTCTTGGTTCTGGGCGATGAGGAAAGTGCGACCAAGGTCAAGATCATGGAATTCCCCAAGGCGCCGGGGAAGAAGGTGGATAACCGGTTTATCCACTCGAGTCTGGGATTTAGCTACCTGACGATATTTGTCGCGGATACGACGGCGGCCGTTGAGCAGGCCAGGAAAGCCGGGGTGGCCCCCGTGGAGGAGCCTTACCAGCTTAGTGGAGGCAATTTCTATCTGACTCTCGTGAAGGACCCTGACGGTAACGTCATCGAGCTGGTTGGGCCGAAGAGGTAACCTTGCGTCTACAGCGGGGCGGCGTACGATGGATGACATCGGTCGATTGTCACAACTCATTACCGGCGGCTACGTCTGCATATCCGTCGTGACCTATGAGGAGGAGTACGCGCTCGAAATCGTGCGGCAGGCGGCGCTCGCTCTCGATCGGGATGTCTGGCTATGGTCTGTCGGCGGCGGAGTCCGGGATGGACTGATGGCCGACAGTCCCATCATCGCCGACACTGAGACGCCGGCTGCCGGGCTTCGCAACCTGGCCACGACGCAAGAAGGCTCGATTTGCATCACGCTCGATCTTGCCGAACACCTCAAAGGCGGACTGGCCCAGCGGGCCTTTCGAGACATCATCCAACGTTTCGAGAGCAACGCCAGCACGCTTGTGATGATTGACAGTGAGGATAATCTGCCCAAGGTCGTGAAGTCTTATACGAGACCATTCGAGCTTTCCTTCCCGGACAGCGAGGAGTTGCGGGCGATTATTTGCAGGACGTTACGCCGCGTCCATCGCAAGAACCCGATCGAAATTGGCATTTCCCGACGGGGCATGGATACAATCGTACGCAATCTCCGCGGGTTGACCCGTCGCCAGGCGGAGCAGATTATTGTCGACACGGTGGTCGAAGACAGGCGTTTTGACGACGATGATATAAACGAGGTGATCGCGAGCAAACGGCGGATGATTCAACGCGGCGGCCTTCTCGAGTATGTCGAAACACCGCTGGATCTGAGCGAAATCGGGGGCATGAGGCGATTGAAGGAATGGCTGGCTCAACGCAGGAATGCCTTTACTCCGGAAGCTGAAGCCTTCGGCCTCAAGGCGCCGCGGGGGGTGCTCATGCTCGGCGTTCAGGGAGCCGGAAAGAGCCTCTGTGCCAAGGCCATCGCCACCGCCTGGCATCAGCCGCTCCTGAGAATGGATCCCGGGATTCTCTATGCCAGCTACATCGGTGAATCCGAACGCAATCTCCGCGAGGCGCTGCGGCAGACCGAAGCGATGTCGCCAGTCATCTTGTGGATCGATGAGATTGAAAAGGGCTTTGCCTCCGCGGCCAGCCAGAGTACGGACGGTGGATTGTCGAAGCGATTGTTCGGCACGCTGCTGACCTGGATGCAGGAGCATGAAGAGCCCGTCTTCGTCATTGCCACGGCCAATGACATCACCGCCCTGCCGCCCGAACTCCTTCGCAAGGGGCGCTTTGACGAGATATTCTTCGTCGATCTGCCCATCTCGACGGTGCGAAAAAAGATCTTCGCTATTCATCTGAAGAAGCGCCGGCGCGACCCCGCTCAATTCGACCTGGCGGCGTTGTCGAAGGCATCCGAAGGCTACAGCGGAGCTGAAATAGAACAGGCCGTCGTATCCGCTTTGCATGGAGCATACGCGGCCAAGAGCGAACTGGATACGGATCGTATTCTCACGGCCCTACGAACGTCCCCGCCCCTGTCAGTGACAATGGCGGAGAGCGTGCAGTACCTCCGGGCCTGGGCCAAAGACAGATGTGTTCCTGTCGATTAACCAGTTCGCATGGAGATGCCGATGCTGGACTTTGGCCTTTTGCTCACAGGCTTTTTCCCTATAATAGGGCAATCGAGCTACGGCAAATAGTCTGAGGATACATGTTATGACAAAACATAGTCTAACGGGCATGACGATCGTGAGTGCAACGACACTGACGCTTCTTGCCGGTTGTGTCGAACGGCGACTGACCATCAAGACGAATCCGGAGCGGGCGTTAGTCGTGTTGAATGACGAGGAGATTGGCCTGTCCCCCGTCACAGTCGGTTTCAACTGGTACGGTGATTACTGCGTCAGAATCACGAAGGAGGGCTACGAGACGCTGAATACCCACCGCGAGCTCAAAGGTCCGTGGTACGATGGCTTCCCATTTGATTTCTTCGCTCAGATCGTCAATCCGAACAGGATTGTAGACTCATACGAATGGACGTTTGACCTCTCGCCCAGGCGGCAGATCAGCCGAGAAGAACTCATCCAAAACGCGCACAAAATGCAAAAGCAGTTGCAGTAGGGAATCGCATTTGAAACTAAAGGCCTCCACACAGATTCTGCTCGCCATGGTCGCCGGGGTCATCCTCGGCTTATTGCTGGGCTACTTTAGCAGCGCCCCGCCATACGAAGACACGATATACGCGAGGGTCGCCGATGACCTCCTCGCGAAACTGGACTTCGTGGGAGGTCTATTCATACGCCTTCTCAAGATGATCATCATCCCGCTGATTATCGCTTCGTTGGTTTCCGGCGTTGCGAGCCTTGGCGATGCTCGCAGCCTGGGCCGGCTTGGAGGCAAGACGTTCTTGTATTACATGTGTACCACTGTGCTCGCCGTCGCCGTGGGCCTGGTGCTCGTGAACACGATTCGGCCCGGCGAGCGTTTCGATCCGGACAAGGCNCCCAAGACGACGGTCGCTACGGAGAGTGAGCCCCCAAGCATCACCTCCGTCCTGGAGGACATCGTCCCGGAGAACATCGTGGAGGCAATGGCCCGAAGCAGTGTGCTGTCCGTCATTTTCTTCTCTATTCTCTTGGGGACAGCCATCATTAGTGTGGGTGAGAAAGCGTTGCCTTTGGCGGCCTTTTTCGAATCACTGAACGCGGTCATCATGAAGGTGGTCGGGTGGATCATGGCGCTGGCGCCGATCGGCGTCTTTGCGTTGATGGCTCGGATGATCGGGACGCTGGGCCTGGCGGTGATGAAACCGCTGGCCTTCCATATGCTCACGGTGCTCCTGGGGCTGGCCATCCACGGCGTCATCATTCTTCCCTTGCTCCTGCGTGTATTCGCGCGGTATTCGCCGGTGAAATTCGCCCAAGACATGTTTAGTGCCGTCCTGACCGCCTTCAGCACCGCCAGCAGCTCGGCGACGCTCCCGATCACCATGGAGTGCATCGAGGAAAACACGGGCGCGTCCAATCGTGTGGCGAGCTTTGTCTTGCCGTTGGGAGCGACCGTCAACATGGACGGCACGGCTCTTTACGAAGCGGTCGCCGCCATGTTCATTGCCCAGACCTATGGCATTGATCTCAGTATCGGTCAACAACTGGTTATCATGCTCACTGCGACGCTCGCCTCCATAGGGGCCGCCGCCATTCCCAGCGCCGCTTTGGTGACGATGGTCATCGTGCTGCGCTCCGTGAATCTCCCCATGGAAGGTATCGGCATGATCTGGGCCGTGGATCGGATATTGGATATGTTCCGAACCGCCGTGAATGTCTGGGGCGATAGTTGTGGCGCCGCCATCATCGCCAACCTGGAGGGCGAACAACTCAACAAATAGGATGCTGGTCAAGAGGGTACGTATGGCTATCTTAAAGCTGGAAGGACATGACGAAGATAAGGAAATTGAGTTCGAGCTGGATTACCTCGCGTCTTTGACAACCCGCCAGCGATTTGAGATGATGTTCGCCAAAACCCGGGAAATGCGTCGCTTTCTGGGGAAAACGAATAAGGGCAAAGCAGTTACCGAAGTCATTAGAAGAAACTCAGACTGAAAATCACATAAGGTTGTCGCGATACCATTCTATCGCCTTCTGAAGACCTTCGTTGAAGGATACGACGGGATTGAAGCCGATGAGGTTTTGCGCTCTGGTGATATCGGCCAGGGAGTGTTTGACGTCCCCGGGGCGCGGATCGGCATAGATCGGTTTGACGTCTTTGCCCACTATCTCGTTTATCATGTCAATGATCGCGTTGACTGTTACGGCCTCGCCGCAGGCGATGTTGATGACTTCGCCGCTGGTCTGTTTGGCCCGTGCGGCGAGCAGGTTGGCATGTACAACATTGTCGATGTAGGTGAAATCGCGGCTCTGCTCGCCATCGCCGTAGATCGTTGGTGGCTGGTCTTTCAGTATGGCGGTTACGAAGGCAGGTATGGCAGCGGCGTATTGGCTCGTCGGGTCCTGGTACGGGCCGAATACATTGAAGTATCGCAATGAAATGGTCTCAAGGCCAAAAACACCATAGAAAACCGAGCAATAGTATTCGCCGACAAGCTTCGCGACTGCGTACGGAGAAAGAGGACTTGTGTACATTGTCTCGACTTTCGGCGAAGCTGGTGTATCGCCGTAGGCTGAGGAACTTGCGGCATAAACAAATCGCTTCACATTGGCGTCGCGAGCGGCGAGCAGGAGCGTGAACGTCGCATCTACGCAATGCCGATGCGTGGCGGCGGGATCATCGACACTAAGTGGCACCGAAGGCAAAGCGCCCTGATGCAAAACGACATCGATATCATTCATCGCTGAACGGGCGACCACCGGATCACCCATGTCAGCTTCTATGAACTCAATTTTGTCGGCAATGCCGGCGAGATTGCTTTTCTTGCCGGTCAGGAGGTTATCCAGGACTCGGACAAAGCAACCTTCTGAAACGAGTCTTTTGCAGATATTTGAACCGATAAAACCGGCTCCGCCTGTCACCAGGAACTTCTCCATTAGACATACCTCTTAACAAAACCTAACATACCTCACGACCAACGGTGAATGCAGTGGGCATTACCTCTGTTCTTACCTTAGGGCGTGACTCGGCCAACCTGCTGCCGGCCATTATATATATGGAGTTTGAGCCGTGCCAGCGGCAACCTGAGCTCCCTTCTGGTATCTTCGGTAGGACTTGAACTGCTCCTGGAAATAGCCTCCCCTCATGGCCCTTGCGGCGAAGAGCACACAGCCTACTATCGTGGCGTTGACTTCCTTCAATTCACGAATCGCTCTCTGGGCGGCGCCTCGGCTCGTTGTGGTGGCGTTGAACACCAGGACCGTCGCATCAACACGTCCGGCCAGCACTTTGGCGTCACTGACGAGCAGCACGGGCGGCCCGTCAATAATAATGTGGTCGTACTTCTTCCACTGGTCTCGAAGCAGCTCTGCCATGCGCGGCCCCCCAAGCAGCTCCGCCGGGTTTGCCGGCAGAGGCCCGCAGTCGATGACATCAAGTCCCTCTATGCCACTGGACCTCACGGCTTTGCCGTTGGTACATTGGCGCGTGAGCAAACTGCTCAGACCGAAATTGAAGTTCTTCACTGATGGTTTTGTTTCCAACTTCGGGAACAAGGCATGCAAATGTGGCTGCCTGAAGTTGGCGTCAATCAACAGGACTTTCTTTTCTGCGGTTGCGAACGTGGTCGCCAAATTGACGGCCACGGACGTTTTGCCGTCGCCCGCCGTGCCGCTGCTGATCAGCAACGTCTTCAAGGATTCCGGATCGTCGGACAGCATCAGGTTCGTGCGGCACTGCCTGTACGATTCGCTGATGATCGAATGAGGCGCCAAACGGACGGCGTGGCAAAGCTCGATCTGGCGGACTTGACTGTCCTCAGATGCATCGGGGATTACACCGAGAAGCGGAATACGCAGGAAGCGGGCAACGTCGCTTGGTGCCCGGACGAGGTCGTTGGCCAATTCGACGAGAAAGGCAAGCCCGATACCCAACAGCAGGCCTAATATGGTTCCGCTGGGGAACCAGACCCACCACTGCCGGGAGAACACCATTTCCAGCGGGGCAGGAGCTTTCCCGACGGAGAGCACCTTGGGCGTCTCCGGATCGTCGTGGAGTGTCTTCAGTTTCTCTATCTGCTCCTTGATGGTGTCGAGCATCTCGAGTCTTTCATCTCTGATCTTCAAACCCTTGTCATACTGCACACGGGCCAGATCGAGCTGTTTCTTCTTTGCTTCTGCCTCCTGGCGCAGTTGCTCCAACTGCTCGAATCTTTCCTGCAAGACAATCAGCCCATCCCGTGCATTTTCAAGATTTGCCCGCCGGGTCTGATTGGCGATCTCGCTCTTTCTCTGCGCTCTTCTCTTTTTGGTTTCTTCGATCTGCTCTCTCGTCTGGCGCACGTCGCGATGATTTTCGCCAAACTTCGTGAGCAAGCCCGAAAGCTGGGTCTCCCAAAAGGCAAGCTGCTGGGCGAGGTCAATCATGACAGGGTCTTTTTCTATCGCAAATTCGATCTGCTCGGTAATCGGCCCGGCCGCCAATTCCTGCAGGTTGCCGATATCCGCTCGAAGCTGCCTGATGGCCAAATCGAGCTCGTTTTTCTGTAGTTCGAGACTGTTCAACCGCACCTCGATCGTATGCTGGAAGTAGCGCCCCGCCGGCCTCTCAAGATCGGTCAAATCGTACGCCGCACGGACATCATCCAATCCCTTCTCGGCGGCATCCAGCTCACCCTGAACCCGGACCCGCTGCTCTTCGAGCCGCTGCATTCTGTCGGATATCTCTCGCTGCTCTGTCGCCCCCTGGCTGGACAGGAACAGCTCCAGCATCTCGTTGACAATATCTGCCGCTTCCCCGGCACCACGACAGGTCATTGATATCTCGACAAACTCACTATCCCTGTGAGCATTAGCGCCGAAGTGTCTTTTCAGGTACTTGACGGCCTTTCGTCTGTCCCCCCCCATGCGATCAAACCATTTTGTTTCTTTGACGTTGTCTCTGTCAAGCAACGCTTCGAGCGTGCGCTGCTGCTTAATGAGATTGGCTATGGATTGACGGTGCCCGTACAGAATGTCCTTGTGCAACTGGACGCTGCCGATGGTCATGGGGTCTTTCTCGACGGGAGGCAGGACTTGAATGAAGGTCCTCGCGGTGAATCGTGGAAAGAACTTCTGCAGGAGTTTCCAGGTCCCGCCACCAGCGACCAGACCCAGCACGGTCAAACAGACGATCAGCAGTACGTGGCGACGCAGTATGCTGAAGACTTCTTTCGGTGTCAGCGAGGCAGATGCTGGAGGTCGCGACCCGCTGGGCCTTGCCGTCCTCTTCGACGCCGCGGGTCTGTCTTCTGCCATCGTGATCTCCATTCAAAGTGAGGGCCACAGAACCGAATAGGCTCTACTGACCCACACATATACGCGCCGAAGCGCGGGTGCTTATGGTGAAACGCGCGCAACAGCCCTTTCTATTCGCTGCCTGGCCTTCTCTGACAGCCCACGCTCACCCACATTCAGCGCCTCCTCATAGGCGGCAAGTGCTTCTCGTTTGGCCCCGAGCTGCTCTTTTATCATCCCTTTGTGCTCGTAAACCTCTGCCGGTACCGGAATCCGATCCTGCTCAAACTGCTGCAACGCCGCTGTCAAGGACTTTTCCGCCTCGGACGCGTTGCCATTCTTAAGCAGTACGTAGGCATATGTGTCCAGTATTACCGGACTGTTCGGTTTAGCGTCCAGCGCTCTTTTGGCATATTTGAGCGCCTCCGGCAGTCTCTCGCCATGTTCGGCAAGCAAATACGCCAGATTATTGAGCACCGTGTCAACACCGGTACTCTTCGGCATTTTATTTGATAGACTTTCGTAATCTGCGATGGCCGCTTTCAGATAATTCTTATCGGAAGTCTCCTCATACGCTGATGTCAAAACCTCTGCTCTCATTACGATGTAGTCCGCCTTGCGAGGATCGCCGGGTTCCGTATGGTTGATGCACGTGTCGATATAATCGATAGCCTTGTCATAGTCGTCGTTGATCCTCGCCAGATAGAACATGGTCAAATTGGCGGCCGGCGAACCAGGGTCACCCTGCAACTTCTGTCGACAGTAATCCACGACTTCCTCAGCTCCCAACAATTGGTACGTCCTCATCAAAACGTCCGAAGCCAGCATCTCATCAGCCCCAGCGGTGTCGACGGCTTTCCGGCAGTAGTTCACCGCCCCGATCCTGTCGGCCAGGATGAGCTTCGCCCGCGCCATCTGCAAATACGCGATGTGAGCGAAGGGGCCGTCTATATGCTTACGGCCCTCGTCGAGCGCCCTATTCAGCTTTGACGGCCTCCAGCTTTCTGTGTCGGGCGTTCCGGCCCCATCGACAAGTGCCTGCAAATACCCCTCAAGCGCCGCCGCGTATAGAGCGTCTTTCATTGCCTCGGTCCCGTCGTGGCCGACGTGCAACTTGCGTCTGGACTGAAACGCCCTCGAAAACAGGTGCTCGGCCCGGTCAAAGTCACCTGTTTGAAGGGCAAAGGCACCGGCGCGGTTCAGCCAGTACGCACTGTCGGGGAATTTTTCGAGCGTGTCTTCATAGAATCCCTTCAGTGACGGCCTGCGGTCGAGGCGGAGGTAGATGCGCTCAAGCAGTGGCCGGGCTTCCACGGGAACACCCGGTGCGTCGATGGCATTCCGAAGCTCCGTTATCGCATCTTCATACCGCTCCATTCGCAGATACGTCCTTGCGAGAGAAATCCGAGTGGCAGGCTCATCGGACAACATCTTGCTCTTCCTTAGGTCACTTATGGCACTGTCATAGTCTTCCCGGACAAGGTTTATTTCGCCTCTCAGCCGCCACGCCATCGGGTTCTCGGTATTGCCCTCAAGATTCCGGTTTGCCAGTTCCAGCGCCTCCTCCAGCTTACCCTGTCTCATGACGAGCCACGCCTGAAGCAGCAGTCGTCTCGGTTCGTTCGGGTACTTCTCTCTGAAGCTCTGGAGCTTGTGCTCGGCTTCCTTGATCAGGCCCACGCGAAGAAACGCTTGTATTTGAGCAAGGTTGTTCTCCGGGGTATCTTCGGCCGTTCTAAGCTCCTCGGAGAAACGCTTCACGCCCTCCTTGTCCGAGGTTCTCTCCGCGACAAGCAGCAGACCCCTGAGCACTCCGCCGTCTGAGGTGCCGCTCTCGTACGCCTGCCTCAGGACCCTCTGGGCTTCTTCGTATTGGCCCGCCTGAAGGTAATGATCCCAGAGCAATGTCTGATCTTCCGCGGTCTGCAACAGTTTCTTCGCCTGTTCGCCCTGCCCTCTGGCCCGGAAGTACTCCGCATAGTAATACAGCATTCGCTTGTCGTCGGGCGCTGCTTGCCTGGCTTGCTCAAAGGCCGAGCCGGCGATGCCGAACAGAGCTTCCTTGCTTTGTGGATTGGTCTCTTTGACAGCGACTTCCGTCGCCAGCTTGCCGAGCAGCAAGGCGTTCTCGATACTCGGGGCGACCTCCAGCAAATCCTGTCGAAGCGCCACGGCCTTCAAAGGTTCTGTGGGAGCGATGTAGTCCGCGTAGAGACTACGCAAACCGAAATTGCTGGGATTGAGCGCGATAGCCCTCAACAGGGCGTCCTTGGCCTCGGCCATTTGGGCGCCGGAAACGTTAGCACCAAGCTTTTGATTGCGGCCGTACAACGCACTCGCCAATCCTCTCGCGATAGTGCCGTCCAGAGGATTCAAGGACGCGGCCTTGCGAATGTCCTCCATTGATGCATGCTCGTTATTGAGCGCAGCATGAGCGTTACTCCGTAGCATATACGCCTGTGAGAATAGCGGCTTCTGTTTGAGACATTCATTGATTCTCGTCAATGCGTCTTTGAACTCGCCTTTGGCCAGAGCGATGTGGGCGGCGAAGGCCTGGCCCTGACAGCCGTCGAGGTTCCGGGTTCGAGCCGCCTTTGCGACCTCCTCTGCCAGCACCCAGTCTTGCGTTCCAATTGCCATGTCGAGAACGTGGTTTGCGGCCAGTTTTGCGCGCTCAAAGTCGGGCCCCTCAGAAATCTGCTCGTGCGACGTGGCCGTCTCAAAGGCCTGCCTGAACTGGCTCGCGGCACTGTCCAACTCGTTGTATCTAAGGTGGAAGAGACCGAGCTGCAGGGCACGGCTCACCGGATCAGCCGCACTTGAGAACGCCTGCTCCTCTATTTCCTTCACTCGCTGTGGCGAGACCTGTGCCGGATCGGGTTCGGAGAGTATCTGATTGTACACCAGAACCGCTGCGCTGTCCGGGAATGTTTGTGAGAAGCGATCGATCAGGCGCCTGGCCCGGTCCACCTGACCCTCCGCTATGTAGTTCCTGCAAACGCTTACGACAGAGCCCTCGTCTACGGAATTCGGCTCAATCGCCAACAGTTTCTCGATCAACTCACCTTCACGTTCTCTGTAGCTCCTCAGTTGGTCCGTCATGGATTGCAGGGTGTCGGCCTGCAAATCCGTGGGTCCCTCGGCATCTGGGCCTGGCGGACGGACGTCAACACCCGAACTCTCATGTCTTCTCTTTTGCTCTACCGCGAGTCGAATGTGTCTGATTCTTGCCTGCACCAGCGCCAGCCGCGCTCTGACCGTATCAGTATCATCCTGCGGCCTTTTCGCTAACTCCGTTTCCGCCTCGGCAAATTGCGCTGCCCCGATATAGGCCTGGATACGAAGCATTTGACTCCTCTCGTTCGGGCCAAAATACTCTTCATAGGCATCGATGTTTTGCAGGGCGTCCGACCAGTGATTCAATTCCAGGAGAACGTCGACGTAGTCCAAATGCGCTTCGGGCTTGACCTCGCCAATGCCCGAATAAATGGCTCTTACCAGGAATTCGAGAATAGCACCAGTTTCGGAGGTGTCCTTGAAGATCTCCGCAAGAGTATACGAGAGATGTGCGAATTCCGTATCTCTCGGCCAGGGCGGCTCGGCCGGCATAACGGCCTTGAACTGCTCATAGGCCCGATACAGATTACGCACGGCGGCGTCCTTGTTTCCCTTCGCAAGCTCAAGCATTCCTCTCCACTTGTATGCCAGAGGGTCCTCGCCGCTGCCGAAGATTTGCTCGATTTCGTGCACGGCCTGCTCAGCGCCCGTCATCCAATCGCGCACTTGGGGCGACCCGCTCGGGTCGCGCGCTTCGAGTATCCGTTCAATGTAACAGTGTGCCAGAAGGGCGTGGAGCCCGTACCGGTTTACCCTGTTGACGCGTTGCCGCGGGCCAGTCGTATCCTGCGCACCTGGCGACGTCAGTGCATTTCTCGCGATTTCTATAGCCTTGTCCATTTCCGGCTGTTCGTCATAGAGGGAAGATCGGCGATAGTGTAAACTGGCCGCATTGATGGCATACACGACATTCTCTTTGTCCAGCCCCATAGCCTTTTCAGCAGCCTCAACGGCCTTGGCAAGATTCTCCGAGCGCCGCTCTGGCCCTGCATAAAGCGAGTACTCGGCATAGAACGACGACAGGGCGGCGAAGGCTTGTGCGTGGGAGCTGAATTTCTCCACAAGGGATAAATACTCTGATTCGAGCGATTGAATTTGCTCTTTCAGTTGGCTGAAGCCACCGTCTCGGGCAAGCCGGAGCTTCAGTCCCAGAAGCTCAATGCAGGCTCTCGGGTCGGAATCCGCACGCTCCACCGCCTGCTCCAAGAATGCAAGCGCTTCCTGCGTGGCCTCGTCCCTTTCCTGAAAGTTGCCCCGTGCGGCGAGAATCTCGCCTCTGGTGACGGCGGCTCGCGCCAAATATGAATAGGCTTGGATATTGTTTGGATCCAGCTCCTGAAGTTGCTTCAGGTCCTCGATGGCCTGCGCCAGCGATTCGTCTCTGTCGGTTACCGTTCCCAGATGCGCCATTTCAAGTGCCGCCCTGCCCCTGAGCAGATGCAGGTACGGTCCCAACCGCTGCGCGCCGCCCGCATCCTGCAGCATTTCAGGGACGTCGTACGTCGCCGTGTCTTCGGCCAGCAGACCGTTTTTCTCTGCTACTTCCAAAAACTCCGACGCCTGCTCGTGCACCGGTTGCCATGCCCCGCGGCCCCCGCTGTCAGCGATTGTGTAAACGTACTGCAGGCGCCCGTACCGGGCCTGCGCATTATCCGGGTCCAATCTGATAATGTGGTCCCAGCATCCGAGAACATAATTCCATTCCCCGGTTTCGAGATACATGTCAGCCATCTTGAAGAGCAGCTCTTCTTTAAGGGCATCGGTCTTCGCCCCGTCGAATGCCTTGGCAAAAGCGTGCTTCGCCCGTTTGTAGTGCTCCTGCTTTGCCTGCTCGTCGGTCGTCTCACGGGCCGCCTTTAACGCCGCTTCTGCGTTCCTGGCGAGCTCTGCGGGATCGCCTCCCAACTGCAGAATGACCGCGATCGCGGCCAGCAATAGAAGCATCAATACAGCGGAGCCAATGAGGGCGACCTTCTTGTTCAGCCTCCCCTTTGTCATAGGATAACCTCGAATTGCTTATTGCGTATTTGTCTTAGCATAAGATGCTTGGTCTTCTTGATCGGGCCAATGGTTGCGCTCGAGAACAGGTAGAATCGAGGCCAAGAGCTTCTCGCTCGCCCCGATTGCCTCTTCTTTGTTCGGCGATGTAGAGCCGGCATTAAACACCAGCTCCACCTTGCAGAAATACGAGTGCTTGCCGAAAAGGTTCTTGTTCAGGGCGATGCGGGCGTGCTCCCGGCTGCCGGCATAGTGTCCGTTGACTCTGAAAAAGTACACATTTGGGATCCGCACGCTGCTCTGCCAGAGATTCGCCGTCCTGGGCCCGAAAACAAGGTACTTAGCCGGGATATTCGTCTCAAAATCGGCGGTGTTGCGGATGTCCAGCGTCACGTCCTCGGATCGAAGTCGTCGGTATCCCCCACCCGTCCAGCACTCTTCCGGGACGTGCGGCACCCGATCCGGAAGCGCGTAGTACGTAACGAACAACAAGCATCTCTTCACTGGGCTGGCGGGCGCCTGCTCCGTGTCCTCCAGAATCCACTGAATGTAGTCTTTGGTACCCAGCGCTTCCAGCACTTCGTCATTGGTGATCTTGAGCTTCGGCGGCACAATTCTGTATGGCGTCAGATCGTCTTGGTCCAGCAGGTCCAGCGATTTCTTCAACGGCAGGGGCTCTTTTTTCAAGATCATCCCGAGATGTCTCATTGTGATCGACAGACCCACTCCTGCCACGGCCAGCACGAGCGTGCATATCAAGAACGCCGGCTGCAAATAGACTCTCACATTGTCTCTGGTTTCTGCCATCATGCGCCACGCCCGCGAATCACAACATCTTCTCGCACGACGTCCGGTTCGTCCACAAACAAACTCGACACAAACCAGACAAGGAATCCGTACAGCCCGAACGCCAGAGGTAGCATCGCCATGCCAAGCATGTCGTGATAGATCCCCTGGGCGTATTTCGGATGGATGAGGACGTAGATGAATCCGGTGACCGTAACTCGTACCACATTGCAGAATATCGCTATTGGCACCGTGCTGGCCAACAGAACGATCCGCTGCCATAGAGGCCGGTAATGCAAATATGCCATGGCAACGCCCAGCGCCACGAATGCCGTCAGCAGCCTCATCCCGGCGCACGCCTCGGCCACGTCCAGCGCCGGCTCCAGCGGCCGGCCTCTGTAGAACACATCTATCACCACACCGTTTGCCGTCGCATCCAACTTCGGGACCAGGTTCAATAGCCCGCTTGCCACCGTCGCGGCCCATTGTCGCATTGGGATCGTCAGGGCCCTATAGTACCTCTCCGGTAACGGGACCGCAAAGACGAGAAAACCAATCGGCAGCCATGTGTATTTGATCAAACGCCACCCTCCCAGAAAGAGTACGACGGCGGCGAGCGCGGTGATAATCGACATGCGGCAGAAATATTCATAGCCGGAAGGGCTGAATCTGTTTAGGACGTAGAACGCAATCGCCAGTACCAGGAACAACAGGCCCAGGTAGTTCGGCCTGGTTTGCAGGCTCAAGATTTGATCTTTCTTCTGGTTGACGAAGTACAGGCTGAAAAGCGGGATCAGAAAACCGTGGGACCAGCTACTGTCCGTCAGCCACCGGCCGACAATCTGACTGATTTCGATGCGAAACAAATACCACAGCAGTCCTCCAATGATGATCATCTTGATGTAATGATGTAGCTGGAGCCGCCGCCACTGATGCGCTTGACGCGGTGTGCCGACTGGCCGTGTCCGGATCTCCATCCCGGGATTCTCGATAGGTTTGCCATTTGCCAACTGAATAAGATTCGAGAACGCCGCACAATGGATTTGCTCTGCAATGGAAGAGTAGATATCGTTTATCATACCGCATACTGATAAGCAGAAAGTCAAGCCAGGGCAACCCACGGTTTCCCTTTTTGCCTGTCCTGCATTTCTGTTAGAACCAGTCAAGCACCTGCCTCGTGACCGGCGCGGCCCCCACAAAGTCCATATCTGCGAAATTGCGGTCGTAAACGAATCCGAATCCATACGTCGCTCGGAAAGCATTTCGCAAGACCGCCCGCCATCTGGCGGTTGCGTGCGTGCCGACATTGATCAAATCGTGAGGCTTAATAAAGAAGTCCGGCTGCTCACCGCTGTAGATCTTATCCAGATCGACCATCACGATTTGTTCTTTCTTCGTCCCGATTCGTCTGGTGATTTCACAGCGTTTTGGCCATGCCAAGGGACCTAAACCACCGGCAGCAGCGATCGCTTGCTTGATGTTCATAGGCCGGCCCGTGAGGGGCACCGTTCCCGTCCGGTTGACGTTGCCCATGATGTAGAACTCACCGACAATATCGACGGGCACGAAGATGGAATCGCCGGGCTTTATCACGATGTTATATCGGGGGTCGCCGGCAAGCAGCTTATCGGCGGGAATCTTGATGAGGCGCGTTTTCCCTGCTTCATCCTCCCAGGGTAGCGCCGGCGCCTTTGGCTGAGGCGGAGCAACAAATTCCTCCGGAGGTCTGATGGTCGGTATTGTTGGCTGGGCCGGAGCGGGTGGAACGTGAATCCACCTGCCATTCTGGAAAATCCATTCCGTTTGCGGGGGCTGTTCCGGCTCCGCAGGCGGCTCTGGTCGGATCTGCACCTGAATCCATTTTCCATTCTGGAAGACCCACTCCGTTTCAACCTGACCGCCCTGGCCTGGACTCAACGGCCTGGTTGTCGTCGTGCGCGGGCTTGCCGGCGCGGTGGATGGCTGCAATGCCTCGTCGGGGTATGTCGGCTGATCTGTTCGTTCTCTGCGACGCGACCGTTCAGACAGTGTCTCCAGTATTTCCTTGACACTCACCGGCTCATCCACGGTCTGCGGAGTGGTTGTCCGATTCGATCCTCTGCCCGTATTACTGGCATACAGCCGGGAAGACCGACGATTGTCGTAGGGTTCGAAACGATATGGTGACGATATGGATTCGTCATTGGTAATCATCTCAGATGAGGCGATAACGACATCGCTCCGCGGCCATCGGTGTTGGGCACGCGGCGCGGTAGTGCTGTCGGTCCGCGACGCCGGGCCATTGTCNTCCGGCTCAATGACCTCTAACTGCAACTCGCCGTAACCCGGGTTAATCAGCTCGGGAGCCATCTCGCCAGGTCTGGTAAAGCGCGAGACATAGACATAGCTTGCGTTGAATTGGCTCGATCCGCCCGCTGTGGCAAGGGCGTCCGTCAGTCTGAAGTCGTAGCGCGGTATAGAATACCGGCCGGGGAAC
>JGI2171J19970_10000684_pt1 | contig 18539 bp, 16 predicted proteins | sample DeeMarSWOR324_28_FD_19970 | JGI IMG/M metagenome (IMG submission 19970) | reverse complement strand
AATCCCCTAGAGGACAAATCTGTAACTCTATCATACGTTATCACCGGTAGCACTTCTTGGATTCCCATAGGCTCAGGCACTACAAACTCCGCTGGAGAATACAGCATCCAATGGGTCAACACAGCTTCTGGCACATTCACGCTAAAAGCAGAATGGAACGGAAACGAGGCGTATCTAGGAGCCAGCGCAACCACAACGCTGAGCTTTCTGCCCTATGAGAATCAGCAAGCTTTCTTCGTCGAATCAAACAGCACAGTCTCGGCATTAGCTTTCAACAGCACAAGCTCGGAGCTCAGCTTCACTGTCAGCGGACCTTCAGAAACGACAGGCTACGTGAAAGTCACGATAGCGAAAAGTCTTGTCTCGAACGCTGAAAACATCAAAGTGTACTTGGACGGAAACCAACTCGACTACGAAGTAACATCCAACGCCGATTCGTGGCTGCTTACTTTCACGTACACGCACAGCACACACGAAGTGACAATTAATTTGGCAACAAACGAGGCTAGAGATACACTCTTGGGTACTGAAATCTTGATATTAATTGCGGTAGTGGTTGGTATTGCTGTGGCAGGAGCTGTCGGCTTTGTTGTTTGGCGAAACAAGAAAAAGCCTTAGGTCGCTCTGAGCAACTAAATTTGGCAACCGACTGACTAAGACTTTGAAAAGTGCCTTTAACCAAACTGTTTCAGAGTTTCTTCAGTATTGACAACGCCGCAATTACCAGGAATGTTATTCCAGCCCAGAACAGACTGCCTGTGAAAAACCAGACCACAAGCGCAAGAAGCACTGCTGGGATGAGCATCAAAAGCAATCGGATGAGTAATATGATTATTATGCCGATTATGACGAGGATCACAAGCAGCATTATGTCGAACTGGGGAATCGAATCAAAAAAGCCCATGACTGCATAAATTAATGCCAAAAAATTATCCATAATCCTCCATCCTCAATAAAGAATGTAGCTGCACGGTAATATGCTTTTCCAGAAAGAGCCGCATGTAGCGCTTCAGGCGTTTGTTTTCGCTTTTATTTTTGGAAGTGTGTCCTTTTGCATCTGAGCAACACCGAACGTGGTGATCCTGAATTTTTCGTCAGCCGTCTTCGCTACCACATCACTTTTTACGAGTTCACCTAAACGGGTGCTGGTTATTTTGCCGCTTTTCCCAAGTTTCGCCTGCAACTCCTCTTTTGAGAGAGCGTTGCTTTCTATCATACCCAATTTATGCCCCAAATAACCTGCCAAAAGCCACAGCGACAAAGTCTCGTTATCCGTTAACTTGCTGTTAGGCACCAGCAGGTTTGCGCCTTCTTGCGAAAAAGCGATGAGACCTTCACAGTCTTTGGCGAGCTGCTGCAGGTCAATGCTGAGCTGGAGCTTATTTGCGATTTCAAAAGAGGGGAGAAACTCGCTAAAAAACTTGTTTAACAGAAGCCATGTCTCTTCTGGAGCTGCAGAAAACGTTTTCTCAACATCTTTGTATTTGATGTGGACTGCGACCTTTTCCGGTTTTTCTGTCAACCCATTTTGCCTCTAAGTTTCGATATAACGTCGTCTTCGATCCATTTTTCACCTTGAATCGTCAGCTTAAATTCCGTTTTGCTCGGGTCAGGCTTGAAAACTTGCCCCCGCTTTGTCATTTCATTCAACCGCGCCGGAACCATGCTTTTTATTCCGCTGGACTCCAAAAGTCTGGTTATTTGGGCAGCTGTGTTAGTTTTGTCCTCTGATGCGTAGAGGACCAAGCCAACTGCCTCGTAATGGGTAAGTTTCTCCCGCGTCACTATAACCGGACCTTCAGTCGTAAGCTCAACTATGCCCTTCAACTGTGCTCCTGAAGGTGTCAGCTTGTTCGAAACGAAGTCGGAAAGTTTCTCGACGAAATTCGCTGGCATAGTTTCCAGCATGCTAAGGATTTCTTTCGGATTCTCCCCCTCAATAACGACTTCGCCGAAAGGAGTTTTGATCCGCGCCTCGATTCGTTTCATGTGGTTTCTCCTCCAGATTTTGATGGTTTCCTTTCAGCGAGTATGTAAACAAAACCTGTGTTCGTGTTCCAGCGCCGCGCCATTCCCTTGTCAGCAAGCTTGTTCAACGTTTTCTCTAAAGTGCGCTTGGTATACTTTATTTCGTTTGCTTTCATGGCGTCGTTTAATTCTTCCATTGTTCTCGGTCGCCATTTGCCCCAGTCGGTTTCCAAAAGTCTAAGAACCGCGTCTTCACAATTGGCTACGGACTTTATTTTCGGGTAAGTTTGTGTAGCCGGTTTAGGCGTTTCTTTCGCTTTAGGTTGTGGTTCTGTCTTCACGGTCAGCGTTGCGACGGTTTTAGGTTTAACGTTTTCAAAAGCTTTGTGAACGTTAGTGATCAAGTTAGGAAGGTTCTCAAGGGTTTTGGTTACTTCTTCATGAGTTCCCGTGATTTCGACTTCGTATTCGCCAATTTTGACGCGGAAGGCAAAGCCCTCATGTTTCTCTTTGATTTTTTTCTTTTCGACCTTTTTGGTTGGCAATGTTATCCCACGATATACACGTATGTTATGCTTTTTAGGATTTGTGTCTTTTGGAATATTCCGGTGTGGGAATAAACTGTTATATAGTAAGACGTAATATTCAATTTAACCTCAACGCATACAACAGGGGACAGTCGCTTGAGAAAAAAAGGAATAGCAATCTGGCTCTTCAGCACGTTAACTTTCATATCACTTATACACCTAATAGACGCCGCAGCAGCCTTACTTTTCAACAACCAAATCCAGCTTCTCCAACTCTACCCCTTCATAAACCAACAACAAATATCACCAGATATCTACCTCTGCATCTCAGGTGCCTCAACCGCCATCCTGTGGGCAATAACTTGCCTAATAGCCTTCGACAACCCCGTAGAAGCCTTCCTAAACAAAGTCCTATCTGACGCAAAAACCCAAACTACAACAGAAGCACAAGTCCTAGAAAGCAAAAGCGAACTCTTCGACCTAATGTATGAAACCGTAGAATCAGACAGCGAAACGCTCGCACAAGTCAAAGACCTAATGCGCAACATACGCACCGAAGTAAAAGACATACAACCAATAAAAGAAACAATGGAAAAAACACGAACAGAACTAAGCAGTTTGAAAAAACAGATAAAGACCCTCGAAGAAAAGCTTCTTTTCACAATAATCTGCCCAGCCTGCGGAAACCCGTTGCGATCAGATTTCAAACTCTGCCCCTACTGCGGCGAAAACATAAAACTCCAAGAAAAAATAATAGTGAATCAAGGACTGCCAATAGGCAACGTCCCATTCACGCGCGCGATGCGGAAAAAGTAAATTTAGCTTGCTATTCCAACCGTTCTTTCAAAAGCTTACTAACAAGTTCTGGATCAGCCTTTCCCCTGACTTCCTTCATCACAATTCCCATGAGCATTCCGAAAGCTTTTTTCCCCAACCTGTCAACAGATTGTCTGTTAGCCGCAATTGCGCCGTCAACGAGCGCCTCCAACTCTGCTTTCGAAAACATTTTCAAACCAAGAGCACCGACCGCATCCTGAAGGTTTTTACCTTCATTCTTGGAAAGCCAAACAAAAACGTCTGCCACAGCCTCTTTCACAATCTCTCCTGAGCTGACACCCCTGAAAATTTCCATTACTTGATCATCTGCAACCTTTTCCACTTGGACACCGTCACGTTTCAGCGCCTTCAAAGTTTCAGTTAGAAACACTGCGACCGTTGTGGCTGAAACACCACTTTCCTTAACAACAGCCTCAAACAGCACCCCGTATTCTGAATCAACAATCTGCTTAGCTAACTTCTCGTTCAGGCTGAACTCCTTCATTAAACGTTCAAGCTTCTTCTCAGCAGGTTCAGGCAAGTTCGAGCGGATTTTGTCCACGAAAGCGCTCGTTATCAACGATGGAGGAATGTCCGTTTCAGGATACATCCTCGCAGCGCCAGGTCTAGGCCGCATATACCGGGTTGTCCCGTCTTCTTTTGCGGTGCGAGTCTCCGCAGGCACGCCGTCTATTGCTTCTCGCGCTCTTTCCACAACTGCCTTCAAAGCGTCTGCCACGTTTTCCGCAGTGTCAGCCACGAAAACTACAGCGTCTTCCTCGCTGGCGCCTGCTGCTTTGCGCAGAGCTTCAACCTCTTCAGCGGTTACGCCGTAAGCGGGCATTTCGTCAGTGTGGAATATTCCGCCTACTCTGCCCCAGAACTTCGCACGGTCAGACAGTTCGGTGCCTACACGGAAGCCTGGCATGAGCTCACGTTTCAAAATGCCGCTGAACTTGGGTAGCTTGACAGCAGAAACCTTCTGACCTCTGTCCACGGCTTTGCGAATGACTTTGCATTTGGTTTGCCTGAAAACCTCTGAAACGTCAATGAATTCCTCTTTCAGTTCTTCGGCTTTGACGCCTCTTTTCTGTAGTTCCTCTTTAACTTGGATAAGCCCAAGTTGGCGCTGAACCTCATACTCAACAACCTTCGAAATCAACTCAAGCTCCTGAACACCCTTAATCTCAATCAAAGCGCCGTTTGGCAAAGACACATTCAAGTCCTGCCGTATCGTGCCTAAACCACGCATAACCTTGCCTGTGTCACGTAGGATTCTGCCGATAGCGAACGCGACTTCTTGCGCTTCCGTTGGCGAATAAATCACTGGTGCAGTGGCGACTTCAATGAGCGGTATTCCTAAGCGGTCGATGCGGTAGCAAATTGTTTTGCCGTCGTCTTGGGTTCCTGTTTTGCGTGCCGCATCCTCTTCTAAGCTTGCTGCCTGCATCGGAATTGTTTTTTCTCCAACCTTAATCCAGCCGTCCGAGGCAATTATGCAGGTTCGCTGGAATCCGGTGGTGTTTGAGCCGTCAATGACGGTTTTGCGCATGACATGCACTTCATCAATAGGCTGCATATTCATCATTAACGCTGCAGTTAAAACCACTTCTACGGCTTCCATGTTCAGCGGGTGCGGTGGCTCCTCATCCATCTCCACGAGGCAGCTGGTCGCGCGGTTTGCTTCGTACAGGACTTTTACTCCTTTCTGAAATTCAAAAAAAGCTGCGGGGTCCACTTGGCCCAGTTCGCTTTGGGTGGGTCTGAGCCTGCGCAGAAAAGTTATTTCAGGTTCTTCCTTGAACAGTGCAGGTGGACAACTGCAGAACAGTTTTGTCTGAGTGTTAAGTTGCTGGTGGATTTCTAAGCCGACTTTTAGCCCTATCTTTGCGTAGTCAACGTTCATCTGCGCTTTCTCCGTCAACGCCGATTTCGTCGGGCATAGTCCGCGGCGAAAACTCTCCAGCAATGTTAGTTTTCAGAAGCTTTTTGGCTTCCTTTGGGTCGCGGGTTTGGCCTAGAACCCACATGAGCTTAACAAGCGCGGTTTCGGGAAACATATCCTCCAAAGGAATCACGCCTAACGAGAGCAGGTCGCGTCCTGTGTCGTACACGTTCATGTTTACGCGTCCCCAAATGCACTGGGAAGCCAACGCAACCACTACGCCGTGTTTAACCGCGTTTTTTATGGCGTCGAAGCAGTACTTGCTTACGTGACCTAAGCCTGTGCCCTCAAGAAGTATGCCCTTGCAGCCTTTTTCAACGTACCAGTCGATGACTGCAGGGTCGAGTCCCGGATAAAACTTGACCAGCGCAACCTCTTCGCTGAACTTGGGCTTCAGAACGAGCTTTTTTGTGGCATCGCGTTTTTGATAGTCATCGGTTAGCATGGTTATTTCGTTGTTTTTTACTCTGGCGATTGGTGTGGCGTTTACGGGTTTGAACGTGTCCCTGCGGCTAGTGTGGCACTTCCTCACTTTTGTGCCTCTGCTGATGGCTATGGCTGTGTCGGAGAGCGTTTCGTGCATGGCTAAGCCGACTTCCGCAAACGGCGCTTTTGTTGCGGCTTGGACTGCGGCGATAAGGTTGGTTGCGGCGTCAGAGCTTGGGCGGTCCGAAGAGCGCTGAGCACCAACGAGAATTACGGGCACGGGAAGGTTTTGAAGCGCGAAGCTTAGGGCTGCTGCGGTGTAAGCCATGGTGTCTGTGCCGTGGGGTATCACCACGCCGTCTGCGCCTTGCTTTATGTGCTCGGCGACTTTTTGAGCCAGCTGGGTCCAGTGCTGCTGGGTTAGGTTTTCGCTGTAAAGGCTGAACACGATTTCCGTTTTTATCCGTACAATGTCCGCGAGTTCAGGGACTACGCCGTAAAGGTCGCTTGCCGAGAGGGCGGAGCGCACGGCTCCTGTACGATAGTCTACGCGGCTGGCTATAGTTCCGCCCGTGCTCAGGATGACCGCTTTTGGCAGTTCAGGCTTTTGCTCTGGAAGCGGCGGCGAGGCGAATGAGGGTTTGGTGCCTTTGCCTATTTTTTCGATTTTCACGTCTGGCGTTATGCGTACGCCGACGTTGTAGCCGCTTTTCAACTTAACCACGACGTGGTTGCCGTCGCCTGTTTCTGAGCGGGGAATAAGAATGCCCTCGTACGCTTTGCCGCCAGCGGTAACGCGTATTACGTCGCCAACTTGGCATCCTGCTTTTTTGAGGGCGCTTAACGCTTCGCCCTTGTAACCTGAACTTTCAGTCTTTTCGCTCATTTCTGGTTCTCCAACAGTTCATTGGAAAAGAAGGCGGTTTAGGGCTTTAACTTTATCGCACAACAATCAGCCGCTAAAAAAGAGATATGTTATTTTTATATAAAGAAGGTGACATCGTTTGTGCAGACATAGGTAAATGTAAGCAGGCTTAGTCAAGAAAAATTGCGTCAAGAAATCTTTACAGAAACCCTTTTGTGAGAAAGATGAATTATTTTTAGGGAGAGGATTGCGCTGTGGTCAAGAAGTCTCTCTTGAGTGCGTTCTCGGCAGCTATCCTGATTGGCGGATTGATTTTAGCAAGTGCCATGCGTTTTGGCACAGTTCAAGCTTCCAGCATACCCAAACCATCTATTCCAGAATTCACCGTTAAGTTTGTGAATGCTTCTTATAGTGTTACCACTACAAATCCTTATACTGGATTAAGCGAAACTGAGCTAACAAGTAATAACTCAATTGAAGTTACAATTAAGAACCAGCTATTTGACTACTTGAACAATCAGATATACTATAATGTTCGTATCAAACCTCGCTTTGCAGATAATTGGACTGAAATTTATTCACTACGAAACATGACCAGTTCATACAATGGAGATGGTACTTTTTCTTATGCACAGTATATAAATGACTATTCTCCACCTCAATCAAAATCAAGCTACACCATTGTTACTTTCCCTGTTGTGGAAACGGAACTTTATGGAGCATCAGGCTATGATATTCAGAGGTACTACTCTGGACCACAATATGAAGAAGGCAGATACTTTGCATTTTTAAGTGCCATTCCAGCTGGTGGTCAAGTTGATTTTCAAGTAGAGGCGTTAGTTGGGCATGACTCTCAGATGTGGGTTATTGAACATCCTTTTTACCCTACGATTGGTGGCCATTCTGCGCCTGCTGTTGCTTATGATGAATCAAGCGAGTGGAGTAACACACAAACAGTAACCATTGGCGAGAGTCAGACGCCGACGCCAACCCCACCGAACTTTGGACCAACATCCCCACCCAATCATGAACCTCTGTTAACACCAGAACAGCTGGGAATAATTGTTGGTGTAGCTATTGCAGCTGCATTAATCGTTGCTGGCTTGCTCTTGCTAATCTACCTCATCAAAAGAAAATAAGCAGGGAATGCTTGTTCAATTTCGCTTTCTCAAAGCTTTCCGTTTCAGTGCATTCCAAACACAGGTTCTACGCTGAAGTTCAAGCTATATATAGAGGGGGTATAAGTCAAAAATAGCACAAAAAAGAACCAAATTGTCTTTTCGCCTTCTCACATCCGAAGCCAGTCAAAACCACAAAAACCCTGCAACCTCAACCCCTCAACATTTTTGAAACGTACACGCCATCGCGCCTGTAGCCGAACCGCATGTAATACTGCTTCGTGCCCAACGCACTTATAACCAAAAGCTTCCTCAAACCATAATCCTCTCTTGCCACACGTTCCGCTTCGCCTAGCAGAACAGCGCCGTAGCCTTTGTGCTGCCACGCCTTGGCTGAACGCTTGCCCACAGGCACCAAAGGTCCGTAAACGTGAAGTTCCCGTACTATGGCAGAAGGCACAGCAGTGATTTCGGGTCTGTGAGCTTTGGCTGAGGGAACACGCAAACGCAAATAGCCTATCAGCACGTTGTTTTCTGGGTCTTCGGCTGAAATGAAGATTTCTTGTCCTTCAGACGCTTGGTAGCTGGTGGTTAAAATTTGGATTCTGTCTAAATCTGGGGTTACATTGTTCACTGCCAAGCGGTGTCCAACTTCCCTGCACCGTATGCAAGTGCATCTGTCGCCGTGCTCGGCTAGTTTCTGCTGGACCAGTTGGCGCAGGTTGCTCTTTTTGACGCCTGCTACTATCAGCCCTGCTGGAACATCTCGCTGTACGCGCATCACACGCACCCATGGCGGAAGCGTTTTTTTGACTTCAGCAATCACGTTTGCTGCTTCCTCGGTTGAATAAGGCTTGTAAACGCCTTCACGGTACCAGTCGTACGCCTTTGTGCCCGCTATGACGAGGCAAGGGTAAATTTTTATCATATCGGGCTTGAAGACTGGGTCTGTGAAAACTCGTTTGAAGGCTTCCAAGTCCTTGGTTGGGTTTGAGCTGGGCATTCCAGGCATTAAGTGATAGACTATTTTCAAGCCTGCGTCCTTGGCGATACGTGTGGCTTCGGTGACGTCTGCGACCGTGTGTTTTCTGCCTGCTAAACGGTAAAGCGCATCACTGGGGTTTTGGACGCCGATTTCCACGCGAGTCACACCCATATCCAGCATTGCGTCAACATGCGGTTCTTTGCACCAGTCTGGTCGTGTTTCCACGGTTATGCCAACGTTGCGGATTTTGCTTGTCTCCGCGTTTGCCTTTGCATCTTCAAGATTCGCGGATTTCTCGTCCGTAATCGCGTCCAGAGAGCGCTGAATGAACCATGTTTGATATTCAGGCGGCGTGGCTGGGAAGGTTCCGCCCATGACTATAAGCTCTACTTTGTCCACGCGGTGCCCAATGGCAGTGAGTTGTTCGATGCGGCTCTTAACCTGCAGGTAAGGGTCATAACTGTTTTGGCTTCCGCGCATGGCTGCTGGCTCGTGACCCGTGTAGCTTTGCGGAACACCCTGTGTGGGACCTCCTGGGCAGTAAGCGCATGGCTCGGGTTGCGGGCATGGCTGCGGTTTGGTCATGACGGCTATTACGGTGACGCCTGAAATGGTTCGTGTGGTTTTTCTGCGCAGAACCTGTAGAAGCCTGAGTTTTTCCTTCGGTTTTAAGGCGTTTATTATTTCGGCGTTTGAGGGTATGCGTTTAAGCTGGTGTTTGGCGGCGACTTGGGTTTTGACGCGGTTTACATCGTCGTGAGTGGGATGTGGCAAAAGCATTAGGGCGTTGATGATTTCTCGTGCTGCGCTATCCGCGTTCAAGATAAGCCTAACCACATTAAGGTTTTAACAAGTGGTAGATAAACTACGCTGGCACGGGATAAAATTTTGGTCTGAAAAGAAGTTTTATCGAGCGTTTAGATCCAGTTTTGCCCAGGCTTTCTCTGCAGAACTACGCGTTTCTCGTAGTTTCGCCTACTTCTATTTTTGGGACTGGGCTTGACTTTTTGCTGGGCTGGGATTTTCGGCGTCTGCGACCTGACTTTTCCAGCTTTGGAAAGCGAACCGTGTGTTGGCATGCTCTATGCACCTAACGCAGATAAAACATAAATGTAACTCTTAAACCTTTACCCGAAGTTTTCGTTTAACGCACTGAGCTGCTCAGCGCATCTGTTGTGCGATTTTTGACTTATACCCCCTCTATATATAGATTCAATTATTCGTTGAACTAACAAGCAAGCCTGAAACAAACGTCAAGCGGCAACGTATTTATTCAGTAAGAGTTATGTTCAACGACTGCAAAATGGTGTTTCAGCGCAGGGGTCGCCGAGCATGGCCAAAGGCGTAGGGTCCCCCTAAAGAGGGACGCGGATGCTTCAGGAGCCTATCCTGCAGAGGTTCGTGGGTTCAAATCCCACCCCCTGCACTTTTTGCTCTATTTTTGCTGTTTTAAGACAAAAGTTCTGCTTTATTGGCTTGTTGGATTAAATTTTAATCCCGACGACGACCGCAATAGCTATTACCACTATCGCGGCTGTACTAATTCCTTTTTCTCCTATTTTCATTTAATGCTTTCCAAAATTCTAATGCATTTGTTGATATAAAAGCTATTTTGAAAGAAGGATAAATAACATCTGGCGTTTTGAAAAATTTAAACATAGATTCAAATTCAGAACAGCGTGCGCTACCGCCTTTTCTTAAGCATGAACGCCGCTACACCGATTAATGCGAAAGCTACAGCAACTGCTATTACAATAAGGAATAATGGTCTTTCTTCTGGTGGCGGAGTTGGCGATTGCGTGGGCGCTGGCGAAGGTGATGGAGTTAGCGTTGGCGCTGGACTTGGACTAGGCGATGGGCTTGGAGAAGGGCTCGGTGTTGGTTCTGGGCTTGGAGTCGGTGAAGGTGATGGTGAAGGACTTGGAGACGGACTTGGCGACTGAAGGATGATGGTGTCCGAATAGGTGCTGGACAATAATCCCGCGTTGTCTCTAATCTGGTAGTAAACAGTTTTCGTTCCGTCTCCTGAGGTCAAAGTCCAAGCTTTGGTTGGTGAAGGCGTTTCCCATGGTTCAGTGTCCCATACGCCGTCGTTGCTGTATCTGACTTGATAGACTCCTGAGGTGGTGTCAGAAGCGGTTAAAGTTAGTGTGACTGAGGTTGAAGTGGTGTAGGTATCACCATCGTTGATTATTATGGAGCGCGCGCGCAACGTACTTATACTCGAATCTACCAGCTGGAAATTTGCTACGTAGGCATACTCGCCTCCATTAGTAGAATCAGTTGCGTTTGATTCGACTTGGTAGAAAGTTTGAATCCCAAATTCTTTGTCCCAGCGATATATCTGACGAGTATAACCGAAAGTCGGCGGATGTGTCCAATCTAGTACATTCATCTCTCTTGGTTCAGATAACAAATCAACCATTATTGTCTCGTTAAGTATCCTTGGCGGCCATACCATAAATCCCCAATCATACTCGTCTCGCAATTGAGTACCAGGGTCAAGATTAGCCCCAATAACCATCATGGTAAAAATTCCCGTCATGTCATCTACCAGAGTGGAGAAAGTTTCGGTTCCGTTTGACCAGTGTGTTACAATATTAAAGGTTACATTCGATCCAGTGATATCCGTAACAGTATAAGTGTACCAATCGGTTGCATTATATTCTTCCAGAATGAGCGCATATTCATGAGGGAGAAAGGTTACGCCCTCTTCAGCTTCCCACAAAACAAGGGTACCTTCATATTTAAACCAGTCACCAACATTAACACCAACTGTCCACTCTTGGGACAGCGCACACGCGCATATTACATCGACCGCGTCTACTACAACGAAGTCATCAGAAGACGAAGCATTTTTCTCACCAGAAACAGTAATTGTTAAAACGTGTTCCGAAGGAGCCAAATCTGTCGCGATAATATCTGTGACTCGAAAGACAGGCTCAGGGGAATACATGTCAATGTCAGGATAGCGATTTCCATCGACTTCGACCTCTGCTATCCCATGATCACCGCTTGTGGTATAGATCAGAGCAACACCTGTTCCAGTGAAGGTGAGACTTGCGCAAGCGTCAGGTTCACTTGACCCCATGCGTGTGTCTCCACTATACCCTATGTCTATATCAAGCTCCCAATTACCTGACCAGACAAAAGGCGAGGAGGAGGCTTGTAGTACCTGCACTGCATCTACCACAATGAAAGTATTAGAGGAAGATGGATTTTTATTACCAGAAACAGTGATTGTTAACACGTGTTCCGAGGGAGTCAAATCCATGGCGATGACTTTTTCAGGTGGAATTGGAAAATCAGTGCTTGGTTCTGGGGCATACATATCAATATCTGGGTAAGGAACTCCATCGACAGCAATTTCTGCTATCCCATGGTTATGGCAGTTCATGTAAATCAAAGATACCCCTGTCCCCGTAAAATGTATATCCACTTGAGCCCCCGCTTGTCCCGATCCCATTCGTGTCCCACCGCTGTAAGATCCGCCAGAGTCAGATTCCCAATTCCCTGACCAAACAAAAGAGGGATCTGTTTCTTCAATCAAGGTGACATCTGCATTCGTTTCATCAACTAGGTTAACGGTTGGGAAGGAAGGGGGGTTAGATTTGAATTGCGATATAGCGGGTTGAGGTTGTGTATCACTGGCGAAAAGCCCAATGTACTCACCTGGAGGATAATATATTACTGTCCCCTGACCCTGCCCTGGAAAACCATCGGAACCGTAATAGAAGGCCCCAATAATCGCATCGTTGTTTCGGCAAAAGAAAAGAAAATCCCTGATCCATTTTGCCTGACCTTCAGGTGAAAATGGATATCCAGGTACAGGTACGTGTGTTTCCCACGTAGGGGGTGTAGGGAAGGGTTCCGACGGGTCCCAAGGTATTCCCCCTACCCCCTTAGGATCGTTAGGGTAAGTGAACTCGCTGAAAATTACCTTTTTGTCCAACGACTCCACAAAATCGATTGTTGGCTGAACCCAAGAGAATGGATCATCGTGGTAACGAACAACCCAGTCTGGGATGATAGCGTCAGGAAAGGTTAGCCCAGCGTAATCAAATTCTACTCCTTGTTCAACCATTGTCTGAAAGAAGGTTTTCATAAGTAATTCATTCTGAAGTGCAGCTGCGTGTAACGTGATCTTTGCATCAGGATCAGCCTCCTTTACCCCGCTGATAGCCGATTTGAGTAGTGAGGCCTCAATATTCCAGACATTGTTCTTCATATAGCTCATATTTCCGGAAGGATTAACACCTTCTGGTAGTGGCACTTTAACACCCGGTAGGTAGTCCAGGATGCCCATTTCTATCTCGTTTCCAATATCGTAAATCTCTATGTTGAGACCATTGTCCATGAAATACTTTGTTGTCTCGTAGCAGTAGTCATTTAATGTGATAGCCAATTCTTCTATGGTTAGGTTTTGCCACTCTGGAGGTGTATCTTGCAGCCATGCATAAGCCATGTGGTAGCTAAGAAAAAAGACGAGATTTAGCCTCATGCCCCTGTCCGATGCTTCCTTGAGAATCTGCTCCACGTATTCTAGTGATCCACTATGATAGTACTCATAATACTCGCCGGGAAGATTACTCCACTCCTCTGGTGGAATGCCACGCATTTCAGGATTACTTACGGTTGTAAGGCGAACCTGTATCCACTCAACCCCATTTTGGTGAAGGGCTGTCAAAGGATCGAGTTGTTTCCAACTATTATCCCAAACTCTCTCAACTAGATAATCCTGTACATGTGCGCCAACATAGAGCGCCTCATATTCGTTTGCACCTTCAAGAGAAAGCAGTATTGGACCAGAAGATTTAGAGTTAGGAACTGAAAAGGCGTATGTGCAGGAAAAGGTTAAAGCAAGAACTAATCCAAAAATCCAAAACACAATAGTAGCCTTGCGTCTTTTCAAAATGCTCACCTCCACCAAAATATAGGTTGTAAAAAAAATATTTAAGGTTAAGTCAGTTTCTTAACATTATCAACAACTTATTTGGTACTATACTTTTGGGATTAGCGAGTGTAAAAACCAAAACTTGAAAGAGCGACCATATACTCGTTTTCGGCTATACCTATACCCTATATTGACTTGATTTTTCGAGGGGTAAATCTAGGGGTCGATTTTACCCCTCGTACTTTTCCCCTTTGATATGACTTGCGCTATATGAAATACCATTCTGAAAACTACGGTTTGCCTTTCACCTCAAGAAATCACGTGCCCTGCGCCTGCCTTTTGGCGCACCCCCTCATTTCCAAAAGCAAGCCATCGGACGCAGAAATGTTGGTTGGTTGGTTGGTTGGATTAAAATTTAATCCAATTTAGTCTATCTAGAACTATCTTCTAGTTCTCTTTATATCTAGGTTTTCCATAGTATTCTTTGTGATCAACATGTTAGATAAACATAATAAGGGGTTCGTGGGTTCGAATCCCACCCTCTGCACCATAAAAACATGGAATTTTTTGTCTTCTGCAAAGCTTGGCGGAATCAAATGTTAAGCGGCGTGTTAAAGTGGACTAGTAATTCATAAAATCTAATAAAACAAAGATTCCAAGCGTACGGTTATGTGTATCTTACCAAATTTCGCAACGCGTGACCTTAAAGAACTTGAGCAAAAAAGAGAAAAAGAAACTAAAAAAACCGAAGCTAAAACAGTGGAAATAATCATACCCGAGCAACCACTGTTAGAGAATTCAACTTAATCTGCAAGCGCGCGGCGTCATCATTTTCAATGCAGCAAAGGTCGGTAGACCCTTTTTAGAAAAAACGCAAGATTACTTATGGCTTCGCGTTTTCTTTTTTCAGCTCTGCAAAAAAGCAGTTTTTGTGATATATTTTCCCATAATTTTCAGGTTTAACGTAATAGTTAGCTTCCGCCCACTTCCACATTTGACCCCGCGTGGGGTATTTGCCAACTAAAATGAAATCTTCAAATTCTTTTACGGGTTTGCCGCAGTATTCGCAGTTCATGCTTGAACACACTTCTTTGCTGTTGATGGCTGGTTTTTAGGATAAAAGTTTTTGTCCTTAATTCAGGGAAAATGACCATTGAACATTAAGCTTAAATCCGCTGTAACCTTAAGCCCGCGCCTAGCTCCAGTAGAATTCGGGAAACATAGGCGCATAAAAGACGAAATGCACTACTAAGAACACAAAAAACAGCATGCTCAGCACTACTGCTTTCGTCTTGATGGACTTTGTGATTCTATACGTTAACAGTCCCCAGAAAAACACGTACAAGTCATTCGCGATAACGTAAATTGGAATGGTGGCTGCCTGCTCGTGCTTGGTAAGATGCTCTGCGTCGTTCATGAATGGTATAAAGGCGCCAATAGCAAAGAATATGCCAAGCGCTAAAACCTGCAGAAACCACTTGCCCTTTTTTTTTCGCCATAGCCATACAACTTGAACGTGAGAAACAGCCCAAGCGCCGCCATAGAACCGTTGAATAAGTGCCCCCATATTGTAAAACCCGGCGGCATGTGAGCACCGTAGGGTTGAAAGTTGAAACCGTAGATTATTGACAATAGCCTGTCTAGGACCATGAAGGAAAAGTAGAAAATGCCAATTGTCAACAAGAGTGAAGCTACAGTTTCTTTTCTAAGAGCATGAACCATGGAGCTATGTTAACGTGAACGTTTTATAAGTTTATTCGCGCTTGGCAAGCAGAGCACCGCGGCAAAAGACCGCTACGCTTGAACTATACACAACTTTCCTTTCTTCTCTTGTTTCTTGCTGGTTTTCAGCTTTCTACGTCTTTTCCGCTTCCCTTCTTCGATTCTGACGCCTATCCCAATAATANAAAAATGTGGCTGGAAGCTCGAAGCCTGCCAAAAACAAAAGCCGCTCAAAAGTTAGCGTTGGAAAATATATTAGCATGAGAAAATAACCAATTAATCCAGAAGCCGCCAAAAGTAAAGCTACAAGATTTATGTTCACTTTTTTTCCTCGCTCTTTCGTTAGGACAGAGTTTTCTTATAACCTTTGCTTTTTATTGGCTTTTGAGAAAGCCTAAATACAGCAAAAGAAAAAGTCTTGGGTTCGACTCCTCCACACAATCCCTGAAGTATTGGACTTAAGTTTTTTAAACATGAAGCATACAAGAAAAATGCAGTGAAAAAAGTGGCTTATTTACGGAAAGAAAAAGAAATAGTCGAAATAGACTATCCGTTAGGCGAGATTTGGGCGGCTATTCCAAAGGCGCTCACCAGCCTAGAATGGACTGCGGAACAACTTGATGACGCAGCGCACCAGGTTAAAGCCAAGACGAAAGCGGGTTTTATGTCATATGCCTCAGTGCTCCTCATCACGGCGGTGGCTGTGGACGAGAAAACTGCGAGAGTCACGGTTACAGCGGAAACACCAGTTACCACAATTACCTCGGTTGTTGATTTTGGACGAACACGAGACCGCATTGAACTATTCTTTGAAGCGCTGGCGAAACAATTAACTAGCCACGAAAATACTGGATAAGCCGCATGGCAGTCCACCCTGTTAAGCTTGGCAAGGAAAACGACAGTTATGAAACCAAAAAACGTGCAGAAAATTAAGGTAAGCAAAAACGGCCCCTACCTCGTTTCAGGCAGAATTCCCATACGAAAACAGGTAATCACCACAGACGCCGAGGGAACTCCAATTGAATGGCGCGCAGACACCAAGTACCCACCACAAGAAAAATGTGCACTCTGCCGTTGCGGGCAGTCTAAAAATAAGCCTTTTTGTGATGGAACACACGTGAAAGTCAGTTTTGACGGCACTGAAACTGCACGGCAGGAAGCATACCTTAACAAGCCTAAAGAGATTGATGGACCTGCTCTAAAGCTGACTGATGTTGAAGAATTATGCGCTTCAGCTCGCTTCTGCCACCGCGCTGGTGGAATCTGGAACCTCGTCCCGAAATCAGACGACGCGGAAAAGAAGCGGATAGCCATTGAGGAGGCTTGCGACTGCCCCTCGGGTCGTCTGCTGCTTCGTGACAAAAACACCAAGAAGATAATTGAGCCAGATTTTGAAAAGTCCATCGGCTTGGTTGAAGACCCCGCGGTAGGCGTTAGCGGTCCAATTTGGGTGCGTGGCGGTATCCCAGTTGAATCTGCGGACGGCAAAACCTACAAAATTCGCAACCGCGTTACTCTTTGCCGTTGCGGCAAGTCTTCGAACAAGCCTTTCTGTGACAGCAGTCACTATCCTGAGGCAGAGACTGTGGAAAGGGTGCATGACGAATAAAATCACTGAAGCGCCAGCCGCTTGACCAGAGGAAAAGTAACTGAAGAAACTTGATTAACGCTAACATCCTGTGATTGCTGAATCTGTTTGAAAGAGGGTTAACATTTACCAGAAGGAGCTTACGCTGGCGCCGTTATGAAGTTTGCTATTTTTGTCTGGCTACAAGGAAAGCAATTTTGACGACGGCTCGGTACTCCACAATCTTGTTCTCTTTCACTTTTGCGGTGCAACGTTTTACATGAACGCTCTTGATGTTTTTGACGGTTTTAGCTGCTTCGTCAATAGCGTTTTGGGTTGCCTCTTGCCAGCCCTTTGCTGAACTGCCGATTAACTCGATTATCTTCACAACCATAATCTCTACACCTCCATAAAGATAGAGGTTTCAAAGCACTTCAGTCTTTCGGCAAAGCAGCAGGAACGGAAACAGAAATTGGGTCTGAAACTGATGTGCTATTCGAGTACTTGCGCTCGTTTCAACGCAATCCAAGCGATGATTAAGAAAACGATGGTGTAAGCCGCTGCCGTGGCAACCGACCTCGACGTTACCACTGATATGGGTTCGGAGTAGGCAAATGTTTGAGTTATGAGCGGCTGGCCATCTTGAATCTCAAAACTTGTACTGTTGAAATCGACATTGGCTGAAGAGTAAAGCGCATAGTTAATCAAGTTAGCGCCGATGTTATCGGTTCCAGCTCCTACGGTTATTGCTTCTTGCGTGGTAATCATGGTTCCAGAGGCTCCGCTTCCAGGCACGTAATTCAGGACTGGCGAGGGACCCGCGAAAAGAGATATTATGGGCACGGCGAAGAGGATGCCTATGAAGAAGCCGAGCGCTACGAGGGTCGATAATATGGTGCTTTTTGAGAGCGCTCCTGCGGCTAGGATTATCGTTATCCAGATAAAGGTGCTTAATATGTTTCCAAAGAGCCCGAGAGGTAAAAGGTGCAGGTTGTTTTGGGGACCATAGACGAGCGCTCCGCCGATAACTCCGTACACGAAGAGTATTGTGTAGGTGATCAGAATGATGATGAAGGCGGCGAGCAGCTTGCCTAGGAAAACCATGGTTCTTGAGACGGGTTTTGTGAGCAGCGGGACAATTGTGCCGCTTTCGAATTCGCTTGAGATGCTGTTCATTGCTGTTATGAGTGCGAACAGGAACATGCCTATGCCGGGGATGGTGAAGGTGACGGCGTAGTCTGGGTCTGCGTCAATGGGTTGACCGGTGGCGTTGCTGGAGACCAAAGGCAAAGCCCAGCCTAATGTGGCTAGAACAAACGCGAGTATGACGACGCCTATGAATTTTTTCTTACGTATGTTCCAGAGCATTTCGTATCTTACAACTGCCCAGAAACGGGTAAACCACTTGGGGCGGTGTCTTCCAGTGTTTGTTCTGGTTGTGGTCAGTGTGGTTTTCCTCCTTGGTCTTTGCTGATGAGTTGTATGAAAACATCTTCGAGGTTTGACGTTTTTTGGCTCATAGCTACGATTATTCCTCCTGACCGCGTTATTTCTTGTGACACTTGAGCGCGTTTATCTTCGTGTGTCGCCATTTGAATTCTTAAAGTGTTGCCCGTCTGCACCGTGCTTGAAACAAAGGGCAATTTCTTTACCGCGTTGATAACGCTGTTTGATATTTTGGCGACTTCCACATGCAGTATGGCGGG
>JGI2171J19970_10000683_pt1 | contig 18569 bp, 14 predicted proteins | sample DeeMarSWOR324_28_FD_19970 | JGI IMG/M metagenome (IMG submission 19970) | reverse complement strand
CCCACTAAAGATGCTACGATCATGACAGTAATCCAGCTCGCGTAAGTTGTGCTAAGAAAAGCGAAGCCGAACATGCCAATAGTGAGTAGAGTGAACATAATCACCATGGTAGATACTCTTCCAATGCGGTCTGAGAGAGCACCCCATACGATTCGACCGATAGCATTGAAGATTGACATAACGCCGACGATTATGGACGCGATTACTCCCCAAATCGGAAGACTTGAAGTGAGGGGATCAATAGCTGCGGCAGCGGATTTTACATTCCCTAAGGTCATGAGACCCGCTGTGGCTGCGAAGAGAAACATGAACCATAATAACCAGAACACAACCGTTACAATCATTTCTCTTGGAATGTAATCTTTACCTTTGGCGTTTGCTGTACCTGGTGAAGAGGTGTATCCTGGTGGTGTCCATCCAAGTGGGGGGTTGGTTAGTAATTGTGATCCAGAGACGACTAGTACAAAGTACAATATACCTAGGATTATGAAAGCTCCACCAACAAGTGGAAATATCATTGGTAAACTTAGTAGCCATGTTTCGACGTAACCCATGACAAGGGCACCAGCCCCGAATCCAGCAACGGCAACACCGGTAATGAGTCCTTTCTTGTCTGGGAACCATTTTACAAGGGCTGCAATGGGGCAAACGTAGGCAAACCCAATACCAGCTCCGGCAATTATTCCGTAAGTAAAAATAAGCCAAGCTGTACCGATAATTGGATTACCTTGACTGATGATATCAACAAGCCCAGCAAGGAGGTAGCCAGTAGCGAGTAATATTCCGCCAAGTGTAGCTACTTTTCGTGGACCAATTCGGTCCTGATAGTAACCAGCGATAATCATGAACGTTGCGAAGGAAGCGAGACCTGCTGCGAATGGTAGTTGGGTTAAGAGGGAGGGCCAGACATAGATGCCTTCTCGTAGAGCGGCTTGAAAGATTGACCAAGCATAGATTGATCCCAGACAGACTTGGATAATGAGGGCACCTAATACGACAAGATAACGTCGAGAGCTACTGATTTTGATTTCCTCTGACATAGCGATACACCATCCATGCAAGGTAATGCAGAATCTTTGAGTAAGACGACATCAGCACAGTTTGATAATTTTAATAAGTGTTAGGAACCAGCCAGAAACTTCTGTCACCAATCAATAAGAATAAGTTAACTAGAAGACTTCTGTAGGAATCAATAGCTTCTTCTCTCGAAGCTCGAAAATAGCATTCATTAACTCGGTGGGTTCTTCCCTAACTGTCTCTAAGTATGAATTCATGATTTCTCCCAAGAAGACTAATTCACTGGATTTTGCTAATTCTAAAGCTACAAAATGGAGACGGTTTTCTAAAACCGAGAGAGAAAGACCCTTAGACACTTCGGGAACTACTTTGTGAGGGAATAAGAGTGATACATGGAAAATTTCTTCAAGAAGATCATTGGCCCCAGCAAATATTGCAGGTTCGTATCCTCGTTTTTCTAATTGTTGTAAAAATCTTTCTTCGAATCTTGCAGAAAATGTTTGGATCTTTTCTTTTAACGTGTCACTGGGAATACCACGATATACAAGGGCGGTTCGAGTATAAGTGCCATCATGAATGATAACTCGAAAACCCTCATAAGAAATTTCGGAGAGCCGGGCTTGTGTTGGTAGAGCTGAATCATCTGAATTTGAGGCAACATCTATGGCAAAGGCTTGTAACGCTTGTAGGAAACCACCGAACAAAGAGGCATCCATCCCCTTATCCTTGAATGGATCAAAGATAGCTATTCCAGATCCATGATGAAGAACAAGGAAACGGGAAAGATTGGTCACGTCATTGAACATTTCAAGAACTTCTTGGAGTTTCCGTGCATGTGCAACACGTTTGGGGATAACATATCGTGGGTTGTAGACCTTGCTGTAAAGAATCCAACCTAAGAGAATGGAAATAAGCAGTATTACAGCTAGGATAAGGAATTCAGTCTGAATGCCAAATAATGTTGGTGGAATACCCGTGTTTACAACGACTGAAAATTCCAAGGCAGTTCCCGTTGCGGATGTAGCGTTCAAATAACCTTCTTTTAGAAATTCAATCTCAATTGAGAGGGGAGAGTCGGAATCAGTTTTAATTATTGGCACATGTATAGCATATGATCCGCAACCATTGTGAATCATCGAAATAGTGAATGTACTATTGCTTTTATCTGTATAACGTAATGTGACTGTGGCATTCTTAACAAACAGGCCTAAATCCAAATTTATCCAAGAAACATTGACGAATAAGCTGCTCCATCCATAGCGACCATTTGGTACTGGAGAATTCAGAACTGGTTCCGTTTGAATAATGGAAATACAATGAATATCAAAGGTTTCGCCAGGGATACCTATGTTCTCGTCCATGAGGAGAAACCGAGTGGTTGCGTTATAAGAATAGCTGTTGATTTTGTTTCCAATTTGATTTCTCACAACAACCAAATTCCACTCATATGGGAGATGAAGTCCAAATTGATAATTCTGATAGTTCGGAGGAGGTCGACCAGATGGAATAGTATAGTTGATTACCCAACTTGGTTCCGAATCAGAAGATACAGTAAAGGAAGAAATCGCTGACTCCTCTCCTTCAGTTTTAACAAACATTGTGTATTGAACATCAAATGTAATCGAATCATTTGCTGCAAAAATTAACGTTTGATTCGTATTCCAACCTAGAGAGGGGCTAATTTCCTCTTTTAGAATGGGATCGACATAAATATCAACTTCACCATTCGCTGCAAAAGTATCGATAACTTCAGTGCTATTGAGAGTTAACTCCACTCCGCTGGGGGCATCATAGGTGCCTATTTGGTATTCAAAATTATCAAAGTAGATGAGTCCATCTACATCCAGGTTTGAGCTGTCTGTTTTTTGAAGAGTAATTCGGAGGGTTAGTGACCCATTTACTGGGATCGTTGGAAAGCTAATGTGAGTCCATGTTGTTGGGGCAAATTCTGAGGTGGGTTGCCACCACATACCCATTGAATCATTGAGGTGATCTTCGATTTCAACACGTATGATAAACCAGTCTTCTTTAGTTATATCAGCAGAAAAGCGAATGTCAAAAGAAAGGGTGAGGGTTGTTGGTGTGAATTGTGATATGAATTCAAAGTCATTATCGACATAATCTGTCTGGGTTCCTAATACTTTACCATTTTTTAGCTCTAAAACATAGCAAGAACCAGGATTACCTTCAGGTATTGTGTAATTATCTTTAATCAAATCAGTAGATTGCGTGACTGTCCAATTGTTTCCTGGTTCTGGGTATTGCTCAAAATCACCGTTTGGGATAGGATCTATGGTTTTTCGGAGATCTGTGATTGCTGCATGAAGACGATATCCGTAATAATTTGGTGGATAAAAGTCAGAGTTGAAAGTAAATATCGTATCATTGTGGGCGTTGGAGAAGATTGGAGTTTTGTTATGACAGTACTCATAGACATCAAGTAAAGACCAAATTTCAGAATTTAAGGATGCAAGCGACTCCACTAAAACTGCGTTTCGATTTTGTGATGCAATACCAGGAGTAGTGAAGCTAGAGACTAGGATGAGAGCGATGGTTACGTATAGTACGTGTTTCCGCATGATTCACCCTTCTCAAAAGGCTTAGCCTTTTCTTTCGTTAGTTTTTGTGCTTATATTGGTTTTCTTAATCCAAGATTCATTGCGTCTGTTTTTAGAAGTTCGAGAGTCAATCAGTTGCTAATGTTGCATGAATGATTATATATCAAAGTGACATGATAGTAGGCGAAGGGAGGCACAATGTCTGAAGAAGCGTATATCCTCGAGTTTTGTCGCCAATGGCTTCCTGCTTGGACAGGTAATGATCCTGACAAGTTACTCCAGTTCTATACCTCAAATGCGTTTTACAGTGATCCTGCAAATCCTGAGGGGCTTCAAGGTCACCAGCAGTTAAACGAGTATTTTACTAAGCTTCTAGCTGCAAATCCTAATTGGGTGTGGGAACCGGTTGAGGTTTTTCCGACATTAAAAGGGTTTAATGTGAAATGGCGGGCTGTTATTCCGATTGGGAAGAAGAAGATTGTAGAGTTTGGAATGGATATTGTGGAAGTTGAGGATGGCAGAATATCCCGTAATGAAGTGTATTTTGATCGATCCCGTTGGCTCGAGTCACTTCCTCAACGTAAAAAGAAGTGAGCTTATTTTTTGTAGAGGTAGTGGTTGTTAGGTGTTGAGTCGTCTATAGAAGTCCTTGTTGGTCTTATAGATGCTCAGATATTCTTTGAAGAGGGTGTCGTAGAGTTCTCGGTTTTCGGGGTTGGGTTTGAAGACCTTTGAAATCTGAATCACGTTTGGAATTTCATCAAAGGTGATATGACCTAGCCCAACGCTTGCGATGAATGCTGCTCCTCGGGCGTTGGCTTGGATGGGGTTACTCACTTGGTGTATTTCACGATTGAGTACATCGGCATAGATTTGGCACCAAATATCTGATTGGGCGCCTCCTCCAATCATATTGAGTGAGGAGAGAGGCTGTTTGATGAACTTCTCCACAGCAGTAAGGACCCAGCGACTGTTGTATGCGACACCTTCGAATACGGCTCGTATCATGGCTCCTTTTTCACTATCAAGGGAGAGGTTGAAAAATGCCCCACGTACGGTGTGATCCTCAACTGGAGTTCTTTCCCCATAAAGCCATGGTGTGAAGATTATGTTATGGCTCCCCGGTGCTGATTTTTCTACGATGTGGTCAAATTCTTGGTAGACAGCCTGATTTCCACATTTGGCTTCATCGTCGGGATAGAAGACTTGATCTCGGAGAAAATTCAGGCAGGCGCCTGCTGTTTCCTGTTCATTGGCGATGAAATAGCGTCCTGGAATGGCAGAGGGTAAAGAGGCGATGTTGGTATTGATATCAGTTTTTTTGTATGGGACATGGCACGTGAGCCAACTACTCGTGCCAATGTAGACGTGTCCTGCGTAGTCTTGTACCGCGCCTGACCCAATGACGGCGGATGGAACGTCAGCTGTGCTGACAAAGACTTTCAAGTCCTCTCGTAAACCAATAGCATTTGCGACCTCTTTTTGGAGTGTTCCTAGCACGTCGATTGATTGTTTCATGGGTGGGAGTTTGTCTTTGTGTATGCCTAGGCGTTTGATTAATCCGTCATCATAGTGAANGTTGTTGATATTCCGGGTGTTGCTTACCCAGTATAGCATCATTGTGGACGGGGAAGAGGCTATCTCACCAGATAACTTGAAATTGATGTAATCAGTGGGTTCGAGGAACCAACGTGCTTGTTCGTAAATATCTGGAAGTTCGTGTTTGATATAGAGGATGTGGGCGATGGGGTCTTTCCCGCTTTTCGTTGGAATGCCAGCTGTTTTGCGTAGCCAGCGTAATAGGTTGAGGATTGAATAACCTTGAATATTGATTATGCCTCTGAATTTCCTTTTTACATAGGGGGCACCACGTGAATCCATCCAAATCACGGAATTCATAAGTGGCAGACCATTTTCATCGACCGCAACGGTTCCGGACCATTGGCTTGTATTGCACACGGCAATGATATCCTCAGTGGGTACTAGTTTCTGATCAATGAGATTTTTTGCGGCTTTTAGAAATGCATTCCACCACTCATCGGGGTTTTGTTCGGCTCCACCTCCGGATTGAAGGTGGAGTGGAGTATTCTCACAGGCCCAGCCAATGAATTTGCCATGAGTTGACACTATTGCAGGTTTCATGGCAGAAGTTCCATGATCGATGGCCAGGATGTATTTTTCTTGGCTTTTTGACGTACTCATGGTGTAAACCTTCCAACGGCGTGAAACAGAATAAATGGGGGGGGTTTCTTCTCAAATAGGCTTCGGGCGGGGACACCTAGTGTCTCATAAGGAGAGATGCTTGATATTGCCTTTGGCGTCAATTGATTCAATGAGAAGCGGAGATTGTTTCCCAGTGATTTCCTCGAGCTTAAGAGATTCTTGCATAATTCCAAGGAAATCCATTGGATCAACACATGCCTCGGGTGGAAGCACACCTTTTGTTTTGATTTTTCCTCGGTACATGAGGGTAGCACCTAATGCTGCAGGAATGCCGGTCCCCTCTCCCATGCCTTGACCAATTGAAGAAAGGGAGAAGACGTATTGATGGGGTTTTCCCTTTTTCGTTCCTGAAACGACAGTTTTGACGCAACCTCGCTGTTCACCGAAATTGGTTTTACGAAGAATCCGTTCACGCTCCTGGATGATGTAGGCAATTGTGAAGTCCCGGGGAGCCATCGGGGTGCCTTTCACATCAATTGGCTTTTCACTTGTAACACCTAGTTGTACGAGTTTAATGATGAATTGGAAGTATTCATCGGGGAGGACGGTGCCCTTGTTCGTTACGCGTTTACATTTGATATGATCAGGCAGGGTTATGGTTTCAGGATGGGGATAGGGATACACTAGGTATTTGCCAATTTGGTTGAAATCAACTTCTTCACGTAGAGCAATCCCGGCTTCATCGAAGAAGCGTACTGTTTGCGGTTTTCCTTCAAGAAACATGGGAATCGGTGAGGTCATGGCGTGAATGCGGTGGGCAATGACAGCGGCTCCTTCAACGGGTTCCCCTCCGTGGGCGTGATAGATATCAATGGCTTCGATCTTATCGAGTAGCTGTTCGTTCGCAAATCGTGTTAATAGATTTGTAACACCTGGGGAGCTGCCCATTCCAATACACGCTGATATGTTCGCCTTTTTGGCTACACTGTTCATTGCAAGTAGCGCTCTAGTGGGGTCAACATCATCACAAATATCCACATAGTTAATCTTGGCTTTAATCACGGCTTCAAGTATAGGTTGACCAAATTGGTAGAAAGGACCCACACAGTTCAGGACAACATCAGAACCTTTCACAGCTTCCAAGATACTCTCCGAATTGAGGGCATCGACTTCAATTGGCGTGCATTCTTTCCCTAATTGACTTGCGAGTTTTTGGGCACCTTGTGTATTAATGTCCGCAATTAGAACCTCATCAAAATCAGGAAGCTCAGTAAGCGTGCGTACAGCGACACTTCCAACGGCACCACACCCACCAAGCACAGTAATTCGAGCCATACTTCAATGTAAGAATTCATGCTATTAAGCTCTAATGCTATTCAGATTCAAGCTTTGATTTCCTTTACAGACAATGATATTGAACGTTTAGAAAGCAAACATTCTTATTCATTTCTTCACGAAATTTACGTGCGCATAAAGGAGCGGGAATTAGTTGTAATTATACAACCTAAATTCCTGTAGCTCAAAACTGAAAGACACAGCAAGAGGTAGCTGTTAGTGGCTGAATCACCCCCTCCACAACGGTTTATTTTCAAGTTCATCATCTTAGGTGATTACGCCGTAGGAAAAACTTGCGTCATTCGACGATATGTGTCTGATACCTTTGACGAAGAGTACAAAGCCAGCATTGGAGTAGACATCACCTCTCAACAGCTATTCTTTGACCCCCATCAAGTACAACTCCAAATCTGGGACATGTCCGGACAAACGGATTTTCGCGAGCTTCGAAGGCAATTTATGAATGGATCGGATTGTGGAATTATCGTTTTCGATGTAACCCGACATAGTAGCTTAGAAAATATTTCTCGCTGGATTAATGAGGCTCGCGCCAATGTTCCGGGCTTACAGTTCGCATTGGTGGGAAACAAGATTGATCTTGTCGATGAACGTGTCGTTAAACATGAGGAAGCCAAGCAAGTTGCAAAAGAAAATCAGATGCTGTTTTACATTGAAACTTCAGCAAAATCGGGTTCGAATATCCAACTTCTTTTCAAGAAGTTAGCTCAACTAATACTAGAGCGTATGAAATAACACACAAAATTCTATACCTTTCAAGGTCTCAATTTTCTGTTCTATTTTCATGTAACTTCAATCTACTCTAAGACCTCTTTTAAAGAACAAATCTCTTAACCACACGCATCCAAAGTGTTGGCTGGAAATAAGAATCCAAATAACAAAACAGGATTGTTGACGGGATGGATTCGATAACTCAAGGTTTGACAATTATCAAATTGGGTGGTGCACTAATCACTGATAAAAACAAACCCTACACTCTTCGGAAAGAAGTTCTGAAGCGTGTAACCAAGGAAATTGCCGATGTGTTAGGTCCATGTGTTATTGTCCATGGTGCTGGAAGCTTTGGTCATGTACCAGTTATTAAACGAAAACTCTATGAAGGATTTAAAGAAATCTCACAATTGCCTGATTTATCTCAGACAATGCTGGAAGTGTTTGATCTCCGGATGGCCGTGACCAAGGCTCTTCAAGAGGCGGGCTTAGCACCGGTGGTGTTTCTTCCTAGTAATATTTTCTTCATGACGAATGGAGAAATCTCAGGTCATTTTAGTGGCGGTTACCGCCAGTACCTCAGCTTGGGCATGACCTTGGTTTTTAGTGGTGATATGTGTGCTGACACACAACAAGGGTTCAGTGTATGCTCGGGTGATAAAGTGGTCCAGTTGCTGTCATTACTTTTACACCCAGAACATGTGATTTTTGCCACTGATGTCGCTGGGATTTTTACTGCCGATCCAAAACTTGAGCCAAAAGCTAAGCTCATTTCTGAGATTGCATTGAGTCAAATCCATGAGCTTGAAAAAATTGCTGATGAAGCTGCAACTCCGGATATAACAAAAGGAATGCGTGGTAAACTCGAAGAAATTAAACGGTTTGACCCTATTCTCAAAGCTGGCACAAAAGTGGCGATTCTTGGGATGATGGAATCTGGTATTCTACGACGATATATGGAAAACGAGTCTGATGTGCCATGTACTCGAGTCATTCTTTAGATGGGTGGCCGTTCGGTTTCAATTTCCTCTGCTAGCGCATCAGGCAAATCCTGTGCTTTTTCGATTGGATGACTGTAGCCTTTTCGTGTAAGGTACCATCCAAGAAGGGAAACAAGCGAAACAGCTGAGAAAGTGAGAGGAAAGCCGTAAATAGGTAAAAATAAACTGAAGATGATGAGCAGCGGCATGCCCAGGAGCAAGGCTAGTGTTGGACGGAAGGAATAGAGGCTATTTCGAAATCGAGTTGGCACTACATCAATCATCACACGCGAATGTAGGATATTTGCAAGTGATGCAAAGAGTTCACCAATGAGGAATATTCCAAAAATCAGGCTGACTGGAATAATTGAAGCGAAAGGAATTGCCAAAAAGATGGTGACAAGATGTGGGAATGGAAATAGAGAGATCCAAGGAATGGGGATTAGCATGAGGGGATCTGGAGTTGGCGGCGGTGGGAAGAAATAGGTTGTCATGGCTAGAAGCATATAGAACAAGAATCCAACGAATTGGAGGAATCGGAATCGGGGAACCCATTTGACTGGGTCAAAACGTTTAGCTAATACCCCACTACGTTCTTGAATTATAGCTTCTGGAGCAAAAATAACTGTTCGAAAGAAGGAGACCATGACGTCACTGAAAAGAAAGGCAAAGTAGAGAGGAAATAGGAGAATATTCCACCAGAGGGTGCCAGTTGCCCAGATTAATACTTCACCAAATATTGTGAACCCAACAAACTTGGAAGAAAAAGAAAACTTCACGCCATCTTTTAGTATAGATCCGTACTCAGATAACGAAGGTCGACCTTCGTTTGGTTTACGAACACCAGGAAGATCCCTCACAACGATTACTACAATCAAGGCTATGATGAGACTCAGAATTGCTTGGATTAGAAAGACTAGTTGACGGTTAAACATCGTGGCAATGACACTGCCTGGAATTAGTACTGCAATTGATGCAATCTGAAAGACCATGCCTAATCTTCCCGAGAAGACACCATACTGTTTTCGGTCTTTATCCTTTGGCATGGCGACTCGGTAGTTGTTATCAAACCATGCTTGAAAGGCGCCACTCTCTTGAGATGCACCTAAACCGAACAGGACGTAGATGAGGACGAAGTAGGGGAAGGGTGTGAAGATTGTGACTTGAGCCGTTATCCAGTAGGCGATGGCGTAGCAGACTAGGGAGGAGGCAATAATCCATCGATGGCCAATCCAATCACCAAGCGCAGCCGTGGGATAGTCAAGGGCAACCTGTATTCCCATTTGTATTACAACAAGTATTCCTACGAGTGCTAGCCCAGCGATGTAGTCGCCACCTCCTAAAGACGTAGCGATGAAAATCATATAGAAGGTTGTGGATATTTGGAAGACACCTGCGAAGATTGGGAGGAGTATGGCGAGGATTTTGGCTATTCGTAATCCTTCGTGGGTCGCATCTTTTAGTCCGAATAGCCGGGCGAGTTTACTCATCACAATTACTCCAGTAGAATGGTCAGGGAAGGTTGGATAGACGCTCACTTACTTCTTTAATGATAAAGGTATTGTTCATCAATAGCATTCGTAAATGGTTGATATATTTTAACTCCAACTGAAAACAAAACCAAGTTGTGATGCATACCGCGCTTTTTCATAATCTTGAATAATTTGCTATAACATCATTCACAAATATAGATATTCTCGGTGAGATTTCCTCTAGTAACTATTGATTTTTACGTGAAGAGGAGTGACTATATTAACAAAGAACCCATCACGTAATTTGTGTAAACGAAACTCAAAGGCGAAGCGGAATGGCGGTCAACATTATTACTTTCTTTTCATCAGTGTCCCCTCAAGAACGTATTTCCGAGATTAATGGTAAATTAAACGCCACAAAAGCGCGAATTTTTACAACCAACTCGTTTTTCAAAGATGGTGTCAAAGCGGATAAAACGATTAGAGATCAACATAACTACTTGTTTATTGGAACAGGGGGAACTGAAGCAGAAGTTGTCCAATTCATTACAAAATCCAAGATTACCCCTCCTATCCTCCTTCTAAGTCATGAGGGAAGCAATTCACTACCAGCTGCGATGGAGATTCGGTCATATTTACAGAAACAGGATATTCCTGCACGAATCATCCATGATTCGCTAGAAAATCTCACCTCAAGAATTCAAGAGTGGGAGAAATTTACCGAAGTTATCGCTCGAATTCAAGATAGCCGGATAGGTATTGTCGGAAAAGCTTCCTCTTGGCTGATGGCGTCAGACATTAATCGATCGGCTGTCAGTAAGAAGTGGGGTGTGGAATTCAGGAACTATTCGATGAACACTATTATTGAGAGAAAAGATGATGACTTATGGGAAGAATTTCGACCTAACCTTGAACAGTTTTTGTCCAACGCAACTAGCATCGAATGCAGTAATGCAGATATTCGTCAAGCTGCCATCATTGCTCAGGCCGTCGCGGCGCTGGTCCGAAATCATGATCTCNATGCTGTGACCATTGAATGCTTCAAGCTCCTTGAAGACACCGAAGTCTCAGGCTGTTTTGCTACTTCACATATTAACACCTTAGAGGGGGTTGTTGCTGGGTGTGAGGGGGATTTGCCAACCACTTTCACTATGCTGTTAGCCAAATACCTGACGAACCAACCCGCATTTATGGCTAATGTTGTGGATGTTAACGTAGACAACAACTCGGTAGTCTTTGCCCACTGCACGGTTCCCACTTCAATTCTCGAATCATATGATATTACAAGCCATTATGAATCAGGAAGAAGTGTAGCCATTCGGGGTCGATTTCCATTCCGAGATATTACGGTCTTCAAAATGTTCGGAGAAGATCTCACAAGCTTCTGGGTGTCGGAGGGGGTAATCACAAAAAACCTTTCAAACGAGGAACAATGTCGGACGCAGATTCGAACAACAATCACTGACCCAGTTAGTTATTTCCTCTCTTCCTCTCTTGCCAACCATCATGTTATCATCCCAGGCAAACATAAACGCCTTATCATCGACTTTTTTAACTTCATTCAACGCCAATAATCATTCGTGTTAAACTCTTGAAGGGATGTAATGAATCACAATAACGATGGTCTGTTTTTGGAGATATCCTAAACCTTTATGTAATGGCATTCGAAGCTCTTCCATTCACCAATTATAATTCGAAACGGAGAAATCTCATTGTAGGTGTCGATGTATGAAAGTGAAACGTCACCCAGACGACCGTCCTTTGACCTGGCATGATCTTTGGTTCTTGGAAGCCGCCATTTCGTTGGTTATTGTTGGCGGGATTTATGTTCTCATCGCTCAATTCGTTGCCCTTCTCACGCCCTACCTCGTTATTGTAATATTCTTAGGAATTGCAGGTCTGGGTGTCGTTGTTATGGCTTTGTACATCGTTTCTCATGAACGCCGTTTAGGTCGAAGAACAGAGCTCATCGAGCCTGTTTCAAATATTCAAGACCTGACTACTGAACAGAAACATTCTATCAAATGGGATCAATGGGTTAAACGCATGTACGGCAAGAAGCAGCAGACACTCCATGTGGTTAAAGCCACTAAGATTAAGCGGGATCCTTCTGCTTCCGGCAAATAAGTGGGAAATGTTCACTAATTCCTACTAAAACAGTGTGAGTATCTGTCTTGAGGTGGAACTCTCACCTTTTTGTCTGCCAATGGATATAGAAATGTTTTCAGGTGAGGAAGTTAATCATTTTGATTGTGATGACACAATTGGCGGCGATGAAATGTATAAGGGCAAACGAGTTACACTAAGGGCCGTTGAACAAGATGATATTCCTGAGATGCTTCACCACTTCAACGATTGGGAAGTGCGCCGGTTTCTTCATATGATCACACCTGTGTCTGCTGAGGAAGAAGAAAAATGGATTCAAGAAATCACTCGCCAACGAAAAGCAGGTACACATTTCTTGTTTACTATTGAACTTCTAAAGCTCAAACGGTTTTTGGGGGTTTGTGGGTTAAATAGTGTAGATTGGATTCATCGAAGTGCTGAGTTAGGTATTGCCTTGAGCAACAAAAAATATTGGGGGAAAGGATTGGGCACCGAGGCAATTCATCTTCTAGTTCAGTTCGGCTTTAACGTACTGAATCTACATCGAATTTACTTGACTGTCTTCGAAGATAACTTTCGTGCTCAACGAGTTTATGAGAAAATTGGATTTACGAAAACAGGACGTCAACGAGAAACCATTCGCCGATTGGGTAGATATTTCGATTTGTTTTCAATGGATCTCTTAGCCAATGAATACAAAAAATCATAGTAAATTTCTTATGGATTTTTTTGGCAACCGATCAGGCGCTCATCTCATATAAATCTTTGAGCCCTTGGATTGTTTCCCAAACCTTCTGATATCGAGTAGAGTCGTATTCGGGTTTTCGAATCATTTGGTTGCAGAATTCCATTTGCTGCGGTGTAGTGCTGGATTTACTGTAAAGTTGAAGGGCATACTTTGAGAAATCGCGAACCATGAAATCAAAGATTTGGTCAAGGGTCTGATCATCAATGTTGTGAGTTTTAGCATTTTCCAAGACGAGTTGTGCATAGACAATGAGGGCAAAGAGTTCGGCGATAGCCATGGAAAAGTCTGTATCACGTTGCTGGTCTGCATCAGGAGTTGCTTGTCCAAGGAGGTCTTTGAATTTTCCTATCTGCTCATGGAAGATTTTCAAATTTGGAAGCTCAAATTGCTTGAAAATGTCATTGTAGTCGTGGAATTGGATTTTACCGAGTCCACGTGTTGGTCCTTGCTCGAAGAGGAACACATCGTGCTGTGGTTGGTCTTGACGTGAAACCGGAGCGTATTCTTTGGGATTGAAAAAGTAGTTGAAGATGAATTTCGCTACGAGAGCGAGATTGACGTGGACGGTTCCCTCAAGTTTTGGAAGGGCACGAATGTCACGTGCTGCCATCTCAAAATAGGTGTCTTTTTCAAAACCCTTTGCAGCGATAACATCCCAAAGGAGGTTGATCACCTCTTCTCCCTGAAGGGTGACTTTCATTTTCACCATGGTGTTATAGAGAATGTATCTGCGATCTTCAAGGGATGCGACACGCATGTAGTCGATAGCCCGGAGGGCGAAGAGTTTCATGGCGACAAGACGCGAATAGGCATCGATGAACATCTGTTTGACATGGGAGAAATCAGTTACATACATCCCATAGAGTTGACGATTTGCTGCATGGTTAATGGCTTCGTAGAAGGCGTGTGTGCAGATACCAATGGAGGCAATACCTAGATTGTATTTGCCAATGTTAACGGTATTCAAAGCACTATCCCAGGCTTCACGACCTTCGGAGAGAATTGCTTCTTTGGTTATGGGGTAGTCGTGAAGGCTGAATTCGGCGACATAATTTTGGCTGTTGCAGACATTCTTGATGAGATCGTAAGCTTGGTTACGATAATCTGCTGTGAAAAAGACGTATTCCTTGGTGTCGGCCATTTTACCAAAGGTCGAAACCATGGGAGCAGTATTAGCGTTCCCAATATAGTATTTAGCTCCATTTGCCTTGAAGGTTCCATCAGTTTGTGGAGTCAGGGTCATTTCAGTGGAATAGATATCTGCACCATGTTGTTGTTCTGATAATCCGAAAGCAAACACAGCTCCATCTTTAAGGTGTTGGGCTGCTTGTTTTTTCAGCACCTCATTTTTACTCATCCAGATAGGTCCCAGTCCAAGAATACTGACTTGCCAGGTATACCAGTAGGCTAGCCCGTAGAATGCTAAAATTTCGTTGAAAGCATAGTTACGCCACATATCCCATCGAGTATCTTTATCACCATATTCTGGAGGAGTTAGAAGCTGTGAGAAGATCTTCTCTTTTTTCTGAAATTTAATGAAATCTTCATAAAAGGTGCGAGAATGATCATCTTCTTTGAGTTTCTTTTTTCCGCGCTTTTCAAAAAACTCAATGGTCTTCAGCATGATTTCTCTTGAATGTTTATCAGGGAATTCGTGGGTGTATTTACGTGGATTAAGTAGAAATATTATGGTCACCTCAAATGAGCGATTTACTTCGCAATAACCGGCTTGGAGTTTTTTTGTCTATAGGCTGCAGTATTTACTCTATTTATACTAGCAACTAGCATCATATAGTATCTGTATGTTCTAAACCAGATTTTCCTAGATGCTTAGGTTAGGAAGTTTTTGAATGGACGAAACTAAAGGTACAAAAATTTACGGTTATCGTTGGGTTGTTTTGGTAGCATTCATGTTCATTGCTGCTGTAACGCAATTACTTTGGATTATGTTTGCTCCCATTTCATCTCTTGTTGCGTTATTGTATGGAGCAACCGAACTTGACATCGCACTCCTTTCACTAATTTTTATGGTCGTCTACATTCCTGTGTCTATCCCCTCGGCTTACGTCATCGATAGCAGGGGCTTCAAAATTGCTTGTGTGATTGGAGCTTTCATTACCGCTATTTTTGCAATTTTACGGGCGTTTTCACCGACTTACCTTATGCTTCTCATCTTCTCTGCAGGAATTGCCATTGGTCAACCCTTTGTGTTTAATAGTCCAACAAAAATCGCCCGGCGTTGGTTCCCCGCAAAGGAACGAGGGCTCGCTACTGGTCTCGGAACCATGGCAATTTTTCTGGGCATATTATTGGGATTATTAGTTACTCCCTTCGCGACCCTAGCGTTCGGATTTACAAATATGATGTTTCTGTATGCGGGCATCGCAATTGTTGCCGCGATTGTATTCTTGTTCCTAGCTCGGGAACAGCCCTCTACTCCCCCTGAAATGGACGAACTCGAAGACGAAAAGATGATGACAGGGCTCCGACGCCTCTTTAGCATCAAACAATTCTTCATCCTGCTCGTTCTCTTCTTCATCGGATTAGGCATTTTCAATGGCATAGCCACTTGGATTGAACAGATACTCCTAGGACGTGTTGTTGACTTGACCCAGGCTGGCATAGTAGGCGCCACGATAATTTTTGGAGGAATCATTGGAGCAGTAATTATCCCTGAACTTTCAGATCGGTTTCAACGGCGAAAACCCTTCATTCTCTTAGCATTAGTAATGGCGATACCCTTCACGTTCCTACTCGCTTATCATCCAGATTACACTGTGATTCTTATCTCAGCGTTTCTCTTGGGATTCTTCCTGATGCCCGCTCTCCCCATTGGATTACAGGCTGGCGCGGAAATGACAACACCCATACCTGAAGGAACTTCAGCGGGAGTTCTAATGATCTTTGGTCAAGCGGGTGGTATCGTACTCATCCTTCTCATGTCCCTCGTCAGAGACGTCATGCTAACCTTCTTCTGGGCCATGATGTTGCTCATTGTTCTTGATGTGTTTGCATTGCTAGGTTCTCTACTCTTCAAAGAAACTGCCAAGGGCTAGCGTAGTGAGTTGTCTTCACAATGGAACGCTCATATTGGTATGGAATATTACTCTTCGTTCTCGCACTCTTTCTCCAATTTATCCCCTTTTTTCTTCCAGCCCTTATTTCAGGTGTTGGCGTTGACATATGGGGTGGAGATATTTTTGACTATGGTTTGTATGCCACTTTATCTGCGTTTGGGGATCAAGCTCTCAATAACCTACTACTACCTGTAACAATACTTCTTGGTGGACTGATTGGAGGAATTCTTTTCGTACCATTATACCTTGGCGTACATCGTCTGATCTATAAACGATCNCGCAACTACGGATTTTTAGATCATCAAATTACTCCAAGTTTGAGCCGTTGGTTACGAAGGGGAATTCTCCCCACGCTCTTTGCTGTTTACGTCAGTATGACGCTGGCAAACATCTTGGTTGATACGTTAGGAGACCCTATTCTCAGCCTGATTTTTGCGGACACAATTAATCTCGCAATTGAGGATATAGTTACCATCAAGATCATGCTATGGGGAATAACCGGTCTTGTTGGCACCTTCGTTTGTTGTGCCTTAGTAGTACCGACTTGGTTTCTTGATGATGCAGGTTTGCTGACCTCAAATGTTAAAATCGATCAACCTCTTGATACGATTCCCAATCAATTACCCAATATTTCAGGTGTGGGTTTTTGGCTAGCCCGATTACTCAAAGGTTTTGCAGGCATCGCGGTAATCATTCTCTATGCTACAACACTCACCGAGTCCATTATATTGACTTGGCAATATCTCCTTATGTTTGGCATCGTTGAATTACCTTATCTGATTGTGAATCTGCTCATGTTCCCGTTGTATCCCATTATCATTCTCTTGCTTAGTCTCCCTCTTCTAATGGTCTTAGACTATTTTGTTCAATCTCGTCAAAGATATGTAAAGCGAATCGGAGAATGGATGGGAATTCAAACTCATTTCGAGTCAGAGCGTTGATAAAACAAAACGGATTTTATACTCTAAAACGATGAGTAACCAAGCAGTCTTTCATAAGGGTGTTTATGTATTTGCATTCAGAACGTGTGCAACGTCTCCGTAATCACAGTATCAGCGCTAGACCTTACATTTCTTCGGAACGTGCAGAGCTGCTCACAGAGTTCTTTGAGCAACATGCAAATGAGGGGAAATCAATCCCTGTAACTCGTGCCCTTGCCTTCAAACATATCCTTGAACACAAAGCGTTGTATTTTGGTGATGGGGAATTAATTGTGGGAGAACGGGGACCAGAACCTAAAGCTACTCCAACTTACCCCGAATTATGTTGCCATTCTCTCAAGGATTTCGATGTATTGGAAAGTCGTGATGTGGCCCCCTTTTCTGTTAGTGAGGATGTTCGAACGGTATATGAGGAGAGGATTCTTCCGTTTTGGAAAGGCAAAACGATGCGAGAATTTGTGTTCTCTGCTGTGAGTTCGGAGTGGCAATCGGCGTATTCTGCAGGAGTTATCACTGAGTTCATGGAGCAACGTGCCCCAGGTCATGCCATTCTTGATGACAAAATCTACAATCGTGGTTTACTGGACTTCAAACAAGAGATTGAAACATCAATTTCTTTACTTGATTTTGACAAGGATCCTGAAGCACCTCTTAAGAAAGAAGAACTGAAAGCAATGGCGATTACCATCGATGCCCTAATCCATTATGCAGAACGTTATGCGAAAAAAGCTTTAGACCTCGCTGAAAAAGAGAAAGATCAGTTACGTAAAAAAGAACTGGAGACAATAGCTTACGTCTGTTCTCATGTTCCTGCCTATGCACCTCGCGATTTCTGGGAAGCTTTACAGATGTATTGGTTCGTTCATCTTGGCGTCATTACCGAGTTGAACGTGTGGGATTCTTTCAATCCAGGACGACTTGATCAACACTTGCTTCCCTTCTTCAAAAAAGGAATTGAAACCCGAACCCTCTCGAAAGAGTTTGCAAAGGAATTACTACAGTGCTTCTGGGTTAAGTTTAACAATCAACTGGCTCCACCGAAGGTTGATGTTACGGTAGAACAAAGCGGAACCTATCAGGATTTTGCTCTCATCAACGTGGGTGGGCTGACTCCAGACGGGGAAGATGCAGTTAATGAACTGTCTTACATGATTCTCGATGTCTGTAAAGATATGCAGTTGATTATGCCCAGCTTATGTATACAATTGAGTTCCAAGAATCCAAATCAATTCCTCTATCATGCGTTAACCGTTGTCAAAGCGGGATTTGGTCAACCTTCAATCTTCAATACCGATGTCATCATACAAGAATTTCTACGCGCTGGTAAATCCTTGGAAGACGCCCTGAGTGGTGGACCAAGTGGCTGTGTCACAATAAGTGCCTTCGGGAAAGAGAGCTGCATCCTCACAGGATATTGTAACTGGCCTAAGATTCTCGAATTAG
>JGI2171J19970_10000678_pt1 | contig 18638 bp, 22 predicted proteins | sample DeeMarSWOR324_28_FD_19970 | JGI IMG/M metagenome (IMG submission 19970) | reverse complement strand
CTAACTCTGTTATATTATATTTGCAGTCTAGTTGTTCACCTATGACCAAAAGTTTCTTATCGTCTGTATCAAGATACTGATTAAGAAATATCTCCTGATTTTCTGTAAGTTTTTGATTATGTTGAACAAGCAATGGTAGAAGCCCCTGGGATTTAGTATCCGTATTATACCAGCAGGATAGATATGAACCTATTAAGCCAAAAAAAGGATCACTATCAGGAATAATTATTACATCTTCGATCTGTTTTCTTAATGAACTAAAATAGTATAAATCCTGTGATTTAAGATTGGATTCTTTTACGTTTTCTGCATATATTGCTGTAGGAATAGTTATCAAGATAATTAAACAAAGTGCAAATATTTTATTCATTATATATAATTACAAATGCTGATTCATTAAAAATCTTTTCTATAGTCGATAAACATTAAATTTAAAATGAAATTTCATTAAAGGTTGTCAATACTTTCAATGAACTCTCATTCATTTTTTTAATATAAGACGCAAATACAAATATTCTTTTTAAGGGAGGCTAAAAAATGAAAAAAACAAACCTTTCAATCCAATCTATCGAAAAATCTGATTTTCAAATTGCAAAAGAGATAATAAAACCAGATATAGTAGTAAATTCAGGAATAAAAGAAATAGATAATCTAACGGGTGGTTTCAAACGAGGGGAAATAACATACATCGATGGAGATAGCAGCCTAATTTCAAAGATACCAGATCAAATCTGTGTAAATACCTATAGAACATTTCATAGTGATATTATCTACATTGATGCTGGGATGTGCGTAGACCCATATAGAATTGCAAAGTATGCAAGAAAAATAGAGGTATCTCAAAGAGAAGCCCTTGAACATGTGCATATAAGCAGAGCTTTTACAGTCTATCAACTTGCAACACTGGTACAGGATATGCTGGAGCAGGCAATAAAAAGATACAAACCACAGACATTAATAATGGGCAGGTTCCCAATTTTTTATCTGGATTCCGAGGTAGAAACAAAAGAAGCTCAAACATTATTAAGAGCTAATCTACATAAAATCAAGGAGCTTACTACAAAGTATAATCTAATAACTATTTTTACAAACCTTGATAAAAGAATGCTGTCAAGTAGTAGAAATGTTCGTAAAATCCTATATAGCAATGTGGACGAAGTTGTTTTAATGAAAGAATTAGAACTTGCAACCCGTGTAAAGCTTGTAAAAAGACAAGAAAGCACAATGATCCTTCATCTGGCAGAGGGGCAATTACGTTGCAAGAATTTGGGATGGTGATATAAGTGGGGCGTACTGTTCCAACGTTTAGAAACATAGTAGAATCCTTTGGCTGGGAATGGAATGATTTCAAAAGAGCACTAAGAAGCATTGACCGCGAAGCCTTTGAAGAGCTTATGAACCATGCGCGTAGGCATGCATCAGCAGGTAGTAACATGAGTAATCCAAATCCATTTGAACCTGTGGTTATGAGCATTTTGGTTGAACATGAAAAAACACTGAGAAAGCTTAGAGAACATGTCGAAAGGGAGCATAATTGATGTTTATCCAGATAAAAAGAAAAACGCGATGATTACATGGCTAGTAGATAATGGTAAATCCGTAAAGATAGAGGACAGTTACACGCCTAGTTTTTATGTGTATGCGCAACGCGAGGATCTTTACACTTTAGTAGGACTTCTGAGGGATTTACCACAAGTAGAAAATCTTAATTTTACCTCTAAAAAAACAGTTCTGGGATCAAATAAACAAAGATTTTTGCTAGAGGTAGTTCCAAAAAATATCGGTTTAATAAGCAAGCTTTCTGAAATAGTTGATTCGTGGGGTGGTTATCATCGTTATCAGCTTTTCAATGTAGATATACGTCTGCCAAGTAGATACCTACAAGATAAAAAGGTATTCTGCAACGCATTGGTCAAGTGGGATGGAAAAAATTTCATTCATGAAGATTTGCAATGGGCAATTGATTATAATATGCCTTCATATAAGATAGCACATTTTGATGTAAAACGTAAGGCAAAGAGCAGAATTATGTCCTTTGACGACCCTATAAAATCCATAAGGGTTAATAATAATGTAATATCTGAGGAAAACGAAGTTGACGCAATTGTTAATGCCGTAAAGTATTTACAAAAAGTTGATCCAGATATTATATACACCCATAAGGGTGACAGTATTCTTTTTCCGTACCTTTATCATCGCGCAAAACTACATAACATACAAAATTCGTTGAACCTTGGTAGAGATAAAGGAAGGTCTTTACATCCCACAAAGCAAGCTAAATCATACTTCAGTTACGGCCAAATCGTTTATCGACCTGCTTTTTATACACTTCCTGGTAGAGCCCATCTTGATACATACAACTCTTTTATGTATGGTGAGAGCGGTCTACATGGACTCATAGATATATCTAGATGCTCTAACATTCCTTTGCAGGTTTTATCACGTGTTGGACCCGGTACCGCAATCAGTCAGATACAGGTAAACAAGGCAAGAGAAAAGGGTTATCTTATTCCATGGAAAAAAAACAAAGCTGAGGATTGGAAAACTGCAATGAGCCTTTTAGTGTCTGATCGTGGAGGACTTATTCTTGACCCTATTGTTGGTTTACATGAAGATGTAATTGAACTGGATTTTGCTTCTCTTTATCCTAACATTATGTTGAAGTATAATATAAGCCCTGAGACAATGCTTTGTAACTGTTGCAGAACTGTTCCCTATGTTGTTGTTCCTCAGCTTGGTTATCATATCTGCAGTCTTAGAAAAGGTCTCTTGCCTGAGGTTCTTGAACCAATACTTTCCAGAAGGTTTTGCTACAAGGCAAGATCTAAAAATAAAAAATACGACAAAGAGCTATTCGAGGAATTACAACAAGCTTGGAAATGGGTTCTGCTGGTATGCTTTGGCTATACAGGCTATCGTAATGCCCGTTATGGCCGTATTGAATGCTATGAAAGTATAACTGCCTTTAGTCGTGATATTATTTTAAGTGCTGTAGAGGTTGTTCAAAACGCAGGATACGAAGTGATTCATGGAATCATTGATTCATTATGGGTAAAACCACAAGAGGGTTGTATAAGTCCAAATCATCTCTCCAGACTTATTAGTAGCCATACTGGTATACGTATGGATGTAGAAGGGTATTACAAATGGATTGTTTTCTTACCTAGCAAGAATACTGGAGTTGGCGCTCTAAATAGATACTACGGTTTGTTTGATAACGATGAAATCAAGGTTCGAGGTGTAGAGATGCGCCAGAAAAACTCTCCATTATTTTTAAAAAACATGCAAAATGACATGCTAAAGGTTTTTTCAAAGGCAATTAACGCAAAAGAGTTCTTAGAGTTAATACCAGAAGCTGTGGATGTCATACAAGATTATGCAGCAAGAGTCATAAACATGGATGTTGATAAAAAAGATCTAATCATAAAGACATGTGTGTCTAGAGATATCTCAGAATATAAGGTCGACACACTAGTTAAATCAGCACTTTTTCAGCTTAGAAAGTCAGGCGTTCAACCAGAACCTGGACAATCTGTTCGTTATATAGTTTGTGATGAAAACTCACGTAAACCTAGAGAACGTGTCTGTATAGCTGAGATGCTTGATGGTTGCGACAAGATTGATGTTGACTTTTACCTCCGTCAAATTGCACAGTATGGAGAAAGCATTCTGGTACCATTTGGTTTTACACTAGAAAAACTATTTGACATGGTACAAAAAATCAAGATTAGGGAGCAATTAAATGTCTCAGTTTTGCCAGGAGTCAGAACTCATCAAACCAGTCTCTGATTATTTTAAAATAAATGGTTACAAAGTAAGATATGAGATTAGAATAGGATTCTGTAGAGCAGATATAGTTGCTTTTAAGGATAAAAAAACAACAGCTGTTGAACTAAAACTTCATGATTGGAAGAAGGCAATTATCCAAGCAAAGAATTACCAACTTGGTTCAAATTATGTATATCTTGCAGTACCATTATCAAGAGCCTATAACGTTCTACGTAAGGCAGAATATTACCTTAAGAAAGAGGGAATTGGTCTATTGATAGTAAATGAGAAAACATTTGATGTTAAAAAGTATATAAATGCAAAACATTCAAAAAAACAAATAGGTGAAATATCACTTTCAACTATAAACAAAAATATGTTTAAAGGTTCCAGATATATATTTTTATAAACTAANNTTTATTTAGGTAGAATNCCTTGAGGAAAATATATGTGCTACAGATATAGTGTCCCCGGTCCAGATGTTGTTAAAGAAACATTTCAAGTAAAACTTTCAACAAACTTTGAAAAAAGATATCATGTTGGTGCTTTTGAGAATGTTAAATTACCAGTTATTACAAATGAAAATCCAAAACAGGTTGATCTCTTCAGTTGGGGTCTAATACCCTTTTGGGTTAAAGATGAAAAAACAGCTAATGATATTAGAGAAAGAACCGTAAATGCCAGATCAGAAACCATTTTTGAAAAGCCAGCATTCAGAGGCTCTGCTGGAAAAAAACACTGCCTTGTAATTGCCGATGGTTTCTTTGAATGGAGATACTTTCAAGGAATAAATTATCCTTATTATATAAAGCTAAAGAATCGTAAGGCTTTTGCAATGGCAGGTCTATGGGATTGCTGGATTAATAAAAATACAGAAGAAAAAATATATTCCTATACAATTATTACAACAGAGGCAAATCCACTTATGGCTAAAATTCATAATAAAAAGAAAAGAATGCCGGCGATATTAAAAAAACAAGATGAAGGTAAATGGATTAACAATAGTTTAGATAAAAATTCAACATTAAACCTTTTGAAACCCTTTGACGAAAATGAAATGGAGGCTTATACAATATCAAAATTAATTACTGCAAAAGGTGAAGACCCCAATGNACCTGCTGTTTTGAAACCATTTCAGTATAATAATCTGGAACCATTACCAAGTCAGAGTAGTCTTTTTTAAAACAGTCAACTAATAAATTTGTATATTTACATAATTAATCTGCTAAGATATAAAAATTATTCAATATCTATAGAATGTTCTTTTTCCAAATCATGACTGGTTGCACTTTCCAATTCAACTGCCTCTTGCTTTAAATAATCAAGTATTCCTAAGATTGAAAAAATACTTAATTTTTTTATATATTTTCGGCAGCTGTTCATTAACTCCCTATGAAGCTCTATCTCATAATTTTTATATTCCTCAGGTATTCCTTGAGTTGTTTCATTTGTAATCATATCTTTCTCCACATTCTGTATCTACTTTTGTTTAAAATCCTTTTTCTAAAAAATCAAAAAATTTCTTAGATTAGAAATAATTTACAATTATTGAACTTAATGAATATCACTCCACGGAAATTGTATAACATTCTCTACAAACATTTTGGAAAAACAAACTGGTGGCCAACTGATTATGAGTATCATAAAAAAATAGGTAGTGATCCTAGATTTGAAGTAATAGTCGGAGCGATACTGACCCAAAATGCAGCTTGGTCAAATGTAGAAAAAGCACTTGAAAATCTTAAATCTGAAGGATTATTGGATGTAAAAAAAATTTCAAAAATAGATATNGGAAAATTAAAAGAAATAATAAGANCAACAGGTTTTTTTAATCAAAAAGCAAANCGTCTCAAAAANNTTTCAGAATATCTAGAAAACAAATATGAAGGNAATCTAGATAAATTTTTAAAAAGAAATTTAGGTAAATTNAGAGANGAATTACTTACATTAAATGGANTAGGNCCAGAAACTGCNGATTCNATCTTGTTATATGCNGGAAACTTACCAATATTTGTTGTAGATGCATACACNAAAAGGNTATGTAANCGACTGCNAATTGATATTAATCCTACATATTATGATATTCAAGATTACTTCCAAAAAGATTTGTTAAAAAAATACAAAAAAAGCGAGATATCAAAGATCTATAATGAGCTACATGCATTAATTGTAATACTTGCAAAAAACTATTGTAAAAGCAGGCCAGATTGTTCAAATTGCCCCCTAGAAAAAATATGCATCTATAAAAAACAATTATCTTAATAGATCTTTTACTTTATCACTAGCAATCTCTGCAGGGATATCTGGAAGTGAAATCAGCTGAGTTGTGCCAAGATGACCTTTTCCAGATAGTTTTATTGTAATAAAACCAGCACTTTCGATTTCCTTTAGATAATTCCAAAACATGGTATGGGTCCTAGGTTTTTCATTATACTCTTCACAGGTGATAGCATATGTTTTTTCAGCTTCACCAGTGCTTACATAAGCAGTTCCATCTTTTTTAAGCCTTTTTGCAATAGAATATAAAGCTATAAGCTGATGGCGATCTAAATTTTTTAATTTTGATTCGGTTACAACTGAATATGTTTCAGCTTTTGCAGCACGAACATGCTCAGGTGTAACCATATCAACATGCTGATGATCTGCAGCAATACCTGCCTTCCATAAAAGCTCTATTGCAAATCTAGCATCTCCCCATTCAGATGAGATATCGGCAACTAATTCTATAGAATCATTATTTACTGTACCATTATGAAATGCCAAATCTACCCGTTGTCCAACAATATCAAATAATTCATCACGAGTGTATCTATCTAATAACAAAACATTACTCCTTTTAAAGGTACTAAGAGAAGAAGAATCTAACATTGGAATAACATCTTTCTGAGAAATAAGAAGAAGAGAAACTGGAATTTTCTCTCTATAGGATTCATCTGAAAAACGAGTGAGGTTATAAATGAGGTCTGACCTGTTTTTTTTAAGAAGGGCATCTACCTCATCAAGAACAACNAGTAATTGAGCTTCTCTTTTTTTAAGCTGCTTTCTAAGAACCTCTAACATCTCTTGAACAGAGAAACCTCTATCTGGAAAGCGAGAATCGAAATGGTTTAATATGCCAAGTAAAACAGATGCATCAGTAGATCGTTTTCTACAATTAATATGAACATATTCAATAGTTAAACCTTGCCTTCTTGCAAGATTCTTAATGGAATTGCAGAACTTTTTTGCAATTACAGTCTTTCCAGTTCCAACAGGTCCTTTGATTATAACATTTTGTGCTATGCTGGAGAGTAATGGTTTGAACATCTGAGCAAGAAAACGAAGTTGTTCATCTCTATATAAAAGATTTTCTGGTACATAATCAAAATCAAGAGGTTTTAGATCTTTTATGACAGATGATGACATTAGTTCGTCTTCAATAATATTATCCATTAATAACTGTAATATCATGCCTTTCATAAAACTTTACCTCCTGATTTATACTTTTATGGTTATTATTTTATAGTAAAAATTATAGACCATAAATCTATATGCGCTTTATATGGGGAATTTCTCAAATTCAAAAGAATCTTTAGAGTTTGTAAAAAATGAATTTAAAAAATATTATGAGTCTAATCTAGTGGAACTTCCAGATCGTTTTGGTAGAAGGGAATTTGCATTTGTTTTTTTTGGTGGAAAAGGAATGATGAGGCATCTAGGTTTTGAAAAAAGAAATCAATTTTCAGATTTTTTAAAAGAAAAAACACCATCTGATGTTTATTATTCATCAGCATACTATCAATCACCTGATGCTCCCACAATGCAGGAAAAAAATTGGATGGGAGCAGAGCTCATCTTTGATTTAGATTCAGATCATCTTCCTAACGCTGAAAAATTTAATTATATACAACAACTGGAGATGGTAAAAAAAGAATTTTTAAAACTAGTTGATGATTTTTTGTTAAATGATTTTGGATTTGATGAGAAATATGTTGAGCTCTATTTTAGTGGTGGAAGGGGATATCATTGTCATGTAAAAGACCCGAAAATCTTTGGTATTGACAGTGGTGAGAGAAGAGAAATTATAGATTATATAACTGGGCGGGATCTAAAAGATACATTGGTTTTTCATGAGCATGCAACCGGTAGAAAAAGCTATGGAGGTAAAACCTTTCCAAGTGGCAAAACACTAAAAATGCCAAGACCAGATGATCCTGGATGGAGAGGAAGGGTAAGCAGAGGTATAATCGATATGGTTAATGAAATTAAAAACAGTATTGACCCCATTGAGAAATTAAAGGAATACGGTGTAAAGCAAAGCGATGCTGAAAAGCTTCTAGATGATCTTTCAGAGGAAAGGGTTAAAAGAATTAAAGAAGGGCAGTTAGACCAATCAAAAACAATTCGAAAATTTTTTCTGAATAGTGCTTTAAGAAAAACCGCAGTATCAATGTCTGCTGGGGAAACAGATGAACCTGTTACGTGTGATGTTAAACGTCTTATTCGACTACCTGGGTCACTGCATGGGAAAACAGGTTTTAAAGTCGAAAAAATTACACTTGAAAACTTAAATGAATTTGATCCATTAGTAGATGCTGTAGTATTATCAGATAATTTGGTTAAAGTTGAATTAAATCAAGAATTTAGCATGAAAATTAAAAATGAGGAATTTAACCTAAAAAAAGGGGTACAAGAGATTCCAACCTATTTAGCTGCATTTTTAATTGGAAGAAAAAAGGCAAATATTATTCTATAAAAAAGTGATTTAATTAGTGCTGAAAAAATGGAAGAAGATGAAATAAACTATAGAACTCTTAGAGAAATTCAACAAATGGAAAAAAATTCACCAATATTAACTGAATTAAAACCTGATTTCTATTTGAATTTGTCAAAATATATAGATCAGCTTACAGATAGGCTTAAAAACGAATCTTCTTCTCAAAAACAGTTACTTTTAAAAGAAGAGATAAAAAATACACAAAAAATTTCAATAAATATTTATGAACAAAGAGAAAAAAAGATACTACTTGCAGCAATTTCAAAAGCCCGTGGAGGCAATCCAGATATAAAAAATATGGCTTATATTGAAAAAAAACTTTTTGACTCTATCCTAAACGTTTTAAAAACAACACGCGAGAACTTCTTGGAAAAGGAGTCATTTGAAAAAAAAAATAATTCAGAAACAAAAAAAGAACCGAATAAACCTGAAAAGCCTGAGGTAACCAATAAAAACAAAAATCTAATAGTAATTGTTACTGAAAATATCCCTGAGTTCATTGGAACAAATGAAAAAAGATATAATTTGAGAAAAAATGATATGATATCATTGCCAGAAGATATGTATAAAATGTTATCTAGAAGAGGGGTTGTGAAAAAGGTAGATAGTTAGCTTACATTTTTATATTACCTTCTTATTACATTTCAACTCTAATATTATATTTAAGGAGTTACCTATGCAAAAACCAAGAAAAATAAAGACATACTGTCCTTCATGTAAAAAGCACACTTTTCATAATGTAGAAAAGGTTAAAAAGAGAAAGGCTAGTGAACTTAAACAAGGTCAAAGGAGATTTCGCCGTGTAATGTCAGGTTACAGAGGATTTCCTAGGCCAAAACCGGAAGGAAGAGAAAAAACTAGTAGAAGGATTGCATTGAAGCTAACATGTGTAGAATGTAAAAAGAGCCACCAACCACCTACACAAAGAGCAAAAAAATTTGATATAGGTGAATAAATTATGAAAAAAACTGAGAGTAAATTTATAAAGGTGAGATGTAAAGATTGTGAAAATGAACAAGTTTTGTTTAATAAAGCAAGTACTGTTGTATCTTGCCATATTTGCGGAAGTAAACTTGCGATACCTGCTGGTGGAAAAGCAATAATAAAAGGGGAAATCTTGGAAATAATTGAGTAAATAAAGGTTTTTTATAATGATTAAAAAAGAGTACCCGGAAGAAGGAGAACTTATTGTTGGTACTGTTGTAAAAGTTCAGAATTTTGGAGCATTTATTGCACTTGATGAGTATCCTGGAAAAGAGGGATTTATTCATATTGCAGAAATTGCCACTGGTTGGGTTAAAAGAATTAGGAATCATATTAAAGAAAAACAAAAAGTTGTTTGTAAAGTAATGCATATTGATCGTGCAAAAGATCATGTTGATTTATCTCTAAAAAGAGTAAATGAACATCAAAGAAGAGAGAAAATACAGTCATGGAAAAACACTCAAAAAGCAGAAAAACTTCTTGAAATGGTTGCTAAACAAACTGGTAAAACTGTCGAACAATGCTACAAAGAGTTTGCAAATGATCTTAAAAACAAATATGGAACATTATATGCAGCATTTGAGGAAGCAGCTTATGATATAGAAACATTAAAAAGAGACGGTTTTACTGGGGATTGGTTAAAAGCATTTGAGGCAGTAGCAAAGACAAGTATATCAATACCTTTTGTTGACATTAAAGGTTACATGCATGTTACATCCTGGCTTCCAGATGGTATATATCATATAAAAAACGCATTGACAGAAGCTGAGAAAAGTGATTTTGAGGATGTTGAAATAAAGATTAAATATATTGGTGCACCGCATTATATGATAACAGTTAAAGCACCTGATTATAAAATTGCGGAAGAAGAAATGAAAAAAGCTGTTGAGAAGATTAAGGTATCAATAAAGAAATATTACGGGGATTGCGAATTTCATCGGAAGCTAGAGGAGTAAATGTCAAACCTGCTTTATTGTAGAAATTGTAAGATTTATACCTTAAATGAGATATGCAATATTTGTAAAGCAAAAACTGTATCCAAAAATCCACCACGGTTTTCTCCACAGGACCACTATGGTAAATATAGAAGAAAATTAAAAAAATTACATAAAGGTGAATAAAATGGATTATGTAAATGTAAGATATGTAACAAAAAAACCTAAACTAAATAATCCAATACTAATTGAGGGTTTACCAGGTATAGGAAATGTTGGAAAACTTGCTGTAGAGCACCTAATCGATAGTATAAATGCAACAAAATTTGCTGAACTTCATAGCAAGGATTTCCCACCTCAAGTTTTTATAAACACTGATGGAACCATTGCACTTGTTAACAATGAGTTTTATTTTTGGAAGGCAAAAAGTAGAGGACAAAGAGATCTAATACTTTTGACAGGTGATTATCAAGGGCTATCTTCTCAAGGACAATATGAGCTTGTTGAAAAGATACTGGATATCGCACAGGAGTTTGGAGTAAAAGAGATGTTTACTCTTGGAGGATATGGCTTAGGTCATGATGTACGGGAACCAAAGGTACTATGTGCAACTACTGATAAACACCTTGTTAAGACAATGAAAAAATATGGAGCAGTCTTTAAGAAAAACGAACCAGGCGGGGGTATAGTTGGAGCAAGTGGTTTACTTTTAGGTCTTGGTAAAATGAGAGGAATGAAAGGAACTTGTTTTATGGGAGAAACACCAGGTTATCTAGTAGATCCGAAAAGTGCGAAAGCAGTCCTAAAAATATTGATGAAAATAACAAAGATTGAATTAAATCTTTCAGCACTTGAAAAAAAGGCAAAGGAAATTGAACATATTGCACATCAGCTGAAAGAAATGGAAGGTCTTTCAAAGGATAAATCAGAAGAGCTGAAATATATAGGTTAATAATTATATTTTAAACTTTTTCGAAATCATCAAGAATAAGAATTACATCAAAACCTGTTGGGGTATCTTTAAACAATTCCCCTGTAAAATCAAATTTTTCTCCTTCAAATAAATCATCAGTTGCATTTTCGATGTTTGAATAATCAATTCTAAGTTCAGTTCTTCCTTCAGTTGTTGACAATGTTGAAACAACTATTGGTTCAGCTGCAGTACTAAGGTCATAATACCCCCTTACTGTTATTTTCTTGTCAATGTAACTATCAATATTTGCAAGAACCTCTTCTGGAGTAAGATATTCCTCTTCAGGAGGCAGGTTTGAAATTATAAGATATCCTCCTCCAACTATTATAATTACTATTAAAATGATTATTAGTGTCCGGGTTTCTAATAATTTATTCTTAGGTTTCATTTAAATCAGCAAACTCAAATAACATTATTATTTAAAACTCTATTTATTTAAACTAATATCATACGTGGTTTCTGGATTCTGTTTATGTATAATAAAAGCCTGCTCTTCAGTTAAAAAATTGTTTTCAATGAGCTCAAATGTTCTCTTTGGAACAGTTTTAGGGCCAAGAACTGCTCCTGGTCTTCTGGGATCATCAATGTAATCGGTTTCCATCATAAAACGTGTACCTTTTTTAATTGAAATTTCAATATTTTTTTTACTAGCTAAAACAGATGGCATAATACCATAGTTTTCTTTTTCTAATATTAAGGGTGGTGAGTAATGTTTAACAATCTTGTTAGCAGGTAGTCCTGCTTTTTTTCCTAGTATTGTAAGTTCCTTACAATGATCTGGAGTTGTGCTTTCGGAATGAATTATTACTGGAACATTTACATCTCTTGCTCTTTGCATTCCATAAAAAAGAATTTCATTAGAATCTTCTATAGTTTTTCTATCAACATCAAAATGAGGTCTACCAATTTCTCCGATTCCAATACATTTTTTTTCTTCACATAGGGTGGCAGCCTCATCAATTCCTTTCTTCATTATAGATATTGCAGTTCCTCTTCCAAATTTTTCAACCAATTTTAAATAATCAACTGGATAAGGTCCTACAGTAACAAAAACACCAATATCAATATTTGTACGGATCTCATCGGCCATCTGCAAGGTAACTTCATAACATGATTTATAACTTTTATCACGAATTACCAAATTTGTAATTGGAAGCTGACATAAAACAAAGTGTGTACCACCAGATCTTTTAAAATCTTTAATAGCATCTAAAAACCGTCCGTCTCTTCTTAGATGTAAATGATTATCAAATATTATCAAACTGCTACCTCCTAAGAATTTACAAATGAGGTATAATGTATAATTATATTGAATAAAAAACTAGCTTAATACTTATATTTATTATACCTTCTAAAGTAGTATGAAACACTATGATCAGTTTTATGAGATTTTCCAGTAATCATTTCAATAATACCTTGAGCCAATAACCAGCCAAAATAACCCATAAAAAATGTAAAAAAACCGGTTATACTATAACCAATAATAATTTGAAAATAATTATCGCCTCCAGTTAGAAATAAAACAAATATTCCAACTGTGATAAATAAAAATATTAAAAGAAAAACCCATCTTAAAGCATGAATTGTTACCTTTATTGTTTTTGAAGGTAAATCTTGAAATGGTATTTTTTTATTGATAAATCTTGTTTTATTGTTAAGATGGTTTCTTCTGCGTGGCATTTTCCCTATCCTAGAAATCAAAATAACTTGAGTTAGTGATCCCGTTTTATTGTAATAGATGGTGGATATAAAAAAGGTAATTCGCAGATAAATATGCAGCTATAAAACAGATGCATATGCATATTATTTTTTAAATTAGTATTAAGTTTTCAAAAGGTTTAATAGCAGAATGTCAATTAAAACTTGGGTGCTGGAGAGGAAATGGATAACGAAGAAGAGGAGAAAAAAGATGAAGAAGAAGAGTTAAAACAGAAAGAAGATAAAAAATCAATAAAATCAAAAGAAAAAATTTTAGATGATTCCTTTAAAAATGCTGAATTATTAAAAAAGGGTCCACAGGAAAAAAAAGAAAAAAAGATAGTATTAAAAAAACCGTTCAATAAATTAGGTATTATTATTGCTGTCATTGCAATAATTGGAATTTTATTTATTAATTACATACCTTGGTTGTATATTAGTTATGAAACAGATTTGGGCTGGGTAGAAGAATCATTTTCTTACGACGATCTAAATAATTATTTAATTGAGTCCAAAGACATTATTGGTCTCTTTGAATCAACCTGTTATAACTGTAGCGATAATAGCAATAACTATATTGGACTTACCCTTAATGATTTTACAACCACTCCAAGATTCTCTTTATATATATTAATTTTTTTAGCACTTTTAGGAATAATTTTTACAATATTTATAATAATTGATAGAAAAAAAGATTTTACACCAGAAACCTTTACAATAATTCATTCAATCTTTGTTGTATTAACAATAATTGTTGCAATTATTCTAATATTTTTAAATGTAAAATTCCTTAGTTCACATATTTTGTATATATTAAATAAACCTTTCATTAATGCCTTGGGTTTTGAAGGAGCTAGAATTATTTTTTTCATGCCTTATGTTTTATTTTTGTTTTCAGTTAGTTTGTTAATCATTGGAATAACACTTATTAGAATAAATCTAAACAGAGCAGTAAATAGATTTGAAGCCTATAAATCGAAAAAATCGGAATTTTGCTATAAATTTGGGAGCAATTATTAATGGAATTAAAAACAGTTAAAACTGCTAGAAGAAAAATCATTTGGATTCTTATATTAAGTATTCTATGTCTTTTTTTAATCTCATTTTTACCTTGGATTTCAGTTTTAGAGGAAGGGATGGTAAAAGAGAATTTACATTTTAATTATGAAATGATGAGGCAAAGTACAAATGAACAAATTTATGAGCTATCAGTTGATTTGATGAATATAAACATTTTATTTTGGACTATTATTGTAATTTCCCTAATATCATTTATTTTTATAACATATCATGCATTAGTAAATAGTTCATTATTTAGCCAGATATTGATTGTTACAACAGGTTGTATAACATTTGCAATAATTATTATAATTGTATACCATCAGATTATTTTCTCAAGATTAATAAATAATATAGATTACATTTCAGCTTCGATGATAAATTCTCCTTTTGCTTATGCCTATATTCAATTTATTATAAGTATTATTTTGCTAATTTATTCTGGATCATATACCATATCGCTTGTAAAGTTTTCAATAAAACATGTTAAAAACCTAAAAAAACAGACAAAGAAAAAAACAGAAATTTATGAAGAAGAAATACATGATACACCTGAAGATATTGAAAAATCATTGAAAGGCTCTGACAAACTAAAAACCTTACTTGAATCTGATAGAGATTTCAAACTTGATGAGATTGATAAATTATTAGCAAAAAATACAATTATTACAGAAAAACAAATATCTGATGATAATCAGCCAAAGCAAGAGTTAGAAAAAGACGAACAAATAGAAATACCATCAAATAATGAGACAATTAAGGTTGAAGACGAAATACAGGAAGAATACAATCAAGAAGAAAATACAGCAAAAGAAGAACAAAAAATAAAACAACCTTTCCCACCTCCAAAACCAAAAAAGAAATCAGATGACACTGATGAAATACATATATCTGAACATTTTGAAAAAGCTTTATCATCTGCTATTGAAAAAAAACAAATAAAAATTAAACCACAAGATTCCAAAGAAAAAGATAAAAAACAAGATAAAATAATTGAAACAAAAAAAACAGATTCAAAGCAAGAAGAACAAATACCTATTTTTCAAACTGAAAAAATCCAACTTGAGAAAAAAGGGGATACAATAAATAAAATCTTTAATCTAAAATGTCCAGAATGTAATCATATTTTTCCATTTAAAAAAGAAACCGAAAATCAAAAGATAACATGCCCTAAATGTGGAAAAGAGGGAGGTTATAAAAAGGAATTTTAAGCATCTGCAACTATTCTTATTACATCTCCATCTTTAAGTTCGTGATCAGCACCTATTACTCTATGAGTTCTTGCATCAATTGCTCTAATAAAATGTTCACCGAGATCTGTATGAACCTTATATGCTAAATCCTTTGCAGTACTACCCCGTTTCATGAAATGTGCATCTGGTAGAATTCTACCTTCTTTATCTGTTAGATGTGTCTCATCCTCAACTGGATAGACAACTATTAAATCAAGCATTTCTACTGATTTTTCAATACAATCTTGTACACCTGTATTACCAAATCTTTTTAAAACGTGGGATTTAATAAAATCTAGTGCTTTCAATTGTTTTTCATTAAGTTCTGACTCATTTATTATTTTAAAATCATTGCTCCCTGGCTTGTAATCTATAAGATTCTTTTTTGCTGCATTAGAAAGTGCAAGTTCAGACTCGGCACTGCATAAAACAACAAAGTAATTTTTTTTATTTAACTCATCAGATTTTTTAATAAATTCAGGTGGCGCTACATCACACTTATTAAAAGCAATAAGCATTGGTTTACTTATCTTTCTAACATGATCTGTAAGTTTTAGTAGCTCCTCATCGGTCCAATTATAAGGTTTACTGCTATCAATTTGTAAGGATTTTATTGCATTATAAATATGTTCCTCTTTTATACCCAAACCAGTTAATTTTTCTCCTAACAATGATTCTATCTTTTTACCTTCTACCTCACACTGCCGAGCAACAGTTTCCCAACTTTTTTTTATAATTCCCATCATCCAATAGTTGATTTCCTTTTCTAAGAATTCAACATCTTTCATGGGATCATAAGCTCCAATATTACAAGGATTACCTTCCGCATCTGTACTACCTGAAGAATCAACAATATGAATTAATGCATGAGCCTGTCTTAAATCATCAAGAAATTTATTTCCTAAACCTCGCCCCTTAAAAGCATCTGGTACAAGTCCTGCAACATCTATTGCTTCAATTGGAACAAAGCGTGTACCATCTACACATTTTGAATTATGCGGAGTGCATTTAACATTAAACTCCTTGCATGGGCAAGGCTTATTAACATACATAACTCCCCTATTTGCATCAATTGTTGTGAAAGGATAATTAGCAATTTCTGCATGGGCATCGGTTGCTGCATTAAAAAAAGTAGATTTCCCAACATTAGGTTTTCCAACTATTCCTATCTGCATGCTCATAATAATCTACTCCAGCATATGCTCAACTTCTTCAACAACATCTGCATCTGTTTCAAATCTTTTAACCTTCTCTTCAGCTTTTACTTTTGAAGGTGCCATAAAAGAAATGCCATTTTTGGCAAACAATTCACCATTCACCGATGATGTTTTGGAAAGATATATCTTATTTCCAGAAACGTTACCTGCAACAACTGCTTTATCCTCAATTTTTACATCTCCATTTGAGCTAATATTACCATGTATTGTTGTCTTTTTATCACAAAAAACATCTCCCGAGGATTTTAGTGTACCATGAATAATGGAACTGTTATCAATAAATATATTTCCTTTTACATCAAAATTTCCTAAAAGTCGGGATTTTTTACCAACCCGCAGGTTGTAATCAATCTTTGATTTTTGAATTCCGATTATTGAGTTATTTGGAATAAAAAGAAAGGTTTCGGAGATTGGAATCGTATTACCTTCATTTTCTTCGATTTCCTCAAGAATTCTATCAATCTCTTCGCTATGACCCATCTTCAATAGCTGTAAAAGATATATAAAGATATATATAACGATTGGTATTGGGCTGCGAATGTTTATCCATCCTTTAGCCTCAAAACCTTTTTCTATTTCAACGCTGTCACCAACGTCAAGATCTCCATTTAATGAAAGTTTGCCTTTTACACTAACCTTCTCACCAAAATAAACATTTCCTCCGCTTTTTACGTCACCACCAATATTTGAAAAAATATCTACCCTTATATCATTTGTTGATTCCAATTTTCCATCAATAATCACATGTTCTCCAACAAAAATTCTACCATCAGTTTTAATACCAAAATTAATTAAACATCTGTCACCAATCACAACATCTCCACTTGTTATAATTGTACGCTCCTCAAACTTTGTTTGATCTGGAATAACAAGAGTTTTTCTGTCAAAAGGCATTTCAACAGCAATATACTTTAAAGTGTTATAAAGTCAACGGAGAAAAAAAATTATTCAGTAAGCCATTCTTCATCAATTCTTTTATAATCGGAAATTTCTTCAGGTTTAAACCATAGATTTATCTCAAATTCCGCAGTATCAAAACCATCAGAACCATGTACTATATTTCTTCCAATAAATTGACCATAATCTCCGCGTATCGTTCCCATAAAAGCATCCTGAGGATTTGTTTTTCCCATCATGGTTCTAACAGTGTTAATTGCATTTATTCCTTCTAGTATCATAGCAACAACTGGTGAGGAAGTAATATAATCTACAGTTGGTTTAAAAAAAGGCTTTCCTTTGTGAATACCATAATGTTTTTCAGCAAGTTCCTTAGGTACAGATATAAACTTCATTGCAACAATTTTCAGTCCCTTTTTTTCAAAACGGTTAATAATCTCACCAACAAGTCCACGCTGGATTCCATCAGGTTTTATCATGACAAATGTTCTTTCTTTTTGCATAAATACACCATTATAATTTGAATATGGGATATGAATTTACTTTATAGAATTAACGATGTTTCATTTAATAGTTCTAGTCCTAAATAAGCAAGAGTAAAGCTAGTGACATTAAAGATTATATGAGCAATTATCGAGGAATACAAATTTTTAGTTTTGTAAACAATAAATCCAAGGACTAAACCCATTAAAATTATCATAATAACAGGAATTTCCTTACCATAGGACATATGAGCTATACCAAATAATACTGCAGTAATCACTACAGCAAAAGGGCCACTTGCATAATTTTCTATTTTATCATATAAAAAACCCCTAAAGTATATCTCTTCACCTATAGGCTGAATCGCAACAAGAAAAAACATCGTAGGCCAAGAAAATAATTTTTGAAGTTCAGGAAAATTGCTTAGATCCTGTGGTTTAATACCTCCGGATATTAAGATTACTTCAATTATAAAAACAATTAAAAAAATTACTGCAGCAGATACTACGCCCCAAAGAAATGCTTTATCTATATCCTTAATAACTAATTTTATACGAGATAGAGTTTGTTTGAAATTTGATTTATTAACAAAATAGTACCAAGCAAATGGTACTAAAATAAAAATAGCAATTACAA
>JGI2171J19970_10000676_pt1 | contig 18698 bp, 28 predicted proteins | sample DeeMarSWOR324_28_FD_19970 | JGI IMG/M metagenome (IMG submission 19970) | reverse complement strand
TGGCTCTGGAAAGAAATCAGGAATGTCCTGCTCTTTCATAAAAAGTTGTCCACCCTTACCCTTGAGAGTAACGGTAACTCCCCTACTTCTTAGTGTCTCAAGAATCTGGTCTATCCGATAAACTATTATATACCGCTCTAAGGCTTTACAGATGCCTGGAAGAGCAGATGGAGAAATACTACTAGAAGATAACATAGGGTAAACGATTATCACAACTCTTCCTCCTAAAGTAAGAACTCAGCTTTTGGCTTTCGTTCCTCCTTAACTTTCTTAACCTCTAAAAATGGTCTAAGAACTTTTGAATCATCCTTCTCGCAGTACTTTTTGTAGGGACAAAAATTACACTGCTCCCCAGTAGCTCCAATTGGCTCAGGAACTGTTTTCTTCTGAATAGATGACTGTAAGATCAAAGAGTTCTTTAAGAAAGACACTGCTAACGTATTATTCACTGGAAGATCAAAAGGAACAACCTTTTTGAAGTTCCTGAGTACGTAAACTAACGTAATTGTATGAATTTTATAGTTATATTCCGTGTTTAGAATAAAAGCGTATATCAACGCCTGATAGTAGTGTTCTTTTATGTACTTACTCTGAAACTTATCAGGCTCAATAGTTTTTATCTCAAACAAAAACCCTTCTTTTAGTCCATCTGCCCGCCCTTTTACTTTGTACTTCTCACTTACTATAGTTTTCTCTTTCTCAGTAAAGTCATACAAATCTTGGATAAAAGTGTGGACGGAATTCCCTACATAACCAATCAACGAAACCCACGCAAACTTATAGTATCCCTCAACATTGATACTATACTTAAGGCGATTATAATAACACTGCCTTAAACAAGAACAGATTTCAGAAACTGATATGTAGGGTCGCTCATAACTTTGAATTCGTTTATGCTCATCAATCAATTTGGCTCGCATTAGAGATTCAAACTTATTAACATCAAACCCTACAGATTTCTTAACTGATGGTTCTACATCATCCAAATGAACTACTGTTCTAGTAACTTCTTTTACTTCTTCTAACTCTTCAATTTTAACTTCTGGTTTTTCTTCTATAGGTCTTGGCTTTGGCTTTAAGATCGAACTGGCCCCAGAATCCTCTTGACTTTCTAGATATGAAAGTAGTCGCTCATACTCGTTATTCAGATCCATTTAGAATGACCATCGCATTTTCGACTAAACTGTCCCGTAGAACTTTATACGCGTCTTCGATTATCTTCCCTTCCCAACCATTCAGCTTGTCGTAATGCTTCGACTCAGCGATAGTTTTAGCAATCAAAAGGTTATCAACCGCCAACGAAAAAGCCTTCTCCCGAATCTTATTATGAACAAGCTCGTCCACGTTAACATTTTCTTCCTGCGCAATGGTTTCTCTCAAACTAGCCTTAACCTCCGCTCGTCCCTTACTGGATGCCAAAATTCTCTTGCAATTCTCTCGAGCAACCCTAGCACTCTCTCTTGCAAAGTTTCTTAGTTTCTTAGAATTTACTCTTTCAGTCAGAGGAGCAGGAGAATGCTCAACAAGTTTATACATCTCAACTAAAACAGAAAGAAGAGCACCCTTCACCGCTATATACTCATTCAATAAAGCAGGGCAACATGTAGCCGCTTCTTTTACGGACTTTCCGAAGAAGATAAAATCGAGCGCATAGAAGTTTTCTAGAACTCTAATCTTTGACTCTTTGCTTAACTGCATGCTTTATTCCTCCTCTTTTTTCCTGCGGTAACTAAAGGACGAAGACTCATCCTCAAGTATCTCTAAAGAAACTCTCCTAGAGTCAGGAAACCTTGTGTTTTTAATAGCTAAAGCAATAACTTTCAAAGCATCAATCGTCTTACCTTTCTTCCCAATAACTTTACCACAATCCTCTTTTGAAACTCTGATCTGGACGATAACTGACTTTGTAGAAACTACCACATTAATTCTCACTTCTTCTGGTTTATCAACCAACTTTTTCACTGTAGTTTCAACAAATTCCACCAGGAGTTCCGACATTCCGTTACTCATTGTTAATTCTCCTCTCTTTTCCTCGAGATAACTCGCCAAAAAATGCTTTATATTTTGTTCTATGGTTCAGTTCCATTTAGAATTACCTTTTCTTTATCTCCTCTAAAAGTTCCTTGTACTGGTCCCGCGATTCTTTACGCATCTCTTTCTGTTCTTCTCGTATCTCTTTACGCATCTCCTTTTGTTCTACTCGAATCTCTTTAGTAGTTGTTTTAACTTCCTCAACATCTTTCTCTACATTCTTCACACATTCCTTAGTAACTGCTTCTTTTTTATCTTGCGCATGAATAGAATTAGTAACCCAAACTCCCCATAACACGATCAATGTAAGTACAAAGCCGATAAAAGAAACTATTACTTTATTATTCAACAATGTTTTCCACAAGTCAAGAGAAGCAGCAGGAGCTGAGTTACTTAGTTGAGAAGGATTCACTCCCAACTTCTTAGCAATCTTTTCTAACTCATCTGGATCTTGATTAAAATGTATAAACATCTTCTATTCCTCCTCAATCTCAAAGGTTGTAAATTTATCAACTATCTCAGTTTTGATCGCTTCCTCAATAGCCTCATTAAAAGCTTTTCTAAAATCCTCATTGGTTTTGTAAATCGCAGCAGCGTCCTTAGTATAAAACTTCTTCTCAGGGTAAGTCCTTAAATAGTTCCACGCGCCAGTAATTATCCGTTTCTGCGCTGCTAAAAATCTATAGTTAGTCCAAAAATTACTAAACCCTGTATTGAAGCTCCCAACAAGTTCAATTGGTATATTTAAAGGAAACAACTTATTCTTAACACACTTAACTGTGGAAACAATTCCCTCAAACCCATATTTCTCTGGCTTTACAGATTCTTTAATTCGCATCTCAAGAAGTTGAAAAGCGTTAAACCGAACTACATTACCTCCTGGCATATCTTTTGAGCCTGTCATAAATCTCAACTCTTTTGGAGCTGGAAAGTTTCCCATTGAAATTATGTCTCTTAGTTGATTTACAGCTATAAGACAAATGTTATACCTGTTTAACTTAGAAACATACTTTGGAACTAAAAGCGAAAGAAGACGAGCCCTAAACCCAATAACAGAGTTTGGGTCATCTGTTTCTCTCTCCTTTACTGACAGCGTATTAGCAATACTATCCCATATAACTATTGAAGGTATATCTACAATACCTTTCTGCTCTTTAAAAACGCAAAGTCCTTCTATGTACTTAAAAACTTTTTCTATAGTAATATCGTTATAAGGCTTAATTCTTGGCTTCCTAACCCCTAAGTTAGCTAACCTAGCTGTAGTAATTGCTTCCTCAGAATCAAGATAAGCAGCCAGAATTGGATCATTAATTAACTTCTGAGCATTTCCCAAGACTTGCCCAGCTAATGTGGACTTTCCAGATCCTGGCATACCAACTATTATATTCAAAGCCCCTAACGCAAAGCCTCCCCCAAGAATCGCGTCAAGAAGATTAAACCCAGAAGATACTACTGCCTTTACCCCTTCACCATGTTCCAATTCAGCGCTAGTTTTCAAGAAGCGATTAAACTCTAAGTATAACTCTTTCGTTTCTTCATCAACATCTGACAACATAACTTCCTTCAAATCTTCTGGCGCCTGATCTTCTGGCGACTCTTTCGGATTAAGCTTGACAGAATCTATAATCTCTTGATCAGTTACTTCAGGCTCTAAGATCTCTTCTGTTATTACATCTCTTTCTTCAAATTCGTCATCCATTATGATCTCCTCTTAATGCATATCTGATGTGGCTTCATTATCATTCGGTTTTTCTTCAGGTTCTTTAAAACCTTCTACACTTACTCCAGTTTCAAGTTGTTCTTTTTGCATCTTCTCAACTTTCTCAGCTATTGCTCTAATATTTAAAATCTTCTCAATCTCTTCATCATCCTTACCTTCTATCTTACGCCTCAAATCAATTTCATCTTTCAAGCTCTTGTTAATCTCCTTCCTAATGTCGAGCAACGCATTAAACAAACCTGTAGCTGCCTTAACTTTTTCTTCAAAAAACCTAACATATCTCTTGTCAAGTTGTTCTGGAAAAAGTCTGTAAATTCTATCTTTTAGTTCTTCTAAATCTTTTATCATCTTAACAAGAGCTTCTCTTTGCTCTTTAAACTCTTTCAATAAACTAGTTATAATAGTTTCTTGGTCTAACATCTCAAACTCCCTCTCGTAGGACTTTCATCCTACCATTTAAATCAAGCTTACTCCTAAGTTGCTTCCCTTCCATAATTGTTCCATCTTCTCGGACGTAATCGCAAACAAAATCCATACTCCGAGGTCTAGCTCCCCAACAAAAAGAATTAGGATCAAGCGCATAGGGACACCTATGAGAATATGGACACATTTCTTCTGGTTTCAAAATTAAAGCCATTTTTCTTCTCCTATATCTTACAAACTCCTGAAGAACACTCAACGTCATCTTCAGAAAGGCTTCCTGAGATCTCAATCTTATTCGCTTTTATATACTCTGAAACTTCTTTCTTGGTCATCTTCTTATAAATCTGACCGTCCCTTGAACCATCAACATAAACAGTAACTCCCTTTAAGTCGTTAATGTACTCAAGGAGTAATCTACTTAATTGGACTGCTGTTGTTCCCGCTGGTAGATTGATTGTTTTAGAAACAGCTCCATCAGTATACATTTGAACTATTCGTTGAACCTCAAAGTGGTCTTCTGGTTTTAGATCAAAAGAACCCACAAACCATTCAGGAATTGGTTTGTTATTAACTACAAAATTCAAGTACATTGGGTGTACATAAACTCGTTTACTTACTCTATCATTTCTTACATATGAAGTGGCAAAAAGAGGCTCTATTCCGCTGGTCACTTCAGCTAACAAAGAAATAGTTCCTGTTGGCGCTATAGCCATTCCAGTAACGCATCTAACCCCCTTGTCTTTTATATCCATTCTTAAAGAAGCAGGAAGTTTTCTAATAAAAGAAGCTTTACCATAAGCTACTGGATCAAACTTCGGAAAAGCTCCTTTCTCAACTGCTAACTCAACAGAAGACTGATAAATGCAATCCCTAATAAACCGCATCAACCTTTCTATCTCTCCTAGAGCTTTTTTAGAACCATACCTAGCTTCTTTTGCAAACAAATACTCAGCAAGACCCATTACTCCCAAACCAATTCTTCTAGAGTTAAAAGCTTTGATTTTTATCTGTTCAATCGAGTACTTGTTTACATCTATCACATTATCTAGAAACCTTATCGCTATCTTTATTACCTCCTCCATTTTCTTCCAATTCGTATTCACACTCCCAGTGATAAAATTAGGTAAAACAAGAGAACCTAAATCACATACATCATAGGGAGCAAGAACAGCTTCACCACAAGGATTAGTTCCAGTAACTGGATCATAGTAATACGAGTTATTCTTCCGCAGATTATCCCAGTTAATCAACCCTGGTTCGGCACACTTAACCATATTTTCTATTATCTTGTCCCAAATTATTCTAGCTTTTATCTTCCCATAACTTCGCTGTTTAAACTTAAACTCCCACTCTTTGTCAGCTTCAACCGCTTCTAAAAAATCTCCATTAACCATAACAGAAATATTATAGTGGGGTAAAATTCCATGAACTAACTTCGCGTCAATAAAATCCAAAACTTCTGGATGAGCGACATCTATAGATCCTAAAGCTGCAGCTCTCCTAGCCCCTCCACTTTCAATAGTATTAGCAACCGCATCGGACGCAACCATAAAACTAACTAACCCAGATGACTTACCACCAACTCCTAAGATAGGATCCCCTTTAGGTCGAAGCGTACTAAAGTTACAGCCTATTCCTCCACCTTCCCCCCAAAGGATAAGACAATCTTTTATGAACTGTCCAATCTCCTCTCTTGAATCTCCGATATAAAGATGATAGCAGTTAAACAGACTTCCTCGTGGTCGTCCAGCATTTCTCAGAATTCGTCCTCCTGGTAGAAAATCCATATTATAGATCGTTTCAAAGAACTTATCTCTATAAAAATGTCTGTTTGACTCTGGCTGGGAAATAGTATCAGCTACTCTAAAAGCACATTTCTCCCAATCCTCCCCATTAGCAAAATACCTACTTGTCGCTACTTCTAGCGCTTTGTCTGATAGAACTACTTTTCCCATCGTAAAAGTCTCCTATTCCAAAAATCTTAAGTTAGAATCTTTTTTTAATACAACCTTTTTTCATTCATTCTCCCTTCCATTATTTATTCTTAAATTTCACTTTGTTTTCGTGCTTCCCATTCCCTTTTACCACACTCTTCCATCTGCTTCAACCTAGTATAATAGTCAGGAAGTTCCGCCAAGTGATCCTTCGCTATAGCCTTAGATGTCTCTGGATTATCAGTATGCTCCTTCTCAACTTCTATACCCATAGCTAATTCAGCTGGATCAAACTCATTATCAGGAACATCGTTATGCTTCCCAACAAAATCAATAACTTCTTCTTGCTCAAATATGTGTCTTAAGTAACTATCAATCTTTAACATCTAACTTCTCCCTTTAAAAAGCATATACGAAGGCTTATCATAATCTTTATCAATAACTCCCGTACTAACAAAATGATAAACTCCTTTTACTTTACTCCCTTTAAAATCCACGGTAATGTGAGCTGTAGAAAACTTAATAACATTGCATGAGCCAGAATCCCATTTCTTTAAAACTCCAGCGCCATAGCCTGTTTTGATTATTCCAGTATAAGTTGCTTCTCTTTCAGCATGATCTTCAGTTCTAACCGCTAAAACCTTCTTCCCTGTTTCTAAAGGAACCCCTTTTCGAATAGCAAAAGACGCCCACTTCGAAGAACCAGGAATCTTAAATCTTAAATCGTAATGAAGACCAGCTCGTTTTGCGTCATGTTCCACAACTATAAACTTTGATGTAGCCATCTAATACTCCTATAAACTACTCCGAAACCCCGCTGTTAACTTTTACTAACATACTCTCTTTATAATCATGCATTAACTTTCTAGCAAGACAATAAGCATCACATAAATTATCATCAGAAAACTCAACTCCCCACTTTTTGAAAGTTTTCAATAACATTAAATCTTTCTTGGCGTTTCCCTTTCCCGTTACAAATTTCTTTAGCGCAGACGGTGAAACAACATCAAACAAAACTGCGCTTCTATAGAAAAAAGTTCTTACTAAATAATGAAGGCCAGCCAATTGAAACATCGACTGCCCTCTAGAACCAAAGGAAAGATCTTCAATATATACTCCAACTCTACCTACAATGTTTTTAACAAAGTCAATCTCACTTAAGATAAAAATGAGTCTTTGTTCAATAGAAGTAGCTGGAGTCGTCCGAACTAGTTTCTTCTCCATAATTTCAGCCTGATCATTTAAAACAACAACCCCAGTCCCCGTCAAGGATAAATCAATTCCTACAAAATGCTTCACCATTTTTTCCTTTCTGTCTAAGCACCGAACGGGATCAAACTTAAAACTATGGCAGTTAGTGCAACCACAACAATTAACCAAAGAAATACATAACTAACTCCAAAAATCCATACGAAAGGGCCAAGAGCTATTATAACACTTAAAACCAACCAAAAGAACCCAAGAACCACTTCTCCTACCTGTTCCATCTGAAGATCTTTTGTATGTGACTGGATCTTCTCAATAGCTTTCTTTACATTCTTTCTAGTTGTTCTCACCGGATCGTCGCTTTTAGATGCTACCACAATCGCGCAAGCAGAAAGAGCAACTACTTCTTTAGGAAGTTTTGGTAGAGCCCTTGACAAATCTCTTTTGGCTAAACTGTAACACTTATCAAACTCTGGTAACAACTTCCTACAAGCGAACTCAATTTTTGAGAGAGGCCATACAGGAACAAAGGAAAGTATCTTCCTAACTGCTTTAGGGTCTTTAGCTTTCTTCAAGTCATTAAGTGCTGACTTTAATTTCGAAGGACCTACTCGATCAGCTAAAGACGAAAGAACTGTAGAAATGTCTTCTTTCAAATAAAGTTCATCTAGATATCTTTGCGTTAAATCCATCTTTTTTCCCCTCCCTACCACCATAACCAAATCTTATTCCTTCTAGGACGAGGGATTAGATCATATTTTTTCTCTCTCATTAGCTGCTCGCACTTACTTCGATAATCCCTCCTTAACGATCTTGCGAACCAACTTGGAATAGTCCAATGTCTCCAAGGTTTACTGTTATCTTTCGAACACCACCCCGTCCACGCATGTTTCTTATACGTACGACTCATGCCTTAGATACCTCCTCAAGTTAAAGTACCTAAGTCATAAGTCACCTCCTCAAAGATAATCTGCTTTAACTTACTATACTAAACCCACCAAGTCCATCTATAACGTCATCGATTGGATTCATTATAGAAGTTTCGCTAGAACCTGCGAAGCATATACCCACTACTGTCTTCTTATCGTCTAAGAAAAGAATAGAACCAGAGTCGCCACCAGCTAACATATAAGTAGTAATAATCTGGTTCTCAAAATAAGCTATCTTTCCAGAACCATAACTAACGCTAACATAAGCCTCAAGAGCAGTGACTTCTCCAGTCGTAAATCCAGTTGTTCGACCAGACTTAACAACCTTATCACCTAAATTCACTGTCCCAAAACTAATTGGAACACCAAGCTCCAAGACTTCATTTTTAACCAAACTGGGACTATCAGGAAGTGCTAAAGCGCAGTCAACTTTGTTGTATACTGGCGCAGAGTCATATATCTTAAACCGAGTTGTTGGACGACCACTATAACCGAGCAGTTCATGAACCTTACCTACAAACCAATAAGTGCCATTAAAGAAGCTAACTACACCCTTAGAAAACCAACAATCTGAACCATTTCCATTCCCACCACCAAACTGAATAGGAACCCAACTATGCAAAGTCGCGATTCTATGCTCCGCTATGTTTCCCCCATCATAAGCACCCGGTTGAATAATGACATCGCCCACTACAGCGTCGTTAGAGTTCGCTAGTACGTGGTTATTCGATAAAATCATTACTTTCCCATCTTTCAAAACAAGCATTCCCAGCGTACCGGCAGTTATGGCGTAGTGACCAATACTAACGCCACCTGGTGCTGGGCGATAAACACCAGTTCGCATTGCAACAATTTTTCCAGTAGGAATAACGTCAGTTGGAATTCCTGCAACATTCGCTGGAATAATATCTCTCCTAGACAGCATAGACTTTGGAAGCTTATTAGTAACTCCAAAAAGCATCCTATCCTTCCCTTTTCCAACGAATGTTACATTAGCTCTCTTAAACATCTGAGAAGCTTCTTTTCTATCTATCATTTTTTTTGAACCTCCTTAATATGGAGCCGAGAGAGGGAATCGAACCCCCAACCAGAGGTTTACAAAACCCCTGCTCTACCCTTGAGCTACCTCGGCGGCTTTATCTTATTTCTCCGATAACCATACTTAGTAGTCGCACCCTTAATCTTCTCCCAATCCTTCTCTTCTCTAACGCGCTTATTAACCATCTCGGCCGCCCTTAACGTGAGAAAACTGAGGCTATTCTCCTCTCCCCACTTAATAAAAGCCTTCATATCCTTTGGAAAACACTTACCACCAAAACCTTTAAGTCCATCATGACCTGGAACATCAACATGACTATTCCCAATTCGATAGTCAGCTAAAAACATGTCTCGTAATTGGTCATACGGAACTCCAATCTTTTCAGCTACTTCAAACATCTCATTCATATATGAAACTTTAAGAGCAAAAAAGCAATTCGCCATATATTTAGCTACTTCTGCTCCCTCCCAAGTCGTTTTATAGATCGGAGTATGAGTAAATCTAGTCCTATACATTCCTTCAACTCTATCTAAAACTTCCGCATTATCACTTCCCAAGATGATTCTTGAAGCATTTATGAAATCTAACCTATAAGACCTCTCCGTCAAAAATTCTGGATTCGAAACAAAAGAATGACCAGGAAATTGAGCAGCTAACCTCCGCCCAGTCCCCGGTACAACAGTACTCTTTACTATAACAATTTTTTGTTCATTAGATACCTTAACGATATCAGAAACTGCTTCAAGAACATTCAAGGGATCTTGCTTCCCTGACTCATCCATTGGAGTAGGAACACAAAGGAAAACAAATTCAGAATCCCTTACTGTTTCCTCAAGAGAAAAGTATGAATCATCATACTTATCATACATCTTTATATCAGCATGTAAAGCAAACCCATGAGCAATTGCTCTTCCAACAAATCCAAAACCAACTATTCCAATTCTCTTTCTTAACATAATCTATAATTCCTTTCTTAGCCTATGTCTAGAACAACGTTTGGTAAAGAACCAGCTGTCATCTTTTCGATAATTTCCCTTTTCTTATCTCTACCTTCATCAAGTATTTCTGCTTCTAAAGGAATCTCCCCAAAAGGAGTTCGAAGAGTTCCTGCTCCATATCGCTTTCTTATCCTTCCAATAACAATCATAACATCAGCAAGAGCAAGCTCACAAAACAAAACTTGAAATTCATTTGGAATCCCTCTAAGATCTTCAGCTTGCATTCGCTCGTACTCTACAGCTATAACATCAAAAGCTGTAGATGGATCAGGTCTAATTATCAAAACGTTCGGGTGTCTAAATTCATGTGTATAATCGTAACTAGAAAATTGCTTAATCATCCCTGCAACTTCAACATCTAATGCCCAAGATCTTAACTCTCCTTGAGAAAAAGGACCCAGAGGTGGATGACCAAAAATCAGAGAATGACCAGAAGGGAAATAAACATTCACTACATTAAGGATTTCACGTCCCTCGGGTTCATATATGTAATACTCATTCGACCTACCAACAACTTGATTCGCACTCAGTCCAAGGTTAAGAGCCATTGTCCTAACTTCTGGAAAATATCTAGAGAACTCTCTCAAAGAATAGTTAGTAAAGTACTCAATTATTTTATCGTCTTCAAGCTCCATAAACTGAAAAGGAAATCCCAAATTGTCTTTTATGTAGTCTAAAACTCTACTTTGATTTAACATAATCTGGCTCCTATCCAAACAAAAAAATAAAGTCAAACTTCAACTTCACTACTCTTCTCGTAATAAATTACCTCTAAATCGTCGGGATTAATATAAACCCTATGAAGATCTAAAGCGTTTTTAACAGCATGAAGTGAAGCTGTTTTCTTCTCTTTAATAACTTTCTCAATATACTTTCTCTTATCAATCATCTCAGTAGTAGAAGGATTATCTAAAGCTCTTGAAAGAAGATCGAACGATATTAACTTCAAATTATTCGAAATAATCTTCTCTTTCTCTTCTTTTTCAATGACAGTTCTTACATATTTGTTCTGGATGTTATCTACGTTTGAACTAAAAATCGGTTTTCTATTAAACACATTATCATATAACTGTTCGATTCCACCCACTAAAGAAACTAACTCATCCAATATTCCGCATAAACGTTTCGTTCCAATACCTTGGATTCCATCTATATCATCACCTACATCCCCAACCACTGCTAACGCCAAAGGAAAATAAGAATCTGGAAACTGACACTTCTCTTTCAAAAAATGCTCCATAACTTCATTTTCTTTTATGATCCGCTTATACGAACTTGACGCCTTAAAATACATAAAAGTATTCTTTCCAACCGTTTGTAGTAAGTCTTTATCATTAGAATACACAACGTTCGCTACACCCTCTCCTACATCAACTAATGATCTCCTTATCAGATAGAAAGGAAGAAAATCTGCTTCTAAGTTTGGAAGTCTAATAACTTTAACTTTTGGCATCAAGTTGTAAGCCTTCTCCACTAACATCAAATTTTGCTGAAATACATGGAAAAACACTTCTCTTTTTGCTCGGTCTAAACCATATAACTCATCGATTCGTCTAGATATTTTATACTTCTTGTTAATGTTCCTATGGTAAGACGAAATGCCTGTTTCAAAGAAAATATAGAAATTAATATCAATACCTCGACTGGCTGCAAAAACTTTATGGAAAGCTAAAAAAGCCATCACAGATGAAAAAATAGAAGTATCAACATACTTAGACTTTAAAGAATTCTCAACTATATTTAGTACCGCATGTTCCATATATACAGTCTGTAAGTTATTCTTTAAATCTACAAAAATGTTTAAAGTTTTGTAATTTGAATAAGATATTATCTCATCTAAGATCGCATAGGTAGGATAATAGCTAAGAATTGAAGATGGATGCATAAGGCTCCCTCTTTCTAAACCGCTTATAAATAGCAAGAACTTCACCCCAATCTTTAACGCGCTTTACATACTTAGAATCGTTAATCTCTTTATTCCACGGTTTATCCATTAAAAGAACTCTAACTCTGTTCTCCGCAAGTTCCAACGTTCCTTCATCATGGTCTTCAACGAAAATTTTAACTCCCCTTTTCTTTACTGCTTCGCTCTTAAAATGTCCTTCAACAAAATACACTTCCCAAGGTACTGGAAAAAAGCAAGAATTCAACCACTTTATCGTATTTCCCTTGTCCCACCGAGAAGTAATAAAAACTAGTGGTTTTCCACTTTCGTAATGATACTTTAGAAGAAACTCTACAGCACCAAACATAGGTTTTATATAATCAACGTTAGAAATCGCAAGATCAATACACTCAACAAGATCTACTTTTGGAATCTTATAACGTTCCTCAATACTGCTCCTAGAAATATATTCTCTTGAAATCCTAATACCATACTTCTCTTCTACTATAGGAATAAGGGCGGGCAAAAAGTCTACAACACATTCATCTAAATCAAAACCAAACAAAGGCATCTCAAGTGGCAATCTCTTTTCCCCCTTCTATTCTTCTGGCCCAACTAGTAAAGACCTACTATAGATTGTAATACCCACTTCAGCTATTTTAGCTGAAAACATGTTGACGGAGACATTCTCTTTAACGTTATACATCCGAAACTCCATATCTCCATCATGGTCAATAACAAACGGAATAGCTACTAGATTAGATGTACATTCCATAACTCGATTACTTACTATTTCGCTTAAAACTCTTGCTTGTTGATCTTTTGACTGAGTTTCAGCTGTTATTGACGCAGTTTCTCCACTAAAATTAACTTTAACTGTGTTGACATTAAAGCTCTGCGTAATAATTCGAATTCTATCAGAGATAACTTTCAACACTTCGCAACCAAGAACTAAATCCTCTTCGCTCAAAATAATTATAGAATTTAACTCTTCTTCTGACATAAACTTATTATCCATAAAGTCTAACTTAGGACTTGTAAAGCGGAGTGTTGAATACTGGTCAGAAATTGAAAAAGTTTCTCCATCAACTGAAATTGCTACTTCATCTTGTTCAGAAAAAATCTTAAAAAGATCCAGCTTTTGTTTCAAATTAGAAATTGGAAGGTTTATATTCTGAATCAAGGAATGCATATCAACTTCAAAAATAGATGAATTATCATTTGATCTTTGTCGAATTATTCCTTCTCGAACATCAGCGTCATTACATATATCTTTTAGTAAAGAAAGACATCTTAAAAAATCTGTAAACTGCTCAGAATCTAAATTCACTACATGATTCATATCAAAGTTCCTCCCTCAAGCTGATTTCTTATTTTTCGCCAGTTCTTTTTCGTTGTCTTATATATCTGTTCCATCGTTTCCATTTGCGCACTTCTACTACCAAGTAAATTCCTTAAAACAAGAAACAATTTTGGATCGCTGCTCCACACCATTTTCCTAATCCGTTTTGCAACTTTTCCCCTCAATCTTCTTCCTCCTTCTCTTCTATCTTTTTTACAATTGTCACATAAACAAACCGATCCTCTTTTACTTCTTTCGATTCCATATAATCAACAGTAGTAAATACCTTTTCTACATTTTCTACAACTTCCATAACTCTTTCCGCAATATGTTTCGCTCCTGGTCCGCTTGATTCATTAAGAGGAATAGAAAAAAGCATCAGTACCGCATCGCTATTCTCATAAACATAGTTAAACATACAAAGGTTCGAACCAAACAATTTGAAAAGTACATCTTTTGACGCAGCTTTACACATCACATTATAGTAGTTCATATCTTCTAGTGGACTATCATTCTTTAGATCAGATTCAACTGTCAAGTCAAAAATCTCCCTAAGTCTTTCCTGTGGCCTGCTCATTTTACATTTTATCTCCTCTTATACCTTATACTGCACCGGAAGAACAGGTGTATCGTTGAAATCTTTCCCAGTTTTATTATAGTACACCGAAAGGCTATTTATAATGTGAGAATTAAACTTTTTAAGCTTCTTATAATACTCTAACTTCACTCCCTTATCAGATAAAATATGAACATCAACCCGAAAAACTTGCTCATTAAAAACAATAGACTTGATTAAAGCCTGATAAGAAGTAGAAAGAGCAGAAGCATATAACCTACTAACATTTCTTAAACCTAGAACATCAAATGTATGTTCAGAAAAAATATCAAAAATTCCTTCTGCTAACACCACTGCATTCTTATTAAACCCACTTCCGCCTATTTTATAGTAATCTAAAAACTCTGTATCACGAATCTTCAACTTATAGAAAGAAAAACTCGCTTTGTCATCTATATTCCTAAACATAACAACTGAGTCATTCTCCGAAAGGAAACCTACAAAATTTGAGTGTAAATATTCCTTCAACCTAAACATTTTCGGATCTAACCCTATGTTATTCTCCTCAATAAATCTACCCACATCAAAAATTAACCCCTTGATAGATTTCAAATCAACATTTGAAAACTTAAGCCTTTTCTTTACATATAACGCCTTGTGCATAAAAAGATTCTCATCTACTGGTGGAACTACTAACTTTCTTGACTTCCCAACTCTCTCGTGGGTTAAGCTTATTTGTCTCTTAACGTTCTCTTTAATCTTGTCTTCATCTACAAACTTCGAAGAAATATCTTTTCCTTCAATTTTCTTAAGGAACTTTGCAAGTATACCACCTTCATTACAAGCTCCAAAGAAGCAATGAAATATAGGAGCTTCTAAGGAGATATACAAATGATAATGACTTTTTGTCTTCCCATACTCACACCAAGGACATCTGCAAACGATATTTTTAGAAGTAATTTTTATAGGATCACCAAGGTTATCTCTCAAATACTGAACAAACTTGTCATCATAAATCCCAGTCACTTCTTTCTCCTCATTTCTTCAATCCAATCTAGATAACCTCTTCCATTACATTTAATACAAACATTAGTCGCCAACAAGCCACTCCCCCCACATTCTTTACATTCAAAAATCAATCCTTCCGGCCAACGAATTACTCCCTTACCACCACAAAAATCGCAATACGTTCCATCCCAAGATCTAAGACCATGGCCTGTCTGAAGAACTACTCCCGTTCCAAAACACCTATTACAATTTACAAACCCCTTGTTTCCAAAGATCTCCCGAAAAGTATTTACAGCATTGAAGAAGTTGTTTATCTTAATTTCTTCATCTTTATTCAATATCATTTCGTCAAACTCCTATACGATTGCAAAACTTTCACTATTTCAAACACCATACTCATAAAGTGCATAGAAGGTACTAAACAATCTCCATGCTCATTCGAATATCTATTAACAATAACTTTAGCAGGAATCGGAAGCCCCTCTGAATAAAACAGGTTAGAATAAACACTTCTGAACTCTAAGTCATGGTCACTTAGCTGTCCAATCATCGTAGTTATAAGAGAATTTACTCTATGGTCTTCGTTATTAGAGATAGCATTTGTAATTTCAACAATAGAGCTGATTAAAACTTTCTCAGCAGTAAGGATTACATCTTGACTAATTTTCAACTTGTCGCTCATAGAACTACGTTGTAAGCTATTTACTATTCTTCTAATATCAGGATATAAATTCCCCACTACAAATTTTAAATCCCGATCACTAAACTCAATTTTTTCAGTTGTCAAAATTTTCTTGCAATAATCTTCCACAAACTCAAGAGGGAGTTGTTTAAAAGCATAAATTTGAAACCGACTTTGTATCGCTTCAGGAAGCTTAGAAAGATAGTTACATGTAAAAATAAATCTTCCATTTGAAGAGTATCTTTCTATTATTGACCTTGAAGAATGAAACGCAGCGTCGGTCATATAATCTGCTTCATCAATAAAAACGATTCTATGTTTATCGTTTCCAGCAGGTGGTATCTTCAAAAATGGCTCTATAACATCTTGAACAAAAGTAATCCCCCTCGTTTCTTTAGCGGACCCATTTATTTCTAAAAGATTATCTCTTGGATTTTGTAATACGCCGTTCTTTGACGCTAGAATCCTAGCGCAAGCAGTTTTTCCGCCGCCGGGTGGCCCATGAAACGTAAAATGCCCAATCTCCTGTTTCTCTATACACTTCTGAAAGTCAGACCTATACTCTTCAGGGAGAACCAAGTCTTCAAGTTTTTTCGGCCTGTACTTTTCTACCCAAAGAGAGTTCACTACTTCCATAAATTCTCCTTTCGACTAGCACCTCGGAAACTTCGTAAAGTCTAAACTCAATAACATTTGTTCTTGGACAAAGGCACTAATAATCTCTTGTTTCTTCGCGCTCTCTGCTAAAGCAACTGCTTCTTTTCCACTAAGAAACTTTTTGCCCGTGTAAGTAAATACTTCCATCATCTCAAGGGGAAGACTTAGTTCTTTCAATATTAAAGTATAATTGCCTGCTACATCTGGCGGAGTTGACACATGAAAAGCAACTTTCAGTTTCTTCTCTCCTGGTCGAAGAGCCACAATCATCTTTTCCGCCATTATCATGTATTCATTTTCGTTCTTAACCTTGTAGTGATCAAAAACTGGAATTCCATATTCACGCAATTTCTCAACAACTACTTTTACCATTTCATGCATCCCTTTCTTTGGACCTCATCAGTTAATTTTGTAATTTGTTCTGAATAACCGAACTGGTTTCTAAACAAACAAAAAAAAATAGAATGAAGGGGGGAAAGCTTGTAGTCCGGATTACGCAGGCTGGCGCACCGGACGGGACCAAGACCTAACGAGGAGGTGTTCCCCCCGAGCCATTTCCCGACAAACTTTCCCCCACCCCACTTAAGCTTCTCTTTCTTCCATCGCGTCCTCTTCTTGATGTAAAACAACAACGTCCCCACCACAAAGAGCGTTATGAACCTCTTCCGTCAGAGAAACTTGCATCTCTTCTTCTTCTTTCAATTGTTTCATCAGTTCCCGTCTTTTTTTCTCTTGCATCTCTGCAAAAGAAAAAACCTCTACTGATGAAACTATTGGAAGCTCTTTTCTTCCGATCATCCAATTCAAAAATCGATAGACCCATGTTCTCTTAAACCATGGAGGTCTATAAGGATGAATTCCGCGCTCAGCTATCGCAGCTGCTAGCCGAGAGCTACTTATCAACCCATCATTTGACATCCAATCCATTCTTTAAATCCACCTCCCTCCACCCTTAAACTTATGGGTTTACTATTATTCCAAGCTCTTTTGGGCCTTGGTATTTGTGGCCGAGTTTCTCAACGGCATAGGGCTCTCTTACGTCTAGCCCTTCAAGTTTTCTCCACTCAACCCATAAATGAGAGAGAAAACGCTTCACCATATACCTCCTCGCCATATAATGAATATGTCCATCAGTAAAGTCTATAATTGGTTTCCCTTTTTTGCTTTTCTTTCCAGTATCAATTGGATAGGGAAACTTTTTCCTGTAATAGACCTTCTGAGTAAAGTACAAAGGTGCATATTGGCACCCATTTTTCTTCTTGATGAAGGATTCACCAACTTTCCAACATACAACCTTCAACTTAGGATTCCAATCAATTTTCTTGCCCTTCTGGGGTTTAGGTGCTCTCCCAGTCTCAGGGTCAAGATGTTGTCCGCAATACTTCCACAAAGCGGACACCGTTCTAAATCTATCAATGGGATCTATCCATGAAATAAGACACGCAGCAAGGATAGGACCAATCCCATGAACATGTTTTAAGAAGTTCTCCCAAATTAGGATACCCTCTAACGAAAATTTGACCTGACTCTTGATGAACTTCTCAATATCTTTAAGTCGTATATCAATATGGTCCTGAAGAAACTTAGCTCTATCTATCGGTAAGCCTTCAGTTGCCATAGTTCTAAGTCGATTATCAGCTGCAATTCTCATCTCTTGAATATCGTAATAGACTTCTGCTACAAACCGTACCTCATTCATAACTCTCCTCCATAAAGTAACTCGCGTTTTTCTCTTGGATTTCATCAACGATTTGGCTCGCTTTTTTTGCATGGGTTCCAAAGCACCGATGACTCGCCATCATTTCTTGGAGTTCGTTCTGTCTATGGCTCGCGCCGTATGGATGGAAGTCGCAGATTAGCTGGCTTATATCTCTGTAGATACAGTTAAAACTTCCTGAATCTTAGACTTTAACTCTCCTAAATCATAAGATTTAAGTACAAATGCATCCGCTCCCCAACACATAAAGTCATCTCTATAACTAGAGTAAGCAGTATGTAAAATAATTGGAACCTCTCTATACGTCCTAATAATTCTAGCCAAAGTTTCTATACCGTCCATTTTTGGCATAACAATGTCTAAAATAACAAGGTCAAGCTTATTCTCTTCCAAGCAATTCAAAGCTTCTTTCCCATTGCTGGCTAGTAACACATCGTAGCCATCTTCAACTAGCTCGTCATGATATAACATCCTCTGACTCTCATCATCTTCCACCACAAGAATCCTCTTCATCATTCCCCCTTTTTTCTATGGGACTTAGAGGAAGAGCCAGCCCCTACAGACAAGGGTG
>JGI2171J19970_10000671_pt1 | contig 18750 bp, 14 predicted proteins | sample DeeMarSWOR324_28_FD_19970 | JGI IMG/M metagenome (IMG submission 19970) | reverse complement strand
GCGGACGTTCTAATGCGCCTATACAAGAGCGAGATGCCCTTCATAGAGAAGATACAGATTACGTTCATGACCGACCCCGATGTGGTGAAGGAGTGGTACGGTAAGGCGATGGAGATTTACGAGGCCAGGGACGCGAGGGCGAGGGGCATGAGCGACGACGAGGTCGACGTCTTCTACGGTTGTAGCCTATGCCAGTCCTTCGCGCCGACCCACCTCTGCGTCATCACTCCCCAGAGGTACGCAAACTGCGGTGCCATAAGCTGGTTTGACGGCAGAGCCACAGCCAAGATAGACCCTAAGGGGCCGGTCTTCGAGATATCCGCAGGTAAATGCATTGATACATTAACTGGTGAATATGAGGGAGTCAACAAGGTTATCAGGGAGAAATCTCTCGGCGAGATCGAGAGAGTGCAGCTCTACACCGCCTTCGGCTACCCCCACACTAGCTGCGGCTGCTTCGAGGGGTGCGCCTTCTACATCCCCGAGGTAGACGGCTTCGGCGTCGTCCACCGCAACTTCAGGGGTGAGACGGTGAATGGCCTCAGCTTCGTTACTATTTCCGACCTCACCGCTGGCGGCCGCCAGGTCGACGGCTTCCACGGCCTTTCCATAGAGTACATGCGGAGCCCCAAGTTTTTGCAGGCTGACGGTGGCTGGGACAGGGTCGTCTGGATGCCTGTTGAGATAAAGGAGCGTATCAAGGATTTCATACCCCCCGAGATCGTCGACAAAATCGCCACCGAGAACGATGCGACCAACCTAGACGATTTCAGAACGTGGCTGAAGGAGAAGGAACACCCGATCGTTAAACGGTGGGTCGAGATGCCCGTCGAGGCCGCTGAGGAGCCTGGAGAGATCACAGTCCCCACGATGGAGATGCCCGTAGGCACCATACCGATACAAGGCCTGCCCGCCGGGATGAGCTTCAAGATCATCCTGAAGAACGCGAAGATCAAGGCCGAGAAGATGATCATAAGGGCCGAGCGGAAGTGAGCCCCTTGACCGAGAAGAAAGAGAAGAGAGGGATCCTCCCCATCAGCATCGACACCCTTGAGGCCCTCGCTAAGTTCCAGCAGATCGAACTAGAAGACATCGAGATAAGCTTCGAGGAGTTGGAGCTGAGCCTGACGCCTTCCATGGTCATGGGGGCGCCCAGGGCGATGCCTGCTGTGATGCCCGGGAAGGTTAAGCCCACAACCCTCCTGGAGGCTGAGGTCGGGGTACCCATCGAGGAGTACCCGGGTCATATTGTCGAGGTCAAGCTCGGTGCTACGAGGACGGAGGGCGGCACGAGGAGTTCTACCGTTGTGATAGGCGGGGAAAACGTACCGGCCTTTTACAACTTCCTGAAGCCTCCCCCCCACAAACCCGTCATCGCCTTCGATGTATTCGACTGGGCAAAGATCCCCCTCGCAAAGGCCGTGAAGATGCACTACAGGCCCGTTCTGGAGGACACGGCTGAGTGGGCTAGGCTCTGTGTAGAGAAGTTCGGGGCCGAGATGATCAACCTCCACTTCATATCGATCGACCCTCTCATCGAGGACGCGTCCCCGGAGTACGCCGTGAAGAAGACCGAGGACGTCCTCCAGGCCGTTGACGTGCCGATGGCCATAGGCGGCTGCGGGGACCCGAAGAAGGACCTCAAGGTCTTCAAGGCGATAGCCGAGGCCACGACCGGCGAGCGCCTCCTTTTCAACTCGGTTACCCTCGACATGGACATCGAGCCCTCGGCCAAGGTCGTTAAGGAGAATGGCCACACCCTCATCGCCTTCACATCGATGGACGTCAACAGGGCTAGGGAGCTGAACAGGAAGCTCTACGACTTCATAGAGAAGGAGCGCATAGTCATGGACACGACGACAGCGGCCCTTGGATACGGCCTCGACTACGCGTTCACAGTCATGGAGAGGAGCAGGCTCGCGGCCCTGAAGGGAGACCCTGAGCTCAACCACCCTCTCTCTTCGGGCACCACGAACGCTTGGGCTGCGAGGGAGGCGTGGATGAAGATGGGTCCCGAATGGGCGCCCCGTGAGCTGAGGGGGCCGATCTGGGAGACCGTGACGGGACAGACGCTCCTGCTGGCCGGCGTTGACTACTTTATGATGATGCACCCCGCAGCGGCGAGGGAGGTAGGGAACACGATCAACAAACTGATGAGCGGGAAGAAGCCGAGCGAGACCGTGGAATGGGTCTCGTTCAAGATCTAGGTGGTGATGGTATGCCGGCGAAGGAACTGAGCCCGATAGAGGTCTACAAGCTCCTGCCTGGAACCAACTGTAAGGAGTGCGGCGAGACTAACTGCATGGCCTTCGCGGCGAAGCTGGTCAACCGGGAAACGACGCTCCAGGAGTGCCCACCCCTCCGAGAGCCGAAGAACAAGGCCGCCTTCGACAAGCTCTGGGCCCTGCTCAAGCCCGCGGTCAAGTCGGTTGTCGTTGGAACGGGGGACAGGAAAGCGACCTTGGGCGGCGAGTACGTCCTTTACCGTCACGATTTCACATATTTCAACCCGACCGCCATCGCCATCGACGTGAGCGATGAGATGCCCAACGAGGAGTTCGAGGCCAAGATAAAGGCCACTGATGGCTTCAAGTACGATTACATCGGCATGACGCTCAGGCTCGACATGATAGCGGTCAGGAGCACATCTAGCGACCCCGCGAAGTTCGAGGCAGCGGTGAAGAAGGCCGCAGAGATCACCGACCTGCCCCTGATCCTTTGTGCACTCGACCCGGCTGTCATGGAGCAGGCCCTCTCCGCCGTCGGGGACAGGAGGCCCCTGATCTATGCGGCGACCAAGGACAACTGGAAGGAAATGGCTGACCTCGCCCTGATGTACGGCTGCCCCGTCGTCGCGTCCGCCCCATTCGACCTGAACACACTGAAGTCGATCGCGAAGACGCTGTGGGAGTACGGCGTTGAGGACATAGTCCTCGACCCGGGGACCCAGATCGAAGACGGGCTCTCCGCAACCATAGACAACTTCACAATCCTCAGATGGGACGCGATAAACGAGGAGGAGGAGCACCTCGGCTTCCCGCTGCTGGGGGCGCCGATAGTCGCCTGGGCCGAGAAGGCTGAGGACCCTGTGCTCAACGAGTGGAACGAGGCAGTGATCGCATCCGCCCTCGTGAGCCGGTTCTCGGACGCGCTGATCCTGCACAGCGTCAGTGGCTGGTGCCTACTGCCCCTCGTCATCCTGAGGCAGAACCTGTACACCGACCCGAGGAAGCCCGTTTCGGTTGAAGCGGGCGTGAAACCCTTCGGCGAGCCCAACGAGATGTCCCCCGTGCTGATGACGACGAACTTCGCCCTCACCTACTACACGGTGGCCTCNGACATAGAATCGGCGAAGATCGACTGCTACCTCATCGTCGTGGACACCGAGGGGATCTCGGTCGAGAGCGCCGTGGCCGGAAGGAAGCTGACCGCAGACAACGTCGGCGAGGCGCTAGAGACCTACAAGGTCGGGAACCTAGTCAAGCACAGGCACTTGGTGATCCCCGGGAGGGCGGCGCGCCTGAGNGGCGAGATCCAGGAGGTCTCGGGATGGACCGTCTCAGTCGGGCCCCTCGACTCATCGGGGATCGCCAGCTACATCGACGAGAAGTGGAAACCGTTCCCGGAGGAGTAATCCTACCCAACCTTTTTCTTCTCTCATTTGGTTGGGATTCTAGATGTCGAGGAAGATGGTGATATCGGTCTCCGGAAAGGGCGGGACCGGTAAGACCACGCTGACGGCCTTGCTCCTGAAGTGGCTGATCCAGAACACCGAAGAGGTGGCCCTCGTCGTCGACGCCGACCCCGCGACCAATCTCCCGGACGTCCTTGAGGTGAAGGTGGAGAGGACGGTCGGCCAGGCCTCGAAGGAGATGAAGGACCAGATAGAGAAGGGCACGCTGTCGCCGACGGTCCCGAAAAAGGACATCCTAGAGGGATGGATCTTCGAAACCATCGAGGAGGAGGACCGGTTCGACCTCCTAGCCATGGGCCGCTCCGAGGGGGAGGGCTGCTACTGCTTCGTCAACAACGTCCTCACCAGGATCTTAGACACCCTCACGAGTAACTACGCAATAACCATCCTCGACATGGAGGCGGGGCTAGAGCACCTCAGCCGGAGGACTGACAGGGACGTAGACGCGATGCTCGTCGTCACTGACCCCTCGAGGATGGGCCTCGAGACGGCGAGGCGGATAAAGGAGCTGGCGGAAGAGGTCCACATCGACGTCAAGCGCATATATCTCGTCGGAAACAACTTCCCCAAGACAATGAAGGGAATGCTAGAGAAAGCCGCGGAAGAGATCGGCATTGAGTTCGCCGGCTTGATCCCAGTCGACGAGAACGTCATGGCCTTCAACATAGAGGGCAAGCCCCTGCTGGACATCCCGAACGACTCACCCGCCTACCAGGCGGTTGTGCTCATCGCCAAAAGGATCGGGCTGGACACGGTCTAAATGAGGTAGGAACATGAAGATAGCTGTGGCTGGTAAAGGCGGCGTCGGCAAGACCTTCATCTCCGGCACCCTCGCTAGGCTCCTCGCCAGGGACGGCTACAAGGTTCTTGTCGTAGACGCGGACCCCAACATAAACACCGCTTCCTCGCTCGGTATCCCGGCTGAGATAGCTAAAGGAATAATCCCCCTGTCAGAGAACGAGGTCCTAATACAGGAGAAGACGGGCGTCACACCCGGGAGGTCCTACGGGCAGATGTTTAGGCTCACGCCGACCGTGAGCGATATCGTCGAGAAATTCGGGGTGGTCGGCCCAGATGGAGTGCAGCTGCTCGTGATGGGGACCGTGAAGGGCGGGGACACGGGCTGCATGTGCCCCGCTAACGCACTGCTCAGGGTCCTCGTCCAGCACCTCCTAATCCAGCGGAAGGAGGTCCTGGTCATGGACATGGTCGCCGGCCTAGAGCACCTGGGACGGGGGACGGCCAGGAGGATGGACACCATGCTCGTCGTCACAGAGCCGCGGATGAAGTCTGTGGACACAGCTCGAAGGATTCTGAAGCTGGCCGAGGACATCGAGGTGAAAGAGGTGCTCGCTGTCGGGAACAAGGTCGGAAACTTGAACGAGATGCTCTTCATCGAGGAGAGGATGAAGGAGCTGGGAATACCTGTCGCGGCCCAGATCCCGTTCGACGAGTCTGTCGCTGAGGCCGACATGCTTGGGGAGGCCCCTATAGATCACAGCCCGGATTCCCCCGCCTTGAAGGCCGTATCTGAGCTCATGGCTTTCCTGAAACAGCGATACCGCTTCTAGCCACCACCCAACGGTTATAATTCTCAATGCAGGGGAGATAGAAACGTGAATCCCCCCGGCGTTGAAGACCTTTGAAGCTGAAAGCCATTCGAGTAAAGACAAGATACTGGCGACCGGGAACTGACTACGTCAAAGTGGTCGTAGACGCCGTAGGGAAAATCATACAGGATGGAGACATCGTCACAGTCTCGGAGAAAGCCATCTCAACGGCAAAGGGGCTCGTAATAGACGAATCCAACTTTCAAGCCGGGAGGCTAGCCAAGTTTCTCGCCTCCTTCTGGATGCGGAGGATTTGGGGCGGCCCCCTCGGTTACCTCACGAAGCTGAGAGAAAAGAACCTAAGGAGGCTGAGGGGTTACCCCGAGGCCGAGGGATCGGTGCATAAGCAGGTCTGCCTATTGGAGGTTGGTCTCCTCCAGTCCCTGAGGCACTACTCTGAGGGAGGAATCGACGCGAGCAACCTCCCATACGCCCTCGTAAGCCTACCCCTTCAAGACCCCGAGGGCTGCGCAGCCGAGATGAAGGACGCCCTCTCTCGTGGGGGAAAAAGCGTGTCTGTGTTGATCGTGGACGGCGACTCGACCTTCTCCCGGAGGAACCTCCACGTCTCCCCCCGCCGTGTGCAGACCGATGGGCTCATCCACATCGGGGGCTTCCTCACGTTCGTTGTCGGGAGGGCCCTCGGCTTCAGATCACGCTCCACTCCCATCGCCCTCTCGGGGCGGTCTATGAACCCAGACTGGGCATTGACACTGGCCAATGTCGCTCACCGGGTGCGGGGGCACGGAGCCGGCATGACGGTTTGGGACATGAAAGAAAAACTGGGTGTCGGCTTCACGAGCGTTACATGGGATATGCTTGAAGGGATCGACCACTATCCCATTGTTATCCTGAGGAAAATTTAGAAAGCCCAGTTTTTACGGACTCTATGCATCCCCTCGATTTTCTGGGTTATATCGCATATGGATAGGTTATATATCTAAATTCTCGGAACTACATATTATAAAGGCGTCAAAAAAATTCAGGATCGAAAACTTAGAAAAAGGCGTGTTTTACCGCTTATGGCCATCATTACTATCCATAATTTTCGTTTCAGAGCACCTGAATTGGTCTCATAGACATAAAATATGCCTATATTGAGTAATAAGCGATAGGTCCATATTTCTGTGAAAATAAGCATCGAAAGGATTAGTCGGAACTCAATAGGTTTCTAGCAGGCGCTGGACCTCGTCCAAGAACTCGCTAGGCCTCAGGGTTTCCAGCATCTCGCACCCCGCCTCTTTCAGAAGCTTCAGTACCTTCTCGGAATACGAGGAAAATATTTCACACCTCGCCAGCGGCGAGACGCAGGCCACGACGTGGATCCCCCGATCCACCATCCTCCTCACGACCTCGTAGTTCTCCATCTTCTCATCGGACGTGGAGTCTGGGTCCTCCAAGACGAAGTCGCTGAAGTAGAAGCAGATCCTCTCGGCCCGCTCCCTGGACGACTCGAGCCGCTTGAGGGCCCACTTGAGGCTCTGGTTGGGGACGGTCCCTCCCCACGTCCGGGCCCCCATGGCCCCCCTTAAGCTCTTCTCGACCTCCCCCGTCGTGGCGGTGACCAGGATCAGCAGCCTGTCGATCAGTTCCTCGACGTCCCCCTGCTCTTGGAGGTCTTTCTGGACGTGGCTGTTGCTCTCGTAGAGCACGACGCCGAAGTCTTCGCCCCGCAGGCTCCAGAGGAGGGGGACGAGTGACATGACCGAGTAGTGGATCGAGGTCAGCCCCTCCCACTGGTAGAACATCGTGTTGCTTATGTCGAGGATGAAGACGACGACCTTCTTCCTCCTGTTCTTCCTGCGGATGAGGAAGTCGTCGTACCTGACCTCGTCCACCCGCTTCGCCTGGTCTAGGATGTTCTCCAGCGACCGCTCCTCGTCGATGTCCTCGGGGTCGTCCCCGTACTCGAAGGGCCTGAGCATCGGCCTCTGGAGGCTCTCCACGCTCCTCTCGAAGTCCCGACCCAGCTTGAGGAGCCTCGCCTTCAGGAAATCGGCGAGGCGCCTCCTAGAGGCCTCGTCCCTTTCGTCCTTGTGCCTCCTTATAACCCTCTTCACGAGCTCGTCCTCCCCGGGGCCGACGCCGAGGTCGGGCTGGCTCGTGAACTCCCTGAAGATGTCGACGTCGGAATCGAGCCTCGCCTGGGGCTCCCCCCGATCTGGCTTGCCGGTCTCGAACGACAGGTAGCTGGTCAGTTCGTCGCTCTTCGGAGAGAAGAGGCCTAAAAGCGCGTCCTCGTCGAGAGGGGGCGGCCTCTCTTCTTCGATTTCTAGGAGCACCTCGTTGGCGACCCTCTCGGCAAGCGCCTGATTCTCGACCTTCGAGGTGTGGACTGCAATCTCGACGAGGTCCTGGTAATCCAGGCGCCCCTTCTTCAGGTAGACCGTGAGCAGGAGGTCGCACATGGCGATGGACTGCCGGGGGCTTGGCTTCTCCACGACCTCCCTTCTCCGCCTCATCCTTGTAATGAACTCTGGGATGAAGTAGCGGACGATTGGGAAGGAGTACTTCAGGAGGTCGGTCTCCATCGGCTTACCCCAGGCGCCTCTCCAGGATCTCGTCGATTATCCCGCCGACGGTCTTCCCGGGGTTCTTCACCCTCATCTCCTTCGCAAGGACCGAAGGAGCGAAGAACCTGATGGCGTCATCCTCGTTGTCAAATTTTTCCCGATACCTGTCCACTAGGCGCGTCAGGAAGATCCCCGCCCTCGGGGATGCCGGAATCTCAAGGTCCGAGTTCTCCCTAGTGTCGTTTATTATATCGTATATCTTGTTCATGACGCCCTCGGGGAGGTCGAATGCCGGGGCGTTCACCCTGAGGATCTCTATCTCCGTCTCCCTGGTCGGGTAGCCAAGCCTTATCCAAACGCCTATCCTGTCGACGAGGACCCTCGATAGCCTATAGGTGCCGGAGGTCTCGATTGGGTTCTGCGTTGCAACGAAGGCGAAGTCGTCGCTCGCCTTGATCATGCCAAAAGGGTATTGGTGGTAGTGCCTCTCCTCGAGGGGGGATATGAGGCTGTTCTGGCAGAACTCTGTCGCCCTGTTCAGCTCGTGGGCGACGAAGAGGCCCCCCTCCACCATCGCCCTCATAAGGGGCCCGGGCTCAAAGCTCTCGACCTTCCTTCCGAGCCTGACGACGAGGGCCGGGTCGAAGGAGCCTATGAGGCGAGATGGGGTCATGTTCTCGTCGAAGAAGACCTCGTAGAAACCCCTCCCGGTGTCCTCCGCTGTCTTCCTAGCGAGCAAGGACTTCCCGACGCCCGGGGGTCCGACCAGGCACGGGGTGATGCCGGCGTCGATGCTGTCCCTGAGAAGGTCGTACGCCCTCCTGTACTGCCCCTTCAATATAACCGGGATCTCTATCCTGATGCCGTCTACGATGCTCCTCTGAAGCAGCTCCCGGAAGCCGAGTTCGCTGTTGCCGGACATTAAGTTCACAAACATACCTGTTTTGCCTAATTTAAAGATACAACATTTCTGAGAGGCCGATTCGAATCACAAAATCCTTCAAATGAAAAGAGCTTTTTATACTGTGGACGATCCGCATGGTTTTTATAAGAATAACTATATCCCTTAACGATTCAGCTGAGGCTTGATTATGATCGGAATAAGGTTACACGGCAGAGGAGGCCAGGGCGCCGTGACGGCGTCTAGACTGCTGGCGACGGCTGCTTACCTCGACGGCAAGTTTTCTCAAGCCATCCCCATGTACGGGACCGAGAGGCGAGGCGCGCCGTTGACGTGCTTTGTACGCATCGACGACATACGCGTCAGGGAGAGGGAGCTGGTCCACGAACCTGACATCGTCGTCGTGCTCGATCCCCTCCTGAGCACAAGACAGTCCATGGCTGAAGGCCTTAAGCCGGGCGGTCTGCTCATCCTCAATCTACCGATTCCGCCGGAAGAGGTCAACATCGGGGGCGACATCAAGATCGCCACCGTCGACGCGACAAGTATTGCCCTGGAGACCCTGAAGAGGCCCATCACCAACACTGCCATCCTTGGCGCCTTCAGTAAGGTAGCTGGGTGGCCGAGGCTGGAGTCCCTTGAGAAGGCCATCCTGCAGCTTTTCCCCGGAAGGATCGGCGAACTCAACATAGCGGCCATAAAGATGTCCTACGATAAGGTCAGCAATGTCGTGTCCGCCCCAATAAAGGAGGTGAAGGTCGACGAGGATGTCACCGTTGGTGGATATGGCGTCCTCAGGGACGTCTCTTCCTGGCGCGTCTTTGAGCCAGTTATCGACCTCGAGAAGTGCACCGGCTGCAGATCCTGCTGGCTGTTCTGCCCAGAGACCGCGATTAAGTGGACCGAGGACAACAAGCCCGAGATCGAGTCGCGCAAGTGCAAGGGCTGCGGCATCTGCGTNACCGAGTGCCCCGTAAAGGCGATCGAGTTCCAGAGGGTGGAGGTAAAGGGGTAGAGGAAGATGTCATTCGAAGTAATGGTAGGTAACAAGGCGACCGCCACCGCCGTTAAGCTTGGCGCGGGTCAAGGTCGCATCCGCTTTCCCGGTGACTCCCCAGACCACAATCACTGAGTACCTGTCCGAAATGGTGGCCAACGGGGAGCTGGACGCGGAGTTCGTAAATGCAGAGGGTGAGCTCTCAACCCAAGTCATAGTCCAGGCTGCTTCGAGGGTCGGGGTCCGCACCTTCGTCTGCACTTCAGGCCCCGGGCAGCTGTACATGCACCACCCGATGCACCAGACATCCGCCAACAGGCTTCCAGTAGTAATGGCCACTGTCCACAGGGGCAACAAGGGGATGCAGCCCGACCACACGGACCTCATGTCCCAGATGTGGACAGGCTGGATCCAGCTTTACGTCGAGCACAACCAGGAGGCCCTGGACACCGTCCTCATGGCGTACAAGGTCGCCGAGGACCCCAAGGTGAGGCTGCCCATCGTCGTAGGGTACGACGGCTACGTCCTCAGTTACACGGCTGAACCAGTGGAGATACCCGCTCAAGAAGCTGTAGATGCCTGGTTGCCTCCCTACAAGGCCATGCCGAGCATACTGCCGGATGAGGTCGGGCCAGAGTCTATGGGCCGAGGCTTCGGCGGAGGAGGCGACCCCCAGGGTCCTTGGAGGGAGCACCACGAGGCGGTTCTGGGGGCCAGGGATGTCGTCAAAGAGGTCAACGAGGACTACGGAAGGGTGTTTGGCCGAAAATACGGCAACGGCCTCATCGAGAAGTACAGGTGCGACGACGCCGAGGCGGTCTTGGTCGCGATGGGCTCCATCGCCGGGACGGTGAGGGCTGCAGTGGACAGGCTCCAGGAGGACGGCAAGAAGGTAGGCCTTGTGAAGCTCAAGTGCCTGCTGCCCTTCCCAGAGGAGGACTTCCAGGCCATAGGTAAGGAGGTCGGGGCGATCGGCATGATGGACAGGAACGTCTGCCTTGGCCACGGCGGAGCAGGATTCAGGCTCATTAGGCACTCGACTTACGACCTCGATGAAAGGCCCAAAGTGCTCCAGTACTACGCGGGCCTTGGCGGCAAAGAGGTCAGGGTGGCAGAAATAGTGAGGATCGGGGAGAAGACCCTGAAGGCCGCGAAGGGAGAGAAGGTTTCCCTCGTGGAGTGGGTGTAAGGAGTGAAGAGGTGAGACGAAAATGAGTCAGAGATTAACTCGGTTCCAGATACCCCTTGAAGAGCTTACAATCACACCGGGTAGCGCATGCCAGGGGTGCGGGGCGGCGCTCGCAGCGAGGCTGGCATTCAAAGCACTGGGCCCGAACGTGATCCGGCACGGGATACCCTGCTGCCCGGACTCCGTTACCAGGCACCCGAGGGCGGGCGGCGTCTTCGAGGGCGGGGGAGCCATGCTCACAGGCACAACGAGGGCGCTCAAGATGCTCGGAAGAGAAGATGTCCAGGCGGTGGGCTTCTTCGGGGACGGCGGGACCTACGACATAGGCCTACAGGGCCTGTCGGCNGCCGCTGAGCGCAACGAGAACATCTGGGTGATAACCAAGGACAACGAGGCCTACATGAACACCGGCAACCAACGGAGCAGCTCCACGCCGCAGTTCGCCCTCACGACCACGACGCCGGTCGGCACCCTCGTGAAGGGCAAGCAGGAGCGGAAGAAGAACATTCCCATGATATTTGCGGCCCACAGGGTCCCCTTCATCGCTACCGCCTCGATCGGATACCCAGAGGACCTGATCGCGAAGATAAACTACGGGAAGACCGTGAAGGGATTCAAGATGATCATCATCCACAGCCCGTGCCCGGTCGGCTGGCGGTTCGANCCCTCNAGGACCATCGAGATNGCCAGACTGGCGGTCCAGTCGGGAGTCTGGCCGCTGTACGAGATCATCGANGGTGAAAAGCTGAGGCTGACGTACAAGCCNAGGGAGCTGAAGCCTGTGTCAGAGTACATGAAGCCCCAGGCCAGGTTCAGGCACGTGACCGACGAGCAGATCGCCGGCATCCAGGAAGAGGTTGCAAAGGACTGGCAGAAACTACTCAAGTCCGACGAGACCGGTCAGCTGATACTATAGGAAGAGCCAGATATCCAATTTTTTTTATCAAGTAGAGCATTATTGCATTCCACTCCAGCTCTTTTTTTGGTGAATGGTCTCATCCGGGTTCCGAGAATTCAGGTTGAACCATAACCCAATCAAACTAAAATTTCATTCCCGAAAAACCATTCTGTTCAAGAGATAGGCCTTTAAAACTCGCAATTGGGAATTAAGTGAGATGGGCTTCTCCGACTCCAAGCTTGAGGCCGCATCACTCCTATTTATAGCCGCGGCGATAACCTTTTCATTCCTCTACGGGTTAGCAACAAGGCCGGTGATCGCGTACACTCTCTCGACTCCCCTCGAATACAACGGGACCCACGGTTTCGAATCCGGGGATCTCCTTGTCAACCTCAGAATGACGAATGAGGGGCTCTCACCCGCGAGAGTGGGGCTGACCATCAGGCTGTATAACATGAGCCTCACTGAGCCCAAGGGGATAGAGACGTTCAACGGAGAGGGGTTCACCGCATTCCGCGTGACGCTAGATGATCCCATTCGGAAGAAGGAAGACGCCACCTATAGCATCAGGCTGAGATCAGCGGATGAGGCCACCTACCTCGTACTGATCTTCACGGCCGAGTCACAGCCCCTATCGGATCCAGTAACGAGCTTCCACGACAGCTTCGCGATATACACGCCCGAAAGGCCCAATGCCCTCCTGCTCAAACACGTTGAGAGAGATAAGTTCGTGAGGGTCCGGGGAAGGTACTGAAAGCCCGCTTCAACACCGCCCTTGAGAACATTCAAGGAATAGAAATTTCCTGAAAAAAGGTTGATTGCGGAGAGGGATTGAAGGTCGAGGAATCCCGCGGGATTCCAAAGGTGGTTAGACCCCCTCTCCACACGAAACTGCGCACTTGCCTTTAAAGGCTTTATCTCCTCCTAAAGGGTATCCGCAACATCACCACTCTGATAGAGAACTAAAAATGCGATCTCAAATCCCAACCAAAACTACAGACGTGTAAGACACCAATTAAATATGTACCAAGGATCGAGAAATCGGATCAGTTACTGTAGCCATTGGGTCATTATCTCGATATTTTCTAACAGGATACATTTCGTAAAGACTTAACAATACTTTACTCCCTCCATAATGATCGGCATGGTCAAGGCATCGGTCCTTGAGGGCGTAGGGCGCCTTGTGACCCAAGATTACCCGAAGCCCAAGATGAGGGATAACACCATCCTGATGAGGATGGAGCTTTGCGGGGTGTGCGGCACCGACATCCACCTCTACGGCGGCAAGATGAAGATCCCCTTCCCCGTCATCCCGGGGCACGAGTTCGTCGGCAGGGTTGAGGAGCTGGGTGGGGGCGCTGACGGCCTAGAGGTGAAGGGACAACCCATCTCCGAGGGGGACCTGATCACAGTCGTCCCGGGCACGAACGCCTTCTGCGGAACATGCTACTTCTGCCGCTTCATGCCCCACAAGCCCACCTACTGCACCAACAGGAGGGTGATGGGCGTCAACATGAGCAGCAGGGATCCCCCCCACCTCCAAGGGGGCTGGGCGGAGCACATCTACGTAGACGCCAGTCACTGGTGGGTCTACAAGGTCCCCGAGGGACTGCCCCCGGAGGTGGCCGTGCTGGCGGAGCCCATGGCAGTGTCCACGAGGGCCCTCGAGAGGGCGTTCGAACCGGGCCTCCCGACCTTCGGAGACGGGTACGGGCCCGGCAGGAGCGTCGTTGTGCAGGGGCTCGGGCCCATAGGGCTGCTTGTGGTGGCGACGGCGAAGATCGCAGGCGCCGGGAAGATCATAGGGATAGACATGGTTGGCGACAGGATCGAGATGGCGGAGAGATTGGGCGCTGACCACATCGTCGACATGAGGGCGCTGGGCTCAACGGGGGAGCGGGTCGCAGAGGTCGAGAGGCTGACAAACGGGCTGGGGGCCGACGTTGTGGTCGAGTGCGCCGGCGTCCCCGCCGCCGTCCCGGAGGGCATAGCTATGACCAGGAGGGGCGGGAGGTTCGTCGAGGTCGGCCACTACACCGACCCCGGCAACGTTGAGGTGAATCCCCACGTGATCTGCATGAAGGACATGGACATACTCGGTAGCTGGGCTTACCCTCCGACCCAGTTCGACACGGCGCTCCAGATCCTCCTTAGGGGAATTGACACACTGCCCCTGGAAGAAATCATCACACACAGGTTTAGGGTTTCTGAGGCCGAGAAGGCAATAGACACGGTGAAGTCGAAAAAAGGCATCAAGATGGCGATAACGCCTTAATTCGAGAACTCTTGACTTGGTAGCTATGTACGTGGTGTTCCTTTTATGGTTCATTTCTAGAAATGAGTGTTTGAAGCCCTCTACAACCTATACTTTTATATTTCTAAACGTGACGCCTACAGTTGGTGCCTAAGGTGTCCGGTGACCATAAAATTTAGAATCCTATGCGACAAGGACACCTGTGACCATGGCAACCACGGTTTCTTCTTTAACTTAACAGGCGAGGGTGGCAAATGACCTTCGAGCGGATAGATAGCAAAGTGGACTTCCCGGTTCTCGAACGCGACGTTCTCAAGTTTTGGGAAGAGTCCGGTGCCTTCAAGAAGCGGGTGGAAATGCAGGAGGGGAGGCCGCGCTGGAGCTTCATAGACGGCCCCATAACTGCCAACAACCCGATGGGCGTCCACCACGCCTGGGGGCGCACGTACAAGGACCTCTGGGCCCGCTACAAGTTCATGAGGGGGTTCGAGGTCCGCAACCAGAACGGCTACGACTGCCAGGGCCTCTGGGTCGAGGTCGAGGTGGAGAAGGACCTGGGATTCGAGTCAAAGAGGGACATAGAAGCCTATGGCATCGCAGAGTTCGTGAAGCGGTGCAAGCAGAGGGTCCTAGAATACTCGGCGGTCCAGACTGAGCAGTCCATCCGCCTCGGGATGTGGACTGACTGGGATGACCCCGACGAGCTCCGAAAGCTGGCGGAGGCCCTCGAGGACCCCATGGCCGAGACGGTTTACCGAGGAACCCATGGGCCCGTCGAGGGAACCGCCGAGGACCTCGTGGGAATGCTGGGATCGAGGGAGACGGGGGGCAGCTACTTCACCTTCTCCGACGAGAACAACTACATGATCTGGTCCGTTCTCAAGAGGCTGCACGAGAGGGGCTTCATCTACAAGGGCGCCGACTCGATGCCCTGGTGCCCCAGGTGCAGCACCGGCATAAGCCAGCACGAGATCGTCACAGAGGGGTACAGGGAGCTGACCCACCCGAGCGTCTACGTCAGGTTCCCGCTCAGGGGCCGCGAGGGATCCCTGCTCATATGGACGACGACGCCCTGGACCCTGACGTCCAACGTCGCGGTGGCCGTCCACCCCGACCTCGACTACGTGAAGGTTGGGTTCGAGGGAGAGGTGCTCTACATTTCCAAGGGCACACTGCGCGGCGTCTTCCCAAAAGGCGGGCACAAGGTCTTGGAGGAGCTCAAGGGCGCTGAGATGGAAGGGTGGAGCTACGACGGCCCCTACGACGAGCTGGAGCTACCAAGGCAGCTGGGGGCCCCCGAGGCCCACAGGGTCATATTCTGGGAGGAGGTCGGGGAGGCCGAGGGCACGGGCCTCGTTCACATAGCTCCTGGGGCTGGAAAGGAGGACTTCGAGCTCGGCATAGAGTATAGTCTCCCGATCGTCGCGCCGCTGGACGAGTTTGGAGTCTTCATAGGAGGCCTCGGATGGCTGACGGGCACCCACGTGTACGACTCAGCCGAGCCCATCTTCGAGGACCTGAGGCGCAAGGGGCTGGTGTTCAGGACCGAGGACTACACCCACCGCTACCCTGTCTGCTGGAGGTGCGACAGCGAGCTCGTGTTCCGCCACGTCGAGGAGTGGTTCATCGACATGGGGAGAAAGCTGGAGAAGCCCCTGGAGGGGGTCACCCCCGAGGAGAAGGAGCGGAACCTGCGGTACCAGATCATGGACTCCGCCAGCGAGGCTCGTTGGCTCCCCGAGTTCGGCCTGAAGCGGGAGCTCGACTGGCTCAGGAACATGGACGATTGGATGATCTCGAAGAAGCGGTACTGGGGCCTCGCCCTGCCCATATGGGAGTGCGAGTGCGGCTGGTTCGACGTCATCGGCAGCAGGGAGGAGTTAAAGCAGAAGGCCGTTGAGGGGTGGGAAGAGTTCGAGGGCCACAGCCCCCACAGGCCCCACATCGACGCAGTAAAGATCAGGTGCGAGAAGTGCGGGAAGCTGGTCTCCAGGATTCCCGACGTCGGCAACCCCTGGCTCGACGCCGGGATAGTCGCCTACTCGACCCTCGACTACAGGACGGACAGAGAATACTGGGACAAGTGGTTCCCGGCCCACTTCATCACTGAGTGCTACATCGGCCAGTTCAGGAACTGGTTCTACTCGATGCTCGCCATGAGCACAATCCTGGAGAGGACTACGCCGTTCAGGGTCTGCCTGGGCCACGGCACCGTGAAGGCGGAGGACGGCCGGGAGATGCACAAGAGCTGGGGGAACGCCATAGAGTTCAACGACGCCGCCGAGACCATGGGCGCCGACGTCATCCGGTGGATGTTCTGCTCCACGAAGCCGGAGAACGACATACTCTTCGGGTACACGGGGGCAGGCGAGGTGAAGCGGCTATTCTTCATGCCCCTCCTGAACGTATACGACTTCTTCGTGATATACGCTGACCTCGACAAGTGGACTCCAGACCAGAAACCCGAGATCCTGTCGGAGCTAGACCGGTGGATCCTCTCAAGGCTGAACAAACTATTGGGGAACGTGACGCAATCCCTGGAAGACTACGACGTCTTCGCCCCCACGAGGGAGATAGAGCGTTTCGTCGACGATCTCTCCAAGTGGTATGTCCGCAGGAGCAGGCGAAGGTTCTGGAAGAGCGAGGCCGACGAGGACAAGAGGGCGGCCTACTCGACCCTCTACACGTGTCTGAAGACGCTGACGCTGATGATGGCGCCAATAACGCCCTTCCTAACAGAGGCCCTTTATAAGAGGCTGGTCCGCGGTGTTGAGCCCGAGGCCCCTGAGATCGTCCACCTGAACCCGTGGCCGGAGGTCGACGCTTCCCTCATGGACGAGGAGCTGATGGGGAAGATGGACCTCGCCGTGAGGGTCAGCAGCCTCGGCAGGGCGGCCAGGAGCAAGAGCGGCATAAAGCTCCGCCAGCCCCTGATAGAGGCAGTGGTCGTCGGCGAAGAGGCGGCCCTGGGCCAGCTCGTAGGCCTCAAGGACCTCGTGAGGGAGGAGCTCAACGTCAAGGAGGTAAGGCTCTCGGCCGACAGAGCGGCGCTCATGAGATACGTCGTGAAGCCGGTGCACAGCCTTCTGGGGAGGAAGCACGGTCGAGGCCTCCCCAAGGTCGTCGATGCGTTGAGAGGCCTGGAGCAGGAAGACGCGTTGAGGCTGCTCTCTGGAGAGTCCGTGGAAGTGTTCGTAGACGGCCAGCCCGTGGAGGTCCTCGCAGAAGAGGCGGAGGTGGAGTCTTTGCCGCGAGAGTGTTACTCGGTCGTGGAGGAGCCGGGGTTGATGGTCGGCGTCTCGACCGAGATCACCGAGGAGCTCTGGCGCGAGGGGCTCGCCCGTGACATCGTCAGGCGCATCCAGGCCCTGAGGAAGGAGGCGGACTTCGACATCGACGACATTATCGAGACCTACTACGTGGGGGACCTAGAGGTCGAGGACGTCTTCGAGGCTGAGGGAGAATACATATCAACGGAGACCCTCTCGAAGGCCTTGAAACGCGGGGAGCCTCCCAGGGAGGCTTATATCGGCGAATTCGACTTCGACGGGCTGAAAATGAGGCTGGGCCTCGTTCGGGTCGATCGCTGAAATCCCTTTCTCCTCGCCCTCTAGGCTATGCCCTATTCAAAAAAAGAAGGAATGTTGGGGTCTACGAGGGGGTTGTGGGCTCGTTTTCTGGGACCGGCACTGGTCTCGGCCTGAAGGGCCTGAGCGTGAAGGCCCGGCCCTTCATCACGAAGGCGTATTCCTCGCCGTTGAGGGCCATCCTGCCTCCCATCAGGACGACATAGGACCTCCCCCATCTTCGGGCCTTCCCCGCGGCCCAAAGCTTCAGTCCATCGCCTTCGAACCTCATTCCGAAGGTGCCGTCGCTCCTGACCACGCCATAGCCTGTCACCGATACCTTCTCGCCCTTGTGCGTGACGACGCCCCTGACAACCCTGAACACGATCGTCCCATCATCCGCCTTTTTGGGCCTTATGGCAAGCCTCATCCCGGTGGGGGCGCAGTCCTCTGGGGCGACGTCCGCCGTATCGGTCCCGACGTCGATGCTCCAAGAACGGCCCCTGGCGATTAGTATCCAGAGTGGTTTGACCTGCGTTTCCTCTGATTCGAGTTGAACCTTGTATTCTTCTATGAGCTCTTCAACATCTTCCTCGTTCAGGTCGGGGAGTTCTTCATCGCTTTCAAGTTGACCGACTCCGAGGCCCAGTACCATACCGTTCCTCAGTTTCAGACATTCACCGTTGTTCGACTGCGTCGCGAATGCTTGTATCCTTTGCTTTGCCCGAGACCACAGAGGTGCACGACCATTGTGCTCGGCCGAGTCCGGCTCCTCGTTGGTGTCTCCGAACTGATGCTGTGCGTTAACCGCCGCCTCGACCAGGACGGGCGAAAGTATCAGCGCCGCCACGATCCCGAAGGCAAGCAGAGCCACCGTCTTTTTCCTCATTTCGACCGAGAACCAATGATGCCCATGATGTCCTTAAGGAACCCCGTGGAACATCGATTTCAAAAACTGGGATCGCTATTCCAGATCTGTTTCATCGGTACCTATCCTAGATCAGGAGAAGGCGGGGGCCACCTCCTCGGCGAAGAGGGTCGCCTCCTCCTCGAAGTCGCCCCCCATGAACCTGAGGATGAAGAGGCTGATTCCAACGTCAACGTATCTCCCGATCTGCTTGACGCACT
>JGI2171J19970_10000668_pt1 | contig 18751 bp, 16 predicted proteins | sample DeeMarSWOR324_28_FD_19970 | JGI IMG/M metagenome (IMG submission 19970) | reverse complement strand
GGGCCTGATAAGCGTGAGGTCGGTGGTGGAGACTCACACCGCGCCTTGCGGCGCGGAGTGCGGTAGGAAAGCGCCTGGCTACGCCCGCATCCTCACGTCGCGCCCGCGAGAGGTCAGGATTTCGCAGCGTCGGGGCGGTCGCTTGGGCAGAGGCAATGGCTGCCGTGTCATTACGGAGCTATCCTGGTTGCACTGGCCCCAACCGGATCCTCACCGGATTGGAGGTCGGCCTTGAACGCCAAAGGCGTTTCCGCATCGATGCTCGCCTTCGTCGTCGCCATGGGCCTCGCCTGCTCGGACGACACCACGGGACCCACCGACGAACTCGGCCAGCTAGACGTTTACCTGAACATGATGGGCGACAGAGCGGACCCTGACGGTTGCACGGTCGCGGTCGATGATGGTGCGGTGCGATGGCTCGGCGCCGGAGAAACTGTGACGTTTGCCGACATCCCGCTCGGCACCCACACGGTGACCCTCGCCGACGTGGAGACATTTTGTACTGTCGACGGTGAGAACCCGCGCTCGGTCACGATTGCCTCCGACGGAGCGGAAACCGTTCAGTTCGATGTCACCTGCGGGAATTCTGCGCCGGAATTCGATCTGGCGGGCATGGAGGTCCTGGGCTCCGGGTACAATGTCGCCGGCGACTACGCGAATGTCGCTGATGTGAAGGCGGTCGTCCTGGACCTCGCCGCCCTGCAAGAGGCGAACTTGTTACGGCAGGTCCAATACGAACGTGCTACCTACCACGTCATAAGTGGTGAGGACAGCCACGAATACCAGCGGAATCTGTCTGCCAGGGTGAAAGCCACGGGTTCGGGGTTCGGCTTCAGCGGGGCCGTCAAGGCTTCGTTTACGAAGGACCGCTACGAGAGTCGACACTACTCGTTCGCCACCGTCGAGAGCGTCATCCGCAAGCACGGGCTGCGGGTCGCCCTCTCCGTCACGCCGGAGGAGTTGCGGGGTTTCCTCACGCCGCCCGCAGCGTTTGCGATCAATGATCCTTCCGTCGATCCGGAATACGTGTTCGAGACATTCGGCACCCACGTGCTCACCGGGATCATCGTCGGCGGGCGGCTCGACTTCAGTACGTCAGCGAATATGTCATTCGAGAAGCAGGATCGAGGCATCGACGTGTACGCGCGAGCGAGCTTCAAGTCACTATTCGGCTCGGCGTCGATCGAGGCGCAGGCCACCGACGATCTTTCGTGGAGTGAGTACTCGGCGAGCGAGGAGATGCATCTCGAGGTCTATGGCGGCCGGAGCGAGTACGGCCAGTACATCGTCAACGAGGGGGTCTACGAGAGCTGGATCGAGTCGATCGACGAGAACTCGGTGTTCATGGACTTCGAGTCCACAGGCCTGCTCGGTATCTGGGATTTGGCGGATGATGCCGGCCGTCGCGCCGAACTGGAAGCTGCCTGGACTCTATACGCCGAGGCGCACGGCATCACGTTGCTGGCGGCGGGGACCATCGTCAGCAACTTCGTGGAGGATCAGGAAGGCTGGGTCTTCTACGACGCCAGCGGCGACGCCCAGACTCCTGAGCACCACGTGCAGGGGGGGTACTTCGGGGGCTACGTCGTCGGCTCGGAATCCACCGATGCTGGCTTGGACTTCTCCGCACCAAGTGAGTTTCTGAGCGACAAGTCGACGTATGCGGGCGGCACGCTGCAATACTATCTCTGGTACCCAACAGATCCCCATGACATCTACAACCCTCCCCAGTGGTACGCGTCTATTTCGCACTTCCTCGTTCTGATAAGTGAGAACGGGAACCTGAGATACAAGCCGGCGAACTCCGACAACGTTCCGGACCCGCGCTTTCGTCCAGGGAACTATAACCGGGGGGCGCCGACACTCTTTGTCGTCAATCTCAAGGCCGGCATCCAGTATGGTGATGACGGGAGTGTCCCGGGCATATGGTACCGCTGGGACAACACTCCGGCGCAGGAGGCCGACATCTGGATGTCGCTGGCGAAGGTCCGGGCAATCAGGATTCGGGGGGACTTCCTCAACATCGAGGAGAGGGTTGCCTTGGACAAGGTCCGGCTCACCGCGCCGCCCGACAACCCGTAGGGGCAGAACACTCGAAGCGTGGGAGACTCTATTAGGAACTAGATGGTACTAGAGGTAGACCACCCAGGCCCATTAGGCAGAGTTCTGAAGCCCCGCTTGAGCTGTAGCTCCGGGCGGGGCTTTCCACATCAGTGATCAGCGTAACGCCGGTGGTGGAGACTCACACCGCGCCTTACGGCGCGGAGTCCGGTAGGAAGGCGCCTAACGGCGCCTTCCACGGGAGTCCACCCAGGGGGCAGGAGTCCGCTCAACGAATAGCCTCACGCCTCAAGTCCTCGATGAAGCTCGCCTCCACCCAGTAGTTGTCGTCATCGCCGGCTCGTGCGCTGTTGAAGAACAGGTACTTCCCGTCGTGCGACAGGATCGGGCAGATGTCCGACTCCGTGCTGTTCGTCCGTTCCCCGAGGTTCATTGGAACGGTCCAATCGCCGGATTCGGCTCGGAAACTGATCCACAAGTCCACCCCGCCGAAGTTCTCCTCGTACCCGAAGCGCATGAAGATGAGGTAGCTCTGGTCAGGAGCGACGTACGGCGCTCCCTCGCCCGCATCGCTGTTCACCGGTTCGCCCAGGTTCACCGGCGCCTGATAGACGCCGTCCACCAGCCGGGACACATGGATGTCGCCGTCGCCGGGTGAGTAGATGCTGCCGTCCGCCGCGACCGAGAACTCCCAGTGCAGATCGAGCGTGTTGGGGCCTCCCTCGATGATCTGCGGCTCGGACCAACCGTGCGGTTCGCGCGTCACATACCAGATCCGCTCCGCTTGCCGACCTTCCTCCGATCCCGTCGGGCGGGCCGACAGGAAGTACAGCCGCTCGCCATCAGGAGCGAAGATGGGCACGTCGTCGCTCCAGCCGAGGCGCGAGAACGGCGCCGGCGCCGGCTCCGACCAGCGACCGTTCACGACGTGTGAGAAGACGATCATGCCGTACGAGTAGCCCGAGTCGGGCAGAGCGAGCTCCGTGGACCAGTAGGCCTCCGTCCCATCGGGGGAGAACGCGATGGTCCCGTGCTGGAAGCGATGCGTTGAGACGATGTCCAGGGCGAACGGGGCCGGCGCCGCACCCGCAGGGGGCGGAGTCTGCCCCAAGTAAGGCCCCTCCAGAACGGGGAATCGGCGCGGCTCGGTGCTCGCGCCCGCCGCGGCCAGAAACCGCGCCATCTCCTCGCGGCCGACGGCCTCGGCCGTGTTGTAGGGCGACACGCCGGACAGGCTGCGGGCGTCGAGCTCTGCGCCCCGGTCGAGGAGCGTCTGCGCAACGGCCGCGCGCCCCATCTCCGCCGCGTAGTGCAGCGGGACGCGCCCGTAGCGGTCCCGCTCGTTCACCTCGAAGCCCATGTCGAGCATTCGCGCCACAATCAACTCTGAGCCCCCTTGGCTCGCTGAGTGCAGCAAGGAACCGCCCCTGTCATTGCGGATGCTAAGGTCGACACCCGAGTCGGCGCAGAGCAGGAAGAGGCGCTCGAGCCCCTTCTCGGCGCTGAGCATGGCGAGACCCTTCGCATCCCAGCTGTCTGCGGGAGGTAACTTGGCACCCTCATCGAGGAACAGGTTCACCAGGCCGAGAAAGCCCCTCCAGGCCGCCAGGCCGAGCGGAGGGGCGCCGAAACGGTCCATAGTGTTCACGTCGGCGCCGGCAGCGATGAGGAGCCGCGCCATCTCGACCTTTCCGGTCTCCCTTGCCACCAAGAGAAGGGGCGTGCGACCGTAGGCGTTTCGCAACTCCGTGTCGGCGTCCTGCTCGAGCAGGAACTCGGCGGCTGCGGGCTGATTGCGCCGAATCGCGTAGTGAAGCGGCGTCTCGCCGTCTTCGTCCTGAGCGTTCACATCCGCCCCAGCGTCAGCGAGCGCCACGCAGACCTCGACGTGACCGTAAGCCGCAGCGTAGTGCAGCGCAGTGCGCCCTTGTTCCTCAGTCCGGAGCACGAGGTCGGGCTCGGTGGCGAGCAACTCCCGCAGGGCGTGGGCATCTCCTTCGCGCGCGGCTTCGAATATCGACTGCGCTTCGAGCGAGAGCGGCGTGGCGAAGAAGAGGAGTAACGCGATTGGCAGAGCGGCGCGGCGGATGGCGCTAGGTTCGTGTCTCATCGGTCGTCTCCATCGTATCGACGTAACGGTCGAGGCCAGCCGGGCACGCTGACTGATTGACGCGCATTGTGTCCAGATGGTTGCCAGTTCAGCGTGGATGGCTTGCTGGTAGATCCGTCATTGGCATTCTATCCGGCGTTGGCAGATCCTGCACGCGGCGTCTCGCCGCTATTCTTCTTCCGTCTTGGTCTCGCTCCTCAAGTACAAAGGTGTCTCCGAATCTCCCTTCACTAGGCTGTAGTGCGATCTGAAACGCTGATCCGGGAATCCGTCGATCAGTTTGTAAAGCAGTCGAAAGCCTTTCGTAAAAGCGCTGGGCTCCACGAACTGATACCCATTGCTGACCAACCAATCCTCTGGGGCAAATTCATATCCTTTTCTGAGGAACGCTTTGAAGCTGATCAAGTCTCTGGAAGGATCCTGTCTTGGGCCCTTAACAGCATAACCGTCGGCAAGTAATCGCTCTAGGTAACCCAGATCGCTTATCGGCTCGACTGCCTTTTGCGACTCTTCTGGCCTCACTCTGGTCTCCTCGCTGTGCAAAGCTGATTCCGTCTCTGGGCGGATCTTGCTTTGAGTCTCAGCAATATACCCGCCGCCGAGCAATTTCTCTAACTCACCTCGGGTAGCGGACGGAGTACCGACGGGGAGTGTTTCTAGGACGTGGTTCCGGCAGATCCTGACGTTCGGTCGGCGGGATGCAGGCAAGTAATCTGCTTGTCGTGAGGTCGTGGCGAGATGTCGGGATTGGGACAGTAGGCGCTAGCCGGAGCCCGTTGCCCTGCCCCTCCGGGCTGCTCGCGCTCTCGCCCGCTGCACGCGCTTGCACATGTCCTGCTTCCACGGAAGCTCGGGCGACGGTCCGCAGATACGGCCGTTCTCGATCGAGTAGCCCGTGTTGCCTTCCAGACTCGAATAGATGTGGCCGCGGTAGATCCAGTGGCGTGTGTATCCCTGGGGTCCGATGATCTGTTTGCGGCGGTCGATTCTGTACCCGGTGTAGCCGGAGGGCCCGTAGATAGATCCCTTATTGATCCAGTAACCGGTATCCATCATCCAGAGCGAGTCTCGGGTGGGGTAAGACCGAGAGCCCAATCGCCCGCCGCCACAGTGGGCGAGGGTGTACGGCAGAAATGACTGCAAGTATCAAACCTCACAGGGCGGTAAAGGCAGATTCCTGTAACGACCTATAGAACAACGAGTTGGGCGCAAGAGGCAACCCGGGGGGCACGCCCACGCTGGTGTGCAAGTTGCACTGAACACGTGCAGACTGCCTGAGCAGCACGCCAACTCAGGCCGAGGACTCCTGCAGCTGGGCCGCGGCCTACGGAGCGATCTCTGAGGACAAGGGCGACGGCGAATTCGGAGGTGAGGTGCAAAGTAGAGTGGAGCCTACCGCTGCCGGGCGGCAGGCTCGACATCGCGGCCAGCTGCCGATACGTGTGGGCCGCTGGCGACTCTACGGAGAGCGCGCCCCCAGCCGCTCGAGTGCGCGCACAGCGGCAGCGTTCTCCGGGTTGAGTTCCAGCGAGCGGCGGTAGTTCTCGATGGCGCGCTCACGCTCACCTGCGCGCTCGTAGGCCTCGGCCAGGCTGTCGTACACGTTCCACGAGTCCGGGAAGTACTCGACGTTCCGCTTGAAGATCTCGATCGCGCGCGCGACGTCACCCTGCTCGAGGTACGCGTAGCCCTCCTCGTTGAGCAGCGGCTCGGCGATCAGCTCCCGTGTGCCGTCCTCGGCAATCTCGATGAACAGGCGCTCGCGCATGTCCTCGATCAGGAACTCGTGCTCCGAGAGTGGATGTATGCCGAACTGACCGGCCCCGGGCATATCGAGGATCAAGATGCCTTCGTCCAGCGTCACCTCGAGCGGGTTGTCGGGAATGAACGGATACATCCCGACGTAGCGCTCCAGCACCGCTGCCGGCAGGTCGACGAACCGCGCGGGCGGTGCTGGGTCAGGCAGTGGCACGAACCGCGGGTCAGGCTTCGCGTCACCGGTCTTCGCCGTGAGTAAGCGGTTGATAAGCTCGAGGATCCGATTCAGCGGGACCTGGTCGCCTTGGTAGGTGTCGACGCGGTGGACGAACATGATGTCGTGGGCCGGCAGCACGGTTATCGTCTGCGATCCCACGCCCAGAGCCGAGTATGCGCCACCGCCAGCGATGGTATGCGGAAACGTCCACCACATGTAGCCGTACCCTCGACCGTCGCCCACGTCGGAGTACGACGTAGCGCTCGCCGTCACCCACGAGGACGGGATTAACTGCCGGTCGCCCCAGCGTCCCTCGTACAGGAACAGGAGCCCGAAGCGCGCCATGTCTCGCGCGGACATGCGGAACGGGTAGGCCGGATGGTTCGAGTGCTCCGCCTCGAGGTGGTAATAGCCGTCTCGCACCCGGTAGTCCTGCATCTGAAGCGGGTCGGCGATCCTGGCCTTGAACTCCTCGAAGTTGCGTGTCCCGGTCTCCTGCTCGAAAATGGTGTTCAGCGTGTTGAAGTCCCAGTTGTTGTAGTACCAGAACGTGTTCGGCGGGTGGCTGCCGCGTGGTGGTCGGCTCGCTGCCATCGACGCGGTCTCGTACGCGGCGGGATGATACACGCCCGAGCGCGCCTTCAGCATATCGTGGATCGTGGCTTGCTTCTCCGCGTCCGTGAGCGAATCCTTGTCGTTGATCCCGAGTTCGGCCAGCGTCTTGTCGACATCGATCGTACCCTCAGCCACGTGGATCCCATACAGAGCACTCAGGAAGCTCTTCCTCACCGAGTGACACATGTAGCGTCGCCCGACATCGCCGTACGTCGTGACCACGGCGCCGTCGTAGACCAGCATGAACGCAGCAGTGCCGATCGAGTCGGCGTAGACCTTGGCCAGTTCGATCCCTTCCGCTGTCCAACCCGCTTCCGCGGGGGTGGCGTACTGCTGCCAGAACTCGCCCAGTACACGCTGGGCATAGAGTGACGGAGCGGCGGCAAGGATGAGTAACGCGACGTGCAACAGCGCGAGCGTGCATGCGAAGCTCCGGCGACTGGCGTTTCGTTGTCTCGAACGCTTCATGAGTGACCTCCCGAGCTTGCCGGCACAGGCAGCGGCCAGGGTGTTACACGCCTACCTTCCGATAGAGAAGAAGTCGGTAGGACTTGAACTTGGCGAAATTCTCAGCATCCCTGCGACCACTCAAATACTTTCGACTGATCTTCTGTATCCTTTCTCGATATTTCCATTGCAGGAACTTCGAAAGCAACCGGTACCTGTCGCTCAAAGAACGGATCGCCAAGTTCCAGATTGGCAGCCCGACTCTTGTAAGCATATCATTGGCAACATCTATAGTCGGAGCGGTCTCTTCAGTGATATCTATGTCTCTGATGGGTTCCAGGCCATATCCGGAGACACGTTCGTAGAAACTCGCCAATCTGTGCCCTCCTCCGACAAGACTCACTCCCTCTGCATCTGTCTTGAAGAAGTCACATATGAGGAGATGACCACCGTCATTGAGCAGTCCGAGAGACGTCTGCAGTGCCCTGTCTACACTAATGTATTGGAAACTCTCGCTGAACAAGACGACGTCGTATCGCCTCTCAGTTTGCAGATCTTCAAAGCGACACTCGAAAATGTGACTCCTGTCTCCCAATAGACTGCGAGTATGTTCAGTGAGCACCGGGCTTGGAGAGACACAGTCGACGGCATATCCGAGATTGATCAACTTCCAAGCCAGTCTCCCAGCACCACATCCAACATCCAAGACCGTCTTGGCCCCGTCGGGAATATGAGAGATCAGGAAATCACAGTATTGTTCCTGAGCTCGAGGTAGATTCAGGAGATCGATATCGAGGTCGCTCGTCCAGTATCCGTAGTGCAGATGTTCTGTATGGAAGAAGTGCTTGCCGATGAGCAGGCCGATCTCTAAACCGACCTCTCTGGTGTCAACCTTCTTGCGCCTGCTCATAGGTCACCTCAACGCTCGGTGTGATCTGACAGTGGAGCCTTAGACCCATGGGGCCCCAAAGATAGGCAGCATCTTAGTGGCTTCTTCCGCCATCGCAACTCGAGCTCGGCTTGCGGCGGTTCTGGCTCGGGCTTGCCGCGCCTCTGAGTCCCGGTCATAATCACGCGTACCCTTCGCAAAGCGAGCGCAGAAGAAGGAACAGCGAGCGAGTTAAGGCCAATGGCGCTTTTCGAGTACCTGGGCGTACTGATATCAGTGGTGATGGGCCTCGGGATTACCCACCTCCTTATTGGCACCAGTAAGGTGATCGAGCACCGCGATTCAGTTCGCATGTACTGGGTCCACAGCGTCTGGACGGTGAACATCCTGATCTACATTCTGGTGATTTGGTGGGGGATGTTCTGGTGGAGCTCACTGGAGGAGTGGAGCTTCTATCACTTCCTATTCGTTACTCTTTACGCCGTTGCGCTATTCCTGCTGGCGGCAGTGCTGTATCCATCGGATTTGCCGAGAGACTTCGATTTCGAGGAGCATTTCCTCAACAACCGAGCCTGGTTCTTCGGGATTCAGTTCGCGGCCTGGTGCATCGACGTGCCCGAGACGATGCTCAAGGCGGGAGCGGGGCTGAGAGAGCCTCCGCAGTTGTACTACTTGTTCGTTGCTGTGATGCTTGCACTGAATCTGGTAGCCGCCTTGACAAGGAATAGGCGATACCATGGGTTCTTCGTGTTGTACTGGGTGTTATCCATCCTTGGTTATCTTGGGCTCACCACGCTCGCCAGGATCGCAGCGTAGGAGAGCTGAGCTCGTGCTGAGACCCGATTTCCCTTTTCCCGGGTAGGTGATCATGAGAACGCGTGCATTCTGCGCCACGCTTGCTATGACCGTCGTGCTTTTGCTTGTGGGAAGCGACGCCTGCGCACAGGCTGGCTTCGAGGAGGACGTCATCCCGACCGCTGCGGGTGACCTCACCATCACCTTCATCGGCCACGGCACCCTGATGTTCCGGTACGGCGGGAAGGTGACCCACGTGGATCCGGTCGGCCGCGAGGCGGACTACAGCACGATGCCGAAGGCGGACCTCATCCTCATCACTCACGAGCATGGCGATCACCTCGATCCCGAGGCGATCGCGGCGATCAGGACAGACGAGACGATCGTCATCTGCTCGCGGTCCTGCGCGGGCCGGGTGGACGGTGCGATCGTGATGGAGAACGGCGAGACCCGAACCGAGGGCGGGCTTGGGATCGAAGCCGTCCCCGCCTACAACCTCGTGCACGTGCGGCAGAGCGGGCAGCCCTATCACCCGAAGGGCAACGGGAACGGATATGTCATCACGTTCGCGGATAAGCGCGTCTACGTCGCCGGCGATACGGAGAACACGCCGGAGATGAAAGCGCTCGAGGACATCGACATCGCCTTCCTGCCGATGAACGTGCCGTACACGATGACGCCGGAGATGGTGGCGGATGCGGCGCAGGCGTTCCGCCCGCGGATCCTCTATCCCTACCACTACGGGAACACGGATCCCGGCGAGCTCGTGAGGCTGCTGGAAGGGGTCGAAGGGATCGAGGTCCGGATCAGAGAGATGCGCTAGCGCGGCGGCGCGAAAGGTCGAGTCGGCGCCGCTGGAACCCGGCTGTCCCACCGCCGCGCCGGTTTGCCTCCAGGCGCGCCACGGCCCATCTTGTCCGCGCAATCACTTCTGGGTTGTTAGCCCCGTCCTGATCGGGTGACCCTGACGGCAGGGGTCACCACGATTCCGTGCACGAATCGAACCGGGAGACGAGTGGACCATGGTCGAGGAACTCTATACGCCCCAGCAGATCGAGCTCAGGAACCGCGCGCGTGAGCTGGCCGAAACGGTCATGCGGCCTGTGGCCGCCAAGTACGACGTCGAGCAGACCTATCCCTGGGAGGTCCAGAAGGCCATCAAGGAGGCGGGACTCTCCGGCGTCTGGATTCCGGAGGAGTACGGCGGGATGGGCGGCGGCGTGCTCGATCTCTGTATCGTAGTCGAGGAGTTCTCGCGTGCCTGCGGCGGCATGGGCGTGGCCTTCGCGGTGAACGCGCTCGGCTCGTTTCCTATCCTGGTGGGTGGGACTGACGAGCAGAAGCAGCGCTGGCTCCCGGGTGTGGCGGCGGGTGAGAAGCTCGTCGCGTTCGGGCTCTCCGAGAAGGAAGCCGGTTCGGACGCCGGCTCGATGATCACCCGGGCCGAGCGCGACGGTGACTTCTATATCCTGAACGGCGAGAAGAAGTGGAACACCAATGGCGCCGTCGCGTCGTTGAACACGATCTTCGCGGTCACCGAGCCCGGTCGCGGGGCACGCGGCGTCTCGGCGTTCGTCGTCGAGGAGGGCACGCCCGGCTACCGCGTGGGCAAGCACGAGGACAAGATGGGCATCCGCTGCGTGCCCGTCGTCGAGATCCACCTGGAGAACTGCCGGGTGCCAGCGGCGAACCTGCTGGGCGGCAGCGAGGGGCGCGGCTTCAAGCACGCCATGATCACGCTCGACCGGGCCCGTCCCGGCGTCGCCGCACAGGCGATAGGGCTCGCCCAGGGCGCCCTCGACCTGGCCATCCAATTCACTCACGAGCGTCAGCAATTCGGTCAGTCCGTGAGCTCGTTCCAAGGGGTCCAGTGGATGCTCGCGGATATGGCCACTGAGATCGAGGCGGCTCGCCAGCTTGTCCACCACGCTGCCCGGGTTATCGATTCCGGGCACAAGAGCATCACCAAGGTCTCGGCCATGTGTAAGCTGTTCGCTACCGACGTCGCCATGAAGGTGACGACCGACTGCGTCCAGCTGTTCGGCGGCTACGGCTACTGCAAGGACTACCCGATCGAGAAGTACATGCGCGATGCGAAGATCACGCAGATCTACGAAGGCACCAATCAGATCCAGCGGCTCGTGATCGCGCGTAGCCTGCTGCGCGAGGCGGCCGGCGGGGCCAGCTGAGCAGCGAAGGGCGGGGTGGGCCTGGTTTGCCGGGAAGGGCTCGCCCCGCGCTCGACGTTTGGCTTCCGTATCCTAGTGATCGCGGCGGCCGCTAATCCATGCGCGGGTTTACGATGTTCGCGAACTTCGAGCCGAAGCGGTAGCTGAGGCCAACACTCAATTCGAATCGGTAGTCGGTTTCCCTGTCTCGCCGCTCCCGCAGAATCTCATCGGGCTCAAGCCCTACCTTCGATAGGTAGAACTGGTCTTTGATCCGGGAGAACTCGGCGTCAACCTCAAAGTTGAATCCGCGGAACAACCGGTATTCGACGTTCACGAAGGCGTTGATCCGGTGGGTCGACCGTGATAGGGGGAACAGATCACGTAGGTAATGGATTCCTTCCAAAGATCCGTGGATCTCGCCCCAGGGCTGCTGGACCGCAGCCGCGATGATCAGGCTGTGTCGCGCAAGGATCTCCTCGGTTTTGTTCTCTACGGTCTCCTCTTCGTAGTTGAAGTACTCCGCTTCGATTGTATAGCGGAATGTGAGCTGGCGCCGAGTGGACTCGTGGTAGGGGAATATGTTGTACTCGAGGGCGGCACCGAGTCCGGCGCCCAGGTCTCTGTTTAGGTATGTCGATCGGAACGCGTATGCCCCGCCCCCGGCTGACCAGTGATCGGTCAGGCTCCAGACGATCAGCAGGTCGGCGGAATGGTCCTCGGAGGTATAGACCTCCACTTCACCGTCCTCGAACTCGAACTCGTCGCGCCGATACCTCGCCGACAGCTCGAAGTTGATCTTCATGTCCTCCGCGACGCGGTCAACGTCGACCTCAGCGCTGATCGAGTAGCTGCTCTCCTGTTTCTCGCTTTCGAGTGACCCGTCGAGGCTGATCTCGAACACCCAGAGATTCCACGGGTCGTGCTCCTCACGCTGAACCAGCGCGGCTTCCGGTGCCTGGTAAACCACGCGCAGCCGGGGAGCCAGGGGAGTGGTCTCGACGAACTGTACCAGTCCGAGGGCCAGGGTCCGCGTGAGTCGTTCGCGGACTTCCGTGTCGGTGTCGTCGGGGTTCGAGACATAGGAGAGCGACTTGTCCAGCCCGTCGAAGGCACCGCGCCCTATGTAGTCGAGGGTATAGTGCTGCCCTCCGCCTCCCGTTCGCTCCGCCGTTATCAGCAGGTGCACATGCGCGTCCTCTCGGTCGCGGACCCAGTTCACCCAGCCGATCTCGCGCCGGAAGTGATCGAAGTCGCAGTTGGGCGCGTTACAGTCGAGGAAGACGAAGAGGGCCTGGGCGGTTGTGTCGCTGGCGGGCTCCTGGGCAGCCGCGTTGGGCCCCGGGATAACGGCGCACAACCCGAGCAGGATGGTCAGTCTCGTTACCTGAGGCTTCATGCTGAGTCTCTCGATGGTCAGGTTGGCCGGTCCTGATCTGAACCTGGGTGCTGACGAGGGGTGACCCCTCAAGGCTGGTGCTGACCGGCGGGCCGAACGTACTGCGTCGTCATGCCTTCAACACCTGACCCGGCAGCAATGTTGCGTTCTGCTTCGGTTTCAAGTGCTAGCCTCGCCGCCAGCTGGCAGGGCAGCGTGGTGCCAGGTCGAAGCCCCCGTCAGGGAGTGCCCGCCGTTGCCTGGCTACTTGGATCCTCGCTTCAGCTCGAAAATCGCTCGCACCAACCGCCGGTCAGCGGCCCTGGGGCAGAGGCGGTCGCAGACCGCGAGATCCTCGACCTTCGGGCAGTGCCGCTTGCACTCCTCGTAGCTGACCACGGGATCCGGGTCCGCATCGTCATCATCGGGGTCTGCCAGCAGGTCGCCGAGGCGCTTCGCGAACACCGAGATCGAGGTGCCGCAGCGGTGACCGAACACCAGCAGATTCCCCTTGGGCGACTTCGGGACCATCTGCAGTCCTAGCAGGCGGACCTCGGGATCAACAACGAAATCGTACGAGCTGGCCCACTGCTTCTCGCAAGAGCCGCAGACGCGGAAGGGTGCCGTCGCCGAGTCTATGGGCTGATCTGTCATTGGTGGATCGCTCGATCCGCGCGGATGTTAGGGCTGGCGTGGAAGCCGCGGCCAGCTTCGACACGATTATTGTAATTAATTGGCGGCCTCTAAGACCAGCCCAGGACGGGCACTCGCAGGGACTCGCTCGCAGCGGGCAGGCGGCGACGCCCCGTCGCCGCAAGTCTCACGGTGCCGAACAACAAAACGCCTCAGTCCTTTGCCGTGACCAGCAATGACTTCAAAGCAACGATCAGTACGGCGGGCGCGATGAAGACCACCAGGTACACCACAACACGTGTGAGCACACCGCCGACAAATGGGATTGCCTGAATGGCGGTAGCCGAGAGCATCAAGCCGATCGCGGCCAGCAGGAAACCATGCGTCTCCTTCTCGCCTACATTCAGGAAGCCGACGATCAAGCCGAGCAAGGCCAGAATCCAGGCCACCCAGCTCTGGTCCAGTCCGAGACCGGCCAATACGGCGATCACGAGGCCAACGATAAAGGCATACTTGCCGATCTTCTCCATGGTGGTTCCCCTTTCGGGTTGACGGGCTCGGAAGGGCGACGGGGCGTCCGCCGACGACAATTTACACCCTCGGCGCCGGCTGGCCAGTCGGGCGTGTCCCGAGCCTGGGTCGCGTTCGGAACGAGGTCGGCGCTTTCGGGTACATGTTCCACTGGAGCTATGCGGGACCCCGCTCCCACGGGGTCTCTTCGCGGCCAGCCCTAGCGGGCTGAGATTTGTCGCCCTCCCTACATGTTCCGGGGCTCCCCGGGAGCCCAACAATGAGGGGAAGGGCATTCCCCCCGGACCTTCTGATCCCCCTGATCCCTGCCGGCTGACGGCGCGGCGCTTTTCCGCAGCGAGAGACGAGAGCGGGAAGCGACGCCCGACGACCACCAGCATCGCCACTCGGGGAGTCGGCGAGGAGGTTGAGCAATGGCTAAGGCTGCAAAGCGCCTGGAGTGCCCGGTCTGCAACGGCGTTCGGATGCAGAAGCTCCACCCGTCGGATGAGCTGGAGCTGACGCTCGATTACTGTGACGAGTGTGGCGGCATGTGGTTCGAGTCCGGGGAAGTGCGCCAGCTGCGTTACTGTCCTCCGGAGGTCCTGAGTGGCCTCATTACGGTGAAGAAGCAGCTCTTCACTGTGGTGTGTCCGTCCTGCGGGCACCCGGTGACCCGTAACGCCGCCGCGTGCAAGAGCTGTGGCCGCGAGAACATCATCAATTGCCCGGTCTGTGGCTCGGGTCTCGAGCGGGTTCAGAGCGATCGATGCACGCTCGATGTCTGCCGTGGTTGTAGGGGCGTGTGGTTCGACAACATCGATCTCTCGGCGGTCTGGAACCTTCAGTTCGAGAACTCGGCGGACACTCGGGAGGCCGAGCCGAGCCCGTCATCCGACGGTCGCGTGACGGAGGATACGGTCATCGCCGTTCTGCGTCACGGCCGCAAGGCCGGTATCGAGGCGAGTGCGGGTTCCGAGGCCCAGCGGCAGCCCGCCGCCGCGGTGGCTGGAGAGGGCTCGGATCAGGTGTTCGTAGCGATCGCCGATCTCATCGCGGATATACTCTCAGCGCCCGAGTAGCCCGTCGAGGGACGCCGGCCAGGGCAGGTCGCGTCCGCTTAAACCCAGCGTCTCCACTGGCGCCCCCCTGTGATGAACACGGCGGGGCGCCTGCTCATCCCAGCCTATAAACCGGCCGATCTCGTGATCGCCTCGATCCCGGCCAGCTTCCTGAACTTCTTGACGCCCTGGACTACGCTTGCCACCAGTGCGTCCGAGTCAGCCACGCGGACGCCCCCGAGCATGTCCGCCCCGTGCTGGAAGAGCACGTCGTTCATGGGGGTGCTGGGGCCGAGGACAACGGCGGTCGCCCGCGAGCCGAGTTCCAGTAGCCGTGGCAGGGTCTTGTTGATGAGCGCCGTGGCTGTGATCACGACCACATCCGATTCAGGTATGACCTCCTCGCAAGCATACGGAGGAAACTCTCCCTCCTGAGGCTCCATCTCCAGAAAGAAGGCCCGTCGCGCAACCCGCGCGACCTGTTCGTTGTTCGGAAACCTGCCGACGACGGTGACGGTCCTTCCCTCACAGCTCTGGAGGATGTGATCGAACACGTTACCCGGGCGGCCAACCGGTTCGATGAGGGAGTTCAAGGCGGCCAGGCCGAGGCTCGCTTCCAGGGGCTCCCAGCTCCTGAGTCGTGCGGCCAGCTCGAGCGCGCTCTGACCCGCCAGCACGCCTGAGCCCTCGAGTTCCACCTTGTCGCCGGTCTTGTAGGTGTGAGCCATGCCCGCGTGCCTGCTCTCGACGACGGTCCAGTGCAGGCCCACGCATACCCGTTTCACCGGGCAATCGAAGGCTCGTACGCTTTCCAGAAGATCTTCGACGAGCTTCACAGGTTCTCCTCTAGATCCAGCGGCAGCGGGCCGCGCGACGGCGGGGCGCGCGAAGTGACGGGGTTGTTGCTGCTGAAGCAGATATGTGGGTTGGACTGCCGCGCATTCTGACGGAGCGGCCGCGCTGTCTCAGTGTCTCCCGTCGCTCGCGGCCGCCGAGTTCGCGCCCCTGTACGCCAGATAACCGCAGAGGCTGACCACGGCATCCCTGAGCTTGCAGCGCAGGACGTGCCAGGCGGACTGCGTTCTCCAGGCCGCGTAGGTCAGAGCTCCGGCAGCAGAGAGCGCGCAAAAGCGAGTGATGCAGGTGCCTAGCGCCTGGAAGTCAGTGTAGCCGCACATCTCTACTCCCTCTCCTGAGGTGCGAACCTCGGCGAAAAAGCTCTCGATACCGCGTAGGCAATATACCCCGACACGGCCCCACACCCAAGACAGAGCCCCAGCAGCGGTGGCACGTCCCCCCACTTCACCCATTCGGCGGTGGATGGGAAGATGAGGAGCCAGTAGAGCGTCAGCAACATAGCGTTGGAGATCGCCCCGGTCAGCACGCTCCGCCACGGCAGCTTCAGTGCTCTCCCGAGCATCATTGATCCCTCCGCCACAACGCCCGCGAGTGCGAGGACCGCAATGAAAGGCAGACTGCCGAATGCGCCCTTCGGGTTGGTGGGGATTCGGAACAGCCACAGGACGAGGCCACAGCTGAGGCCGAAAGCGAGCGACGCGATCAGCCCGCCCCCGGCTGGACGAGTGACGAGAAACGAGATGACCGCCGCCAGTACGACGAGCGGGCCGAGAATGAGAGCGATGCCCGCCCCTGGGCCGGGAAGACCCAACACATCGTGCATGAGCGTGCTGATCGAGCCCAGCGGAAAGAGGAACAGAAACAGCAGCGCCCCGACACATCCAATCGCCGCGCAAAGAGTGGCCTCGCGTCCGCGCATTCGCTTGAACTCCACAGCGAGACTCCTTGTGCCTCGTCGGCCGAGCGAAGAACGAGAGCGTGTCGCCGAGGCTGGTGTAAGACGGCTGAGGCGCGGGCTCCTGACTGCGCCAACGTTAGCCGTCGGCGCAGGGTTCCGCCAGCGCGGGCACGCGTGTCTCCCTCACTCGTCGCTTCAGTCCTGCTTGGCCACGGTAAACATGCGTGCCTGGCTCGCCATCCGCTCGCCCAGTCGGTCCCAGATCCGCAGGTTGATCTCGTACTCGCCGGCTGGCGCCCGCTCGAGTTCCAGGGAAAGGAACTCCACGATACGATCGCGGTCGGCCGCCCGTACCTCGCGGCTGTATCTGAGCTCGAGCCGGTCGTCACCGACGATCGAGAAGCCCCAGGCGTCGGCGAGCGGGCCGAGCAACTCGGCGAGTATCCCCTCCCGGTACAGCTTGGCCACTCTCACCGTCAGGGCGACATCGTAGTTGGCGAAGCCCTCGCTGTCTCGCTCGAACCCGTAGAGCTCGTAGTAGATGTGTACCGGCTGGTCGGTGGCGTACTCGCGAGAGGGGTTGGGATCGATGTCGAAGTCGAGGCGGCGCACGGGTTCGGCCGCCAGTGGCCTCACCGTATGGGCGAGCAGGATATCGCTGATGCTGAGCGAGTCGTCGGGGAAGGGGATCGGCGTGAAGCTGGCCCGGGCCGCCGCGGCGCGCCAGGTGCCCGCGTCCCAGGCCTCGACGGCCGCCACCAGCTGGTCGCTGGGCGGTAGCAGCAGTCGCCAGCTCCGTACAGGGTTCTTGCTGGGGGCGTCGGCGTACGTGAGGACCTCCGTGGTAACACGGCGCACGATCCGCTCGCCGGCTCGATTCAGCACGAAGAAACCTGTTTCCATCTCCCCGGTTTGGAGCTCGACACCCTCTGCCAGATCCTCGAGGGGGAGCTCGGCGTGCACCTCCAGGGCGACTTCGTTGACAGAGTCGCCGCGGAAGCGGGCCAGCTGTACCGGGATGCTGAAGAGCGCCGGAATCGATGGGATGTTGCTGTACGTCGCGGGCCGCAGATAACGCTCCTGAACGGCGAGCCAGTGGTAGTCGCCGGCGAAGCGCGCGCGCTGGAAGCCGGCGGGCTGCCTGAACATGAACACTGGCCCCTGTTCACCGTACGTCCACACGATGGTGGCCAGCGGATCCAACCCGGTTGGGGAACGGAAGCGTGCGATACGCCTTGGCGGTCCGTAGCGGATGAAGATGACACCGCGGTCCGTCTCCCAGCCGCGCAACCCGCTTTCCGGCTCGGAGAACCGCATATCGGCATAGGTGACCCGAGCCAGGTGCTCGAGCCGGCGTTCGTTCGCTTCGGTGAGGTAGAGCGGGTCGCTCAGCCGCCAGTAGAGCGAATCGAACCTTACGCGGGCCTCCTCATCCAGGGTGTCGTAGTCCTCGGCGGGCTTCCTGCGCATCACCGGCTCGAGGCTGAGGTAAGGCGCGCGCTCCGCCGGGGGCAACAAGGCGAGCCCGCGCTCGAACGCGGCGGCCGCCTCGTCCTCGTGGCCTGCTGCATGCAGCCCCAGCCCTAGATAGAGCTGCGCCTCGGGCCGCTCTGGCTCTGCCTCTGCCAGCCTCTTGGCGATGGAGACGTATTCGCTGAGGCGATGCTGGTCCAGCAGGTGGAGCAACACCTTCTGCACGGCTCCGGGGTGCGTGGGATCGTGGCGGAGCGCCGCCCGATAGTACTCCATCATCCGCGCGCGAGTGTCCTCACCCATGCCGGCGACAGGCGGTGTATTCTCCAGATAGTCCTCGACGTACCGGTACAGGAACGGACCCGATTCTGCTGGATCCAGCTGGGTCGAAATGTCTCCGGGCAGGGGCGGTCTCAAAGCGCGGTCCCGTAGCCCTTCGTAATGCAGCTCTTGCAGGTAGCCGAGGCCGTAGTAGATGTCCGCCACCAGGGTGTCGTCGTCTACGCCCCGTTCCTCGGCGCTCGCCAGCGCCCGCTTGAGGACGCGCTCGGCATCGTTCTTCAGGTTCTGCTTGATGTGCAGCCAGCCGAGCTCCGCCAGGTAGGCGGGGTTCCTGGGATCGAGGGCGAATGCCCTACGCAGGGCCTCTTCCGCGTCGCGTCGTTCCTCGAAGTCGGTCTCGACGGTGCTGGCGTGTCTGGCGAGCAAGCGGCCGAGCTGGAAGTGTGCGTCGGCCAGGGAGGGTGCAGCATCGATCGCGTTGCGGAACTCCGCGATCGCCGCCGCCGTGTCGCCGCTCGCGGCGCGGGCGAGTCCAGCCTCGATGTGCTGGCGTGCGACGTCTTCCTGTGCCTGGCAGATGGGAGGCCCGAACAGAAGG
>JGI2171J19970_10000664_pt1 | contig 18806 bp, 19 predicted proteins | sample DeeMarSWOR324_28_FD_19970 | JGI IMG/M metagenome (IMG submission 19970) | reverse complement strand
GGACTATTCAGAGACAGGGCAAGCGCGTCAAAACACCTTCAAGCAGGAGCAAAGAAAGTGCTCATTTCAGCACCAGCTGGAGACCCAGACATAACAATCGTTTTAGGCGTAAACGACAAGCTATACGACCACGAAAAACACAACATTCTATCAAACGCTTCATGCACAACCAACTGTTTAGCGCCAACAGCAAAAGTGCTAAACGACAACTTCGGACTGAAAACAGGACTTATGACCACAGCTCACGCATACACAAACGACCAGAAAGTACAGGACCTAGTACACAAAGACCTGCGCAGAGCAAGAGCAGCCGCAGTAAACATAATCCCAACAACCACAGGCGCAGCAAAAGCAGTCGGTTTAGTTCTGCCAGAATGCGCTGGAAAACTAAATGGCATAGCCCTACGCGTTCCAACAGCCGACGTTTCAATCGTAGACTTGGTTGCAATATTGGAGAAGGCAGCTACTAAAGAAGAAATAAACGCTGCCTTCAAGCAAGCTGCCGAAGGACCGCTGAAAGGCATACTTGAATACACAGAGGACCCGATTGTTTCATCCGACGTGCTTCACTCAACTTACTCAGCAGTTTTCGATGCCGAATCAACGATGGTCATAGGCGACAAAGGAAACTTCGTAAAAGTGCTGGCGTGGTACGACAACGAATGGGGCTTCTCCTGCAGAATGGTCGAACTAATCGAAAAGATCGGCAAAAAAGCAGGTCTCTAAACGCTTCGATGCTTAAACTTTAAAAACCCTTTCCCCTACTTTTTCTTTTTCAGAAAAGAGAGTGAGAACATGGCAAAGTATCTAACATTAGACGACGTTCAAGTAAAAAGCAAAGTTGTCCTCGTCAGAGTGGACTTCAACTCAGAAATAGATCCTGAAACCAAAAAAGTCACAAGCGACGTACGCATCAGAGCGCATGCAGAGTCAACAATAACCGAACTGGCAGAAAAAGGCGCCAGAGTCGTGATTTTAGCACACCAAGGAAGAAAAGGCGAACCAGACTTCATACCCTTGAAACAGCACGCCGCGATTCTAGGCAAAATCTTGAAATGTCCAGTCCAATTTGTTGATGACGTTTACGGCGAAAAAGCAAAAAAAGCCATTAAAAACCTGAAAGCGGGTGAAATCCTCGTCCTAGACAACGTTCGCAACTTCGACGGAGAAACCAAAAAAGGTACACCAGAACAACATGCCAAAACAGAACTCGTACAAAACCTTGCGCCACTGGCAGATTTATTCGTTAACGACGCATTTGCCGCTGCGCATCGCGGTCACGTTTCCATGGTAGGCTTCACAGCTGTTTTGCCAAGTGCAGCTGGGCGCATCATGGAACGCGAATTGAAATCGCTGGCTAGAGCGTTGGAGAAACCTGAGAAACCCTGCGTTTACGTCATGGGCGGTGCAAAAGCGGATGACTCGTTGGAGATCAGCAAGTACGTGCTAGGCAACGGCATCGCGGATTACGTGGTGGTTGGCGGTGTAACAGCGCAGTTGTTTCTTGCAGCGAAAGGCGTGAATTTGGGCAAGAAAAACATGGATTTCCTAGCGAAGAAAGAGCTAACTGGCTTGATTCCAGGGATTAAGGAGCTAATGCAGAAATATCTCGGCAAAGTTGTGGTTCCTGTTGACGTTGCGTTGGATGTGAACGGCAAACGGAAGGAAATCAGCGTGGATAAGCTGCCAACTGAATGCTCGATTTTTGACATAGGCGCAAAAACCGTGGAGAACTACGCTGGAATCATCAGCAAAGCCAAATCCATAGTGGTCAGCGGACCAATGGGCGTGTACGAAAACAAGGAATTCAACTACGGCACCAAAAAAGTCTTTGAAGCCATAGCCAAGTCGAAAGCGTTTTCGCTTGCTGGAGGCGGAAATACAATCGCAGCCATACAAGAATACGGTTTAACAAACAAGGTTAGCTACATCAGCACTGCTGGCGGAGCATTAATCGAGTTTCTCATGGGAAAGAAACTTCCAGGCGTTGTAGCCTTGGAAAACGCGACAAAAACAAAGAAAATCTAAGCACACATTTTTTCTTTTTTCTATCGTGTACTGTTATGCTCGGAAAAGTCTATAGCCCCCTTATATATAGTCGACAACATGGAACTTGCGCAAGTTTAGCATTAAGTGTTTGTTTAGCGTCTGAGATGGCAAATTAGAAATAAACCTGTTCTCTGATATGATTACGCAGAGAGGCGAGTGATTGCTTTGACTGATGTAGTGTTCGTGTTCGAGGTTCATCAACCGCACAGGTTGAAGCGGAATCTGTTTTGGGAGAACAAAGTCTTCAAACGTTTGAAAAAAGAAGAACTGTTCAACTACTACTTTGACAATGATGTGGACAGGGAGATTTTCAAACGAGCGGCGAAAAAATGCTATTTTCCGTCGAACCAGATACTGCTGGACCTGATTGACAAGCACAAGAAGCAGAAGAGACAAGTAAAAGTTTCATTCAGCGTGTCAGGCGTTTTCTTGGAACAGTGCGAAATGTTTGATAAAGATCTTCTGGAAACTTTTAGGCAACTCGCCGAGACAGACTGCGTTGAATTTCTCAACCAGACATATTATCATTCGATTTCCAGCCTTTATCCTGAGAAAGACGAGTTTATTGAACAGGTAAAAATGCATCGGCAAACAGTGAAGAGCTTGCTTGGCTGTACGCCTAATGTTTTTGAGAACACCGAGTTGCTTTACAACAACTCCATAGCGAGAATTGTAGAGAATTTGGGTTACAAAGGAATTTTCATGGAGGGAGTGGAAAAGATACTTGGCGGAAAATCGCCAAACTTCATCTACACTCCAAAAGGTTGCAAGAAAATTAGGGTGCTACTGCGCAACTACAAGTTGACAGATGATATAGGTTTCAGGTTTTCAGCGAGATGGTGGAGCGAGTGGCCGCTGACAGCGGACAAATACGCAAAGTGGTTAGCTGACACACAGGGACAATGCATCAACATATTCCCTGATTACGAAACCTTCGGAGAACACCACTGGCCAGAAACCGGCATCCACAACTTTCTGAGACACCTGCCTGAAGAAATCTTGAAGCGGGAACACCTGAACATGGTTACGCCTTCAGAAGTTATCGACAAGCATGCGCCAGCAGGCGAGATTGATGTCCCCGAAACGGGAGGAACCGTTTCTTGGGCTGATCTTGAAAGAGACTCAAGCGGGTGGCTCGGGAACGCCATGCAATGGGCTTACTACACAAGCTTGCGGAGACTTGAGCCTCTCATTAAAGAGGCTGAGGATGAGGAGTTTCTTAAGTTATGGCGTTATTTCCAAACAAGTGACCACCTCTATTACATGTTCACTGCTGGTGGAGGACCAGGAGAAGTCCATTCTTACTTTAGTCCATTCGAGTCGCCCATGAACGCCTTTGTGGCAGCTCAGGCATCAATATTCGACTTTGAAAACAGGTTGAGAATGGCAACTTTGACCGCGAATGAACCCTTCTTGTTCTACACGGGCGTGGGAGAAGAAAAATTCACAGGTTTGATGTCGTGGAGTTTAAAGGGGTTCATAAAGGCGCTTCAAACAGTTGACATAAAAGCAGTAGATTTTCATAATTGCCGAGGGGACTTTAAGGGTTGGGCAGAGCATTCATTGCAGNATGCGCCCTTGGCACGCCAACTGGAAAAAATCAGCCGCTCGAAACGCAAGGGAGAAGCACTTAGAACNGCGCTTATCGGCGCGGCGAAGAAAAGGTTCAAGAAACTGAGCGAGCAGGTGCAGACGGCAGTCAAGCTTTTTTGAGCAAAATGGATTGGTGTATGCGTTTATAAGAGAAGCTTACAATATTCACTTGACGGTTAAGGTGCACGTGGAATGAGGGAAGAGCTTCCGTTTCCAGAAAAGGTTTTGCAAACACTGCACAACTTATGTGCGACTGCGGCTGATTTGGCTAGAAGAGGCGAAGAGGTGGCGCGAATTCTGCAACGGGATCAAGGAGAGATAGAGGGCATACTTGACAAGTATAAATCCGAGGGATTCGCGGAGAGCTTTGTTGATAATGAAGGAAAGAAACGGTATTATCTTAATGCAAGAGGAATAATTAAAGTCTGTTCGCTTTTTACGTAGTGAAACCTGATGCACATCATAATTTTTTCGTGGGAGTATCCGCCTCGAGTGGTGGGGCGCCTCGCGGATTACATAAACGCGTTGGCAACTCAGTTGGTCAAGAACAAAGTTGAGACTCACGTCGTCACGTACCATGACTTTTTGACCGGTGCTGTTGAAGAAGCGAGTGGAGTAAAAGTTGTTAGAGTAGCAAATCCAGTTCGCACACACATCGGCGTCCTAACTTGGGACCTAACTCTAAATCAAGAGGTGGAGCGCGCAGCGGCAAGCATCTACTACCAAGCAAATAAACAGATAGACCTCATAGACGTTTATGATTGGCACTTCATACCCGCCGCGGTAACTCTGAAAAGTGCGCTTGGTATACCGTTTGTTTATTCTGTTGAAAGTTTGGAGGATCACCGCTCTCCACCAGCGGATACGCCTTACAGCATGTCCATAAAAAGCATTGAGTGGTTGGGCTTTTACGAAGCAAAAAAGGTGAGTGTCAAATCAGAATGGATGCGGAATGAGGTTGTTAGAATACATAATGTTCCGAAAGAAAAAATAGAGGTTGTCGCGCCTAATGCGAACTCTTGGATAAAGGGTGTCTTAGCGCTATACAAAACTGTGGCTGGAGGCTTAAACAGCTAATGAGGCACAAGTTAAGCGTTATGATGTTCAGTTGGGAGTTCCCGCCGAGAGTTATAGGAGGAATATCGCCTCATGTCTTCTTTCTATCCAAAAGTTTAGCGAAAAATGGTGTAAAAGTTTATGTGGTAACATGTGATTTTCCTGGCGCGCCTGCGCACGAAGTCATTGACGGAGTGGAAGTTTACCGGATAGATTCGTACAAAAATCCTGCGCCAGATTTTGCCACATGGGCTTACCTGATGAACTTGAACATGCAAAAGGAAGCCGCTGCCATCGCAAACAAATTAGCGGACAAAATTGATGTTTTCCATGCTCATGACTGGCTTGTTGCAACAGCAGGCATAGGGTTAAAGCATGTTTTTAGAAAACCGCTCTTGGTTACCATGCACTCCACCGAGATGGGACGGAGAGATGGGCTCCACACAGACACTGAAAAGATGATTCACGAAACAGAAGCTTGGCTTACGTATGAAGCTTGGAAAGTCATTTGTTGCAGCGATTATATGGTTTCGCATGTCAGATGGGCGTTTGGGCTTCCTGAAGACAAGTTGGTGATGGTTCCTAACGGCGTGAACACTAATGTTTACAAGGGCATCGAGAAGGAAGACCTGAAGTCATTCAGAGCCAAGTTTGCGTTGCCTGAAGAGAAAATCGTGCTCTATGTCGGAAGGATGGTTTACGAAAAAGGTATTCACATACTAATCAACGCTGTGCCTAAAGTTTTGGAGAAAGTAAACGCCAAGTTCATAATCGTGGGTAGCGGTTACATGAAAGAGCAACTTTCGAACATAGTTAGAAGTATGAGATTGGAGCACAAAGTGCTTTTCTTGGGTTTCGTAGACGATGAGACCCTGCTTCGGCTGCAGAAGTGCGCGGACGTTTCCGTGGTGCCTTCGCTTTTTGAGCCGTTTGGGATAGTTGCTTTGGAGGCGATGGCGGCGAAAAGCCCAGTCGTGGCATCCGATACTGGAGGTTTGTCGGAAATTGTTGATCACGATTTAACAGGCTTTAAAGCTTACCCGAATAACACTGACTCTTTAGCATGGGGAATAACGAAGGTTCTGCTGGATGAAAACTACAAGAACTACATCAGAGAAAACGCGTACAGAAAGGTTCAAGAGAAATACGACTGGGAGAAAATCGCGCAGCAGACAAAGCGAATTTACGAATCTGTTTTAGGCGAGTACTCCAAAAGCTTCTGGGCTTGAACTCCAACTCAGTTTCTGTGAACAGCGAGCTTTTTCATTTTCCAATGACTTTAACGTTTTCAACAAGAATCCAAGGCGAGACCAACTGGCCAATTTTCCGTTCATTATTAGCTATTACACTCACGTTTTTCAACATCTCAAAGATGTTGCCCGCCAGCATCACTCCACGGGTGGAATGCGCTATTTCGCCTTTCCTGATTTTCCAAGCAGGCGTGGCGACAACCGAAAACTCGCCGCTGACAGGGTTACTGCTATGGGCACCTTGCAAATAGTAGATTATCAAGCCATCATCCACTTCGCTCAAAAGCTGGTCTGCCGTCTTGTTTCCAGATTTTATGTGGAAGTTTGTGGCTTCTATGTTGGGCGTTGACAAGTATCCAGCTCTTGAAGCGTTTCCCGTGCTTTCTCTGCCCTCTTTTTTCGCCGTGTAATTGTCATATAAGAAGTTGCGCAGTACACCTTTATCCACAAGCGTTGTTTTCCAGTGAGGAACTCCTTCATCGTCAAACGCCGATGTGCGAAGCCCACCCGGAAACAAGCCATCATCATGAATCGTGACGGCTTCTGACGCAACTTTTTCACCGATTCTGCCTTGGAAGGGCGACTGGTTTCTCTGAACATTATCAGCTTTCACCGCGTTAATCAAGGTAAAATAGAGCAAACCCTGCAGGGCAAACTGGGTCAATATCAGTTTAGTAGTTTTCGTTTCGATTCGCTTAGTTTTCAAAGCGGAAACTGCCAAACGGGCTGCTTCTTTTCCAATCCATGCGGGATCAACATTGTAGTCTCTTTCAGCGTTGAATTCGAAGCAGACTGGTGTCACCGTGTTTCCTTCTTTAGCTACCGCCGCCAAACTGCACTCTATTATGGTTCCCTTGTCAAAGGCCGCAACTCCGTTCGAATTGGCTATGGCACTCGACAGGTACGCGGCGCCAGCACCGCCTTCAATTGGAAAAACGCGTTTGTTCACGCTAACAGCAGCGTCCAACATGTCGGAAGCGATGTCCACCAGATTTTCAGCGCGAAGTTCAAGTATTTTGCGGTCATAGGTTTTTTCGGGGGTGGCATAAGGCTTCTTTTCGGGAAGGCCATTCCAGTCTTGGTCGGGCTTGCTTGCTCTCGCGGCGCTTAACGCCCTAAGAATAGTATCTTCGGTTGCATTTTGCCCCTCTATAATATTTGTGTACGCAAAACCCACAGCCTTGTTAACCACGGCTCGGATGCCTAAGCCTNGGTCGATTATCCTGTTGCTTTTGGTGATTTGCCCTCTTTCTATGCCCACGTTCGTGGCTTGCCCCTCATAAACGTAGACTTCAGCTTCCGCGGCACCTTTTTTTAGGGCTATGCCTACAGCGTTTTCTGCCAAACTTAACATTTGGTCTTTTTCAAGCACTGCCACCAACAATCACCTCTTTAACTCTGATGTGCGGTCCGCCGTCGCATATGAAGGCGGTTTGACCTTTCCCGCATCGTCCCGGCCATAGCTCAAAGTCTTTTCCAACAGCGTCAACTTTGAAGAGTGTTTCAAGAGTGTTGCCGCTTATGGAAGCGTTGCGGACGGGTTCTCCTATTTCGCCGTTAACTATTTCATAGGCTTCTTGGATGCCTACTTGGAAAGTGCCGTCTAAGTTAGCTTGTCCGCCTCTGAAACTTTTGAAGTAATAACCCGAACGTATATCTTCAACCAGCTCTTCGAGAGAACAATCCTTTGGAGCCATGAACGTGTTGCGCATGCGGATAATAGGTTCCACTCGAAAGTTCTCGGCTCTTGCATTGCCAGTAGGAGCCACATTGAATTTTTGCGCGGTTTCACGGTTATGCATTAAGCCGGTGACTACGCCGTCTTTTATGAGAAGCGTTTTCTGGGTGGGAACTCCTTCGTCATCGTATTTGAAAGAGCCGAAGGCGCCGTCTATTGTTCCGTCATCATAAAAGGTGACCAAGTTTGAAGCGATTTTCTTTCCAAGGTTATTCTGCAGCACGCCTCCGGATAGTGCCAAGTCAGCCTCGGCAAGATGCCCGAAAGCCTCGTGGACGAAAACTCCTACGACGTTTGGTCCCAGAACCACGGGAGATTTGCCGCCTTTCGGGGTCTTAGCATCTAGCTGTTCGATGGCGCGCTTTGCCACTTTTTCACCTATAACTTCAGGTGGTTCCGCATCAAATACTTCGTAGCCCGCTGTGGAACCTATTTCTTCCCTGCTGAAGGTGAAAACACCGTTGCTTACGGCTGTGGCGGTTACCCTTGACCAAACGTAGAGCTTGTCTTGTTCTATGCGTGTGCCCTCGCTGTTTGCGAAATAGTTGTTTCCAGTTAAGTCCAAGTAGTCTATCGTGCAGCTTTTGATTCGCTTGTCATAGCCTAAAATCGTTTCATTTATCAACAATGCGGTTTTAATCTTGTCTTCCATTGGGATTTTCACGGGGTTTTTCTTCGGTTTCACCTGAACACGGTCTTCCACTGTTTTGGCTTCTGCGAGCTTTATCGGCGTTTTCAGCCGCGAACTTGCCGTTTTCGCCATCTTGCAAGCATCAGAAACGGCGCTCGTCAAAGTTTCAGTGTTTAGGGAGCCGACTGAAGCGAAGCCCCAAGCGCCATTTACAAGAACACGTAATGCNACNCCGTTTTCAATGCCTTGCTTGGCGGCTTCAACTCGACCTTCTTTCAAGGTTAGCATAGTTTTGTAAAGTTTTTGTGCGCGAGTTTCAGCGTACTCGGCTCCAAATTTTTGGACAGCTTTGCCATTTATATTAGCTAGAATGTCTTCCAAGNGTCGTTTACCTTCTGCAATAGATTGNGATATGAGTAATTAATGAAAGAGAATAAAATCGTTTTGTTTCGTTNAAAAAGCGAAAAACAAGTTGCCATTGAGNTTTAGGATGAACATGGTNAAAAGGGCGTAGGATGCTNATGCTCTGCGCATGGCGATTTTCATTTTGCTGGCAAAATCGTATCTTTCGAGGTTTCTTTCAAATCTTGTTTCGTTGACTGTGCCATAAATAGCGGCGATATCTTCCAAGATTTTGTTTTGAATTGCGAAGGCACCTGAGCTTAGGCATTCTTCAAGTCCTTTTGCGAAAACATCGATTTTTTCTGAAAACTCGCTTTGGTGCAGCGAGTAATTCTGCTCTAGGTATTTGTATATGAAAAGTGTGGCTTCTTCGCCGAATACTTGCTTCAGAACTTTGTCTATGATTTTACAGATTTTGTCTTCTCTTTTTCTGCGCAGTGTGTCCAAAGTCGTCACAGCGACAGTATCGCATCTATTGCGATTTAATAAGTATTTCTGTTAAACCGTTAAACACAAAAACACAAAAAACAACATGAAAGTCCATAGTCACCAGAAATCGGATAGATTCAACTGTTGAACTCTTCTGCGGCTCGGCTTCTCTGCTGAAGCGCCCACACCCAAAACAAGCTTCCCGTAGACGCCGTCATATCCGGGAACGACGCTAATCGAACCTTCTCTAACTCGGAGGATAGCATCAGCAATCGCCGTGTCCACAACCTCAATCAAAGCGTCCTTAGGCGCGTCAATAAGCACAGTGTACTCATCGCCGAATCTGTCAATGAGCGAATTGTAGGTTTTCCACACTGCTTGAGTTGAGGGAGAATCAACGCCCAACACCGTTGCAATTATCTCCGAAAGGGGAAGCAATCGCATGAACCCCGGCGCATTGTTAGGCCTAAAGCTTGCTGGGCGGTCAGCAAGTTCTTCCACGCGTTGCTCAACACCCTTTGTGAGTTTTCTGCGGCAAACTGGACAGATATTGCCAAATTTTTGTGCTTCCTTCGGTGAGAGGGATACATTGCAGTTGCGATGGCCAGTCCAATGGTATTTTCCGTAAGCTGGGTCAGTCTCGATGGTAAACTTGAGACGTGCTGGGTCTTTGCGGCGAACAGCGTCCACAACTTCACGGTAACTCGCTCTTTCAAGTTCAAAGACGTTGGCTTCTCTGCCTATACGCCAAGGCCAAAAGCTGTGGCTGTCACTGTTTGAAACCAACGCAAACCTGTCAAGTCTGCTCAAGCGCCAGTTCATTGGGGGGTCGGATGAGAGACCAGTTTCCAGTGCGTGTATGTGCTTTGTCATATCTTGGTAACATTCTTCGATGCTGTTGAAGCCGCTGAAAGCACCGAAAACGCTGAACCACGGCGTCCAGACATGAGCTGGGAAAACCATGTTCTCACCTGAAGTCGCCATTACCTCTTCAACTAAGTGCGGCGCAGTCATGTTCAGCATGGCTCTGCCGTCTGCGCCTAAATCGCCGTAGCGCTTAAGAGCGTCATTGATTTGAACAGCGGTTTCTATGCTGGGGGTCAAGATAACGTGGTGAACTTTCTTGGTCTCGTTTTCAAAATTGAAGATTGTGCAAACTTCCGTTGTCAACATGAAGTGCACTGGAGAACCCGCGTTGCTGGCAACTTTGTAAAGGCTTGTGTCTGGTTCTGGAACCAAGGTTTCCTGTATTTCCTTTAGCCACTTCGGATGCGTAAAGTCGCCTGTGCCTACGAGGTTTAGCCCCTTAATTTTTGCAAAGCGAGCGATTTCGCTAATGCTCATTCGCGGACTTGTTGCTCGGCTGTAGCGGCTATGAATATGCAGGTCGGCGATTATCTTCAAGTTTTGCGCCTACTCGTAAAGTGGCATCTAACAATTTTAAATTTAGTGTTATCCTTTAAATTGTGGCTTTGAAGCGAAAAGGCGCAGTCATTTATTGCTGCCTATCTTTAAGCTTTCTCGTCCACTGCACCAGCGCTTCAAGCAGTTCCCGTATTAGCTGCCTTGTTTGTTCACTAGCCACGTTGCCATTCGCATCAACGTTGTCTTGAGCAAGTGGCATCATGACTTCTGGACGGTTAAGAGGATGCATATTAAGAGCGATGAATGATTGGCGTAGCTGATATTGGGCGCGCACGCCGCCGAGACTGCCGACGGATGCACTCATGATGGCGACGGGTTTGCCTTCAAAGGCGTTATCTCCGTACGGTCTCGAAGCCCAGTCAATCGCGTTCTTCAAAACGCCAGGTACCGAATAGTTGTATTCTGGTGAGGCTATCAAAAGCGCGTCCGCTTTTCTGATCTTAGCTTTAAACTCCTTTACTATCCGAGGAGACTGCCTTTCCAAATCTTGATTGAAGGGCGGAATCCCTTCGAGGTCAAAAACCTCTATTATTGCATCTTTGGGTTTGAGCTCGACAGCAGCGCGCATCAAAGCTTTGTTGTATGAGCCTTTCCGCAGGCTTCCCACGAAGCCCAAGATTTTTACAGTTTGCTCCATACAAAATCATCATTCGCTACTTTTGCCTTTACAGCAAATAAGATAGAAAACAAAAGTAGATTTAAATTTACTTATCCTTCGTGACGGTAGCATCTTCAGAAGTTTGGCTGCTGTCCTTTTCCGTTTCGCCTAGGTATTTTGCAAAGCGTTTTTCCCAATCTACCTTGAACATTATTATGAATACGATGACCAACAGGACTATTCCAATGATTGTGCCAACTAGAAGGGACGTCCCTTCGCCTTCCACCCCGAAGAGGCTTTTGACAATCTCCAGAGACAAGCGACCACTGTAGGCTATTATGAGGTTAGAAAAGAATTTCCCAAGCAAAGCTGGAATAAACGCTCGAATTAAGCTATAACGCATGATGCCCAACGGAATGAAAAGCAAATCATCGGGGAGAGGAGTAAGAGCAAAAACAAAAATGGCTATTGGACCATATTTTTTGAAGAGTTTCGTTAAGAAATCCATTTTTTTCTTGTATTTATCGCCGATGACCTTTCTTCCCCCGAAACCGATTAGATATCCTGAAAACTCGCCAATAGCCGCGCCTACGCCAGCGGCAACAGCAATCCATAATGGGTCAAAAACCCAATTGCCGACTGTGTCTTGGAGACCTCCGAGGATGAATATGACGATTGTATAAGGGATTGGAACGAAAATTGACATGGCACCAAGCAGGCTTATGAGAAAAATGCCTAGATATCCATACTGAACCGCAAAGTTCCGCATCCAATCGGCGATGTCCTGAAGCTCCAAGGAGGTCAAGCCTTCCAATACGTATGTGAATTACGCTTAAAGAGATTTATGATTTAGAAAAACAGATTCAAAGCGAGACATGCTTGCTTTGAGTGAAAAACCTGTAATGCGCGATTTAAGTGATAAAGTTTCTTAGTCCTGCTTTCTCGGCTAACTGAACAGCTTTCTCCCTCTCATCTTTACTGAGCCGTCTACGCAGTTCTGGGATTTCGTGAGCCCGCCACTCAGGCCTGTACTGGAACATGAGGTTAACTCTTGTTTCAGCGCCTAGGTTTTCAGCTATCCAGTTCAGCGTCGGTTTCGTGCAGCACTCCAGATGGTTTGGCAGAACTAGCACCCGTATTATCAGTTCACCGTGTTTCTTGGCTTCCAGATGATTATCCGTGCACACTTTCCAGTAATCTGGGGCGTCGGAGATTCTTTCAGCGCACTCGCCTGGTCCATACTTGAAGTCTAACAAGTAAACGTCAGCGAATCCCGCTAGGAGCTGAGCGGTTTCTGGGCTGTAGTAGCTGTTTGAGTTCCAGACAACAGGCACATTAACGCCTACGTGCTTGAAGGTCTCTAGCCACTGCCGAAGCCACGGCGTAGGCTCTCCGCCCACAAGATTTGCGTTTCTGCAGCCACTTAAGCGTAAATGTTCAACTTCTCTGGCCATTTCTCTGGGCTTGTACGTGGTTCCCGGTTCCATCCACTGGCTGATGGTCCAGTTTTGGCAGTGGCGACAGCGCATGGTGCAGCCCATGGTGAATATGGTTCCTGATGGCACAAGTTCTGGTTCTTCGCCTACGTGCTCAAAAATGCTGGAAACAACCATCGCGTTGCCGCAGGCACAGTAACCCAGCTCGCTTGCCATTCTGTTAACGCCACATTTGCGATTGCAGAAATGGCAGTTTTGCAGAATTCTGTTTGCGATTTCACTCTTCAGGTCAAAATATGATTTTTCAGGCGTGAGCATTTCCTGCAAGTCTTTGCCTCTGTCAATCTCTTGCTCCATCTGACAGAACTCTTCAGTACGCTTCGCATGCTCTTTCCAAAGCTCTTCCAACGAATCGCTTTTGTCGAATTCAGCTGGAAGCTTCTGGGCTATCTTGAACTTGGCGGTTTTCGCGTTTTTCACGATGGCAAAGTATCTGGCTAAACTCTTCTTCGCCAGTTCGTCATCGAGAACGCCGACGGCGTCTGGTCTCACAAGTTTCCACATTTTTATCTGTTAACAATTAATGTTGCACGGTGTACTAAAACAGTGCGTACGGAAAACGCGAGCCAGTTGGATGCAGTTTCCCCTTTATCGGAATCCCGCGTCCGCACACGGGGCAGCGCATGTCCTTCGTTAGGTTCCACTTGGTAATTTCAAAGCTGTAGCGTTTGATTAAAAGTTCGTTGCAGCTTGGGCAATAAGTGTTCTCAGCTGGGTGTCCCGGAACGTTTCCAATGTACACATAGCTTAGCCCAGCGTTTCTTGCGGTCATGTATGCCTTTTCCATGACTTCAACTGTTGTGGCTGGGGTAGTGGTCATTTTGTAGTCAGGATGGAAGCGCAGCAAGTGAAACGGGGTATCTTGGCCCAAGATATCTTTAATCCATGTTGCCATCTCTTTTATCCTGTCCATTGAATCTCCGATTTTTGGAACAACCAAGTTCGTGATTTCTATGTGAACGCCGTTTCTCCTAAGTTCCTTTAACGATTCATAGATTGGTTCAACAGTTGGAACTGAAGAAAAGCTCTTGTAGAAATCTGGGTCTCCTCCGCCCTTGAAGTCAACCGTCGCCGCGTCCAAATAGGGCGCAATTGTCTTCACGGCTTCGGGCGTCATGTACCCGTTCGTTACAAAAGTGTTGAAGAAACCCACTTGATGCGCGATTTTGGCGGTGTCATACGCGTACTCCATGAAAATCGTCGGCTCAGTATAAGTGTAGCTTATCCCTTGGCATTTCCGCTCTCCTGCCGCCTTCACGACTTCCGCCGGAGGGAAATCGTTGCCCGTCACTTCTCTGTCCTGGCTTACCATCCAATTATCGCAGAATTGACAGCGAAAGTTGCAGCCAGCCGCCGCAATAGACATAACCAGCGCTCCAGGGTTGAAATGCGAAAGAGGCTTCTTGCCTATCGGGTCAACACCCACAGACACGGCCTTGGCGTATGTAAGAGCAAATAGGGTTCCGCCCTCGTTTTTTCTAACCAAACAAAACCCAGTTGCGCCGTCGTTTATGAGGCATCGACGCGCGCACAAATGACACTGCACTTTGTTGTCTTTCTGTTTTTCGTATAGCATGGCTTCATGTAACGACATTCAACTTTTCACCCTTTCATGAATAAAGTGTTTTTAACGTGAACTTTCCACTATGAAATAGCAGGTTATTTCTTAAAAACTATTAGCTAACACTTTAACTTGTTGTGGAAGCAGGTTTCTTTGCCTGTGTGGCATGCAGGTCCTTTCTGCTCCACCACGTACAACAACGTGTCATAATCACAGTCCGCTATTACTTTTTTTATCTTCTGCGTGTGCCCTGACGTTTCGCCTTTCATCCAAAGCTTGTTTCGGGAGCGGCTCCAGTAATGCGCGTAACCCGTGCTCAACGTCTTTTCCAAGGCTTCTTCGTTAGCGTAAGCCATCATAAGCACCTCTTTAGACTTAGCGTCTTGCACAATCACTGGTATGAGACCGTTGCACTTTTTGAAATCTAGCTTTTTGAGCAAGGCTTCTTCTGTCAAGGTCTAATAATTACCCCCTGCTTTCGCAAGAACTCCTTGATAACTGGAACGGGATACTGGTTGTAGTGGAAAACTGAAGCCGCCAACGCCGCGTCGGCTTTTCCATCCGTGAAAACTTCAAGGAAATGTTCTGGTTTCCCTGCGCCGCCGCTTGCTATGACTGGAACGTTAACTTTCTCAGAGATGGTGCGCGTCAACTCTATGTCGTACCCGTCTTTTGTGCCGTCCTTGTCCATTGAAGTTACCAAGAACTCGCCTGCTCCAAGCTCCGTAGCCCGCACCGCCCAATCAATCGCGTCTATTCCAGTGGGTTTTCTTCCTCCATAAGTGTAAACTTCGAACCAAACTGGGCCTTCGCTGGTTTTCACCGTTATCTTGTCTGCTCTTTGCTCGCGTTTTCTTTTTGCGTCTATGGCTACTACGACGCACTGTTGTCCAAAGACGTCAGCGAGTTTCGTTATCACCTGTGGGTTTTCAACCGCCGCCGTGTTTACCGAAACTTTGTCTGCGCCACTGCAGAGGACAAGCCTAGCGTCTGAAACGTTGCGGATTCCTCCGCCGACGGTGAACGGAATGTTGATTGCCTTTGCTACGCCTTCGACGACTCCTCGTAGTATGTCTCTTTTTTCTGAGGAAGCGGTTATGTCAAGGAAAACCAGTTCGTCTGCCCCTTCATCTGAATAGCGTTTCGCTAACTCAACGGGGTCTCCAGCCTTTTTCAGGTTTACAAAGTTGACTCCCTTAACTACTTTCCCATGGTCCACGTCCAAGCAGGGAACTATCCGTTTCGCCAATGCCATAAACTTCTAATTGCCTCCTACACTTTTTAATGCTTCCTTCAACGTGAATCTGCCCTCGTAAAGAGCTTTACCAATGACCACGCCTTCAACGCCTACCCGCTTCAGCGCTGCTAAATCGTTCAAGCTGCCTATTCCGCCAGCCGCAATTATCTCCAAATGTGGGTACTGGCATGCTTCACTGAGCGTTTCAAGGTCTGGACCTGAAAGGGTTCCGTCCTTTGTTATCGAAGTTACTAGGAACGTTATAACCTTGAGCGCGGTAAACTTTTTCAATGCCTCTTTTACGCCTAGTGTTGTTGAAGTTTTCCATCCTTCCACCATTATTTTTCCGTCTTTGTTATCTAAAGCAACAATTACGGTTCCACTGCCGAACTCTTGCTGAATCCTTGTTATCGCTTTCGGGTCGCTGAACGCCAAGGCGCCAAGAATAACTTGGCTGGTTCCCATAGTGAGCAGTTTTTGTGCAGTCTCGATTGTACGTATTCCCCCACCAACCTGAATTGGCAACTCTACCCTCTCTGCAATTTCCGTGATGACGGCCAGGTTGTCTCCCATGCCAAAAGCCGCGTCCAAATCTATGATGTGCAATTTTGTTGCGCCTTCTTTCTTCCATTTTTGCGCGGTTTCTACCGGTCCGCCGAACTGGTCATAAACCTTAGCGGTTTTCGGGTCGCCCCGTGACAGCCTAACAATCTTGCCGTCCATCAGGTCAATTGCTGGAATCAACAACAACTCACACGTCACCTTCTCACTATATTGGCAAAGTTGCGCAGAATCTTCAATCCGACATCGCCTGATTTTTCTGGGTGAAACTGGGTGCCATACACGTTTTTGCTGGCTATGGCTGAAGTAAACGTTGTTTCGTACTCTGTTTCCGCAGCCACAATCCCTTTGTCGACGGGCACGGGATACAGCGAGTGAACAAAGTACACGTAAGCCTCATCAGCAACGCCTTCAAAGAATTGGTTCTGTTTTACTATGCGAAGTGTGTTCCATCCCATGTGCGGCACCTTCACGGAGCCTTGCAGCCTGACGGTTCTGCCTTCAAAAAGCGCCAAGCCCTTTCCCGGACCTTCGTCGCTTTCTTGGAAGAAAAGCTGTAGACCTAAGCATATGCCGAGGAGTGGCATGCCGCTTTCCACTGTAGCTAAGAGTTGTTCTTTGACGGCGTCAAGTTTGTTTATGGCGGCAGAAAAGTTCCCAACGCCTGGCAACGCAATAGCATCGGCTTTTCTTAATTGCTGTGCTGACACGGTGATTTTCGCGTTCAACCCGACCTTTTCTAGGGCACATTTCAGGCTTAGAAGGTTTCCTACTCCATAGTCGAATATTACTGCTTCAGGCATCAGATTACTCCTTTAGAACTCGGCACTCCTTTCCTTCGCGGATCCAGCGCTATCGCTTGTCTCAGCGAGAGCGCCAGAGCTTTGACGGCTGCTTCTGCCTTGTGGTGGTCATTACTGCCATATTGGACATATACGTGAACGTTTGCCTGTAGCGAAGTGGCAAACGACTCGAAGAAGTGGTTAATGTCTTCTGTAGGCATGTCTTCGATTTTTTTTCCGCGCAGTTTTAGGTCAATTTTAAAGTATGGTCGTTTAACAAGGTCCACTGCTGCAAACGCTAATGAACAGTCCATTGGCGCTGCTGCGTTTCCGAACCTTGTTATGCCCTTTCTGTTTCCTAAGGCTTTGCTTAGTGCTTCTCCGAGGCATATAGCAAGGTCTTCAACAGAGTGGTGCCTCAAGTCGCCCTTGACTTTGGCGGTTATGTCGATCATGCTGTGTGTCGCCAGCGAAGTAACCATGTGGTCAAGGAAGGGCACGCTCGTGTTGGTGTCGGCTTTTCCTTCTCCGTCAAGGTTTACTTTTACGCTGACTTCTGTTTCTTTCGTTTTTCTGTACACTTCATCTTTTCTCATGTTTTGTCACCCAAATATTCTCTCAGTGCGTTTAGGAGTTTTGCGTTCATCTCGGGCAACCCGACTGTGGCTCTGAGGCAGTTCTCGTACATCAAGAGTTTTCCAAGCTTCTTGATGATTACACCCTTCTTCAGCAAGCTAAGGTAAGCATCCTCGTACGGCTCGCTCATGTTGAACAGCACAAAGTTTGCCCGTGAATCAAACGCTTCCACACCCCTTATCGCGTTAAGCTCGTTTATCAGTTTTCCCCGTTCAGCCTTCAACGCAGCAACCGCTTCCCTGACCACGCCAACATTTTCCAGAAGCTTCCTGCCCATGGTCAACGTGACAGTGTTAATGGCGTAAGGCGCCGGTATCTTGTTGACTGCCTTCGCCAGCGTCGGGTTAGCCACGGCGTAGCCAAGCCTAAGCCCAGCCAAACCGAAAGCTTTCGAGAAAGTCCGCAAGACCACAAGGTTCTCGTACTTATCTATCAACGGGACCACAGAGTAATCTGCGTACTCNCCGTACGCCTCGTCAACCATCACTATACCAGCAAACTCTTCAATCAAAGCNTCAACCTCACCTCGCTCAAGCTGGTTACCAGTTGGATTATTCGGCGAACACAGGTACAACAGCTTCGCTTCAGGTGTAAACGCGGCACGCATCGCTTCAACATCAAGCGTGAAGCCTTTCCGAAGCGGCACGGAAACGTACTCTGCGCCTTGGTATTTAACGCAGTAGCGGAAGACGCTGAACGTGGGCGCAAACGTGACTGCTTGGTCACCTCTCTCTAAGAACAGCCGCGTAATCCTGTCCATCACTTCGTCGCTTGAGTTTCCGACGGCGACGCACCCCTGCGGCAGCCTGAGGTACTCGGTTATAGCCTCGCGCAGTTTCTCTTCTTCTTCCTGCGGATACAGCCTCAAGTCGCATTCTTCTGCCACTTCCTTCAGGAGCGCAACAAGCTTTGCCCGCGGCATGTACAGGTTTTCGTTGAAGTTCAACTTCACGATGTCGGCGGGCGAAAGCCCGACCTGCTTCACTGCATTTTCGATGGTTTTCTCAGGGACATAGCTTTCAAGAGCCTCTATCTTCGCAAGCTTCTCTTCCAGCCACTTCTTACATTCCGCCTTCATTTTTCAAACCTCGCTTCAACGGCTTTGTAGTGGTTCGGAAGGTTCTCCGCTTCAGTCATAACCTTTACACGTTCCCGCACACTCTGCAAACCTTCCTTTGAACTCTCAACTATGCTAACTCTCCTCGCGAAGTCAAGGGCAGACAAGCCTGAATAGGCGCTTCCGAAGCCGCCCGTAGGCAAGACGTGATTTGTTCCGCTGCCATAATCGCTTAGGGCAACAGGACTGTAAGGACCTACGAGAATGAGCCCTGCCGACATGATCCTATCAGCGATTTCCATAGG
>JGI2171J19970_10000663_pt1 | contig 18810 bp, 16 predicted proteins | sample DeeMarSWOR324_28_FD_19970 | JGI IMG/M metagenome (IMG submission 19970) | reverse complement strand
CGACTCGTACAAGTCGATCCACGAAGCGCTGGCTCACGGCGGCATCGCCAATGATGTGCGTGTCGACATCGACTGGCTGTCGTCCGAGGAGATTACTGGGCCGGAGGACGCGACACGGCTTGCCGACTATGATGGGCTGCTCGTTCCTGGAGGCTTCGGTGTGCGGGGCGTAGAGGGCATGGTGCGGGCCGTTCGCTATGCCCGGGAGAACGACATGCCCTTCTTCGGCATCTGTCTCGGGCTGCAATCGGCGATCATCGAGTTCGCACGTGACGTCTGCAATCTGGAGGAATCCCACTCGCGCGAGTTCGAGCCACAATGCGCCGACCCGGTGGTCTCGCTCATGGATTCCCAGCGTAAGATCACCGACATGGGTGGAACGATGCGATTGGGCGCCTATCCCTGTCAGCTGGCCCCGGGATCGCGGGTCGCCCAGATCTACGGAGTCGAGGAGATCAGTGAGCGGCATCGCCACCGTTATGAGGTGAACAATGAATACCGTGACACCTTGACCCAGCACGGGCTCCGCTTGAGCGGTTTGTCGCCCGATCACATGCTGGTTGAGGTCATCGAGTTGCCGGGTCACCCTTGGTATGTCGCCACTCAGTTCCACCCCGAACTGAAGTCTCGGCCTGCGAATCCGCACCCGCTGTTCGCCTCGTTCATTGCGGCGGCGCTGCAGCAGCGCGACAGGCGGGAGGCCGATAAGCTCCAGGCTGTCAAGGTAGGCGAGTGAGGGGGGCGGACGGATGCTGGATGTCGCGAAGTTGTTTCAGCCGCGGGGCGGCTTCTTCCTCATCGCCGGCCCCTGTGTGCTCGAGGATCAGGGCACCAACCTGGCGGTGGCCGAGGAGGTCGCTCGCATCGGCGAGCGATTCCGCATTCCCGTAGTCTTCAAAGCCTCATTCGATAAAGCGAACAGGAGTAGCATCGGCTCGCCGCGGGGGCCCGGGCTGGAAGAAGGTCTACGTCGTCTCGAGCAGGTCAAGGCAGAGCTGGGCTTGCCCGTCACCACCGACATCCACCTGCCCGAGCAGGCGGACCCGGCGGCCGCGATCGTGGATGTGCTGCAGATTCCGGCCTTCCTTTGCCGGCAGACCGACCTCGTGCTGGCCGCTGCGGCGACGGGCCGGCCGCTCAACCTGAAGAAGGGTCAGTGGATGGCGGCGGAGGATATGGCGCAGCAGGTCGAGAAGGCTCGCTGTGGCGGGGCGCGGAGCGTGGCGGTGACGGAGCGGGGAACGGCTCTCGGCTACCACAACCTGGTTGTCGATATGCGCTCCTTCTCGATCATCAAGGAGACCTGCCGCTGTCCGGCGATCTTCGACGCCAGCCACTCGCTACAGCGGCCCGCTGCTGAAGGGACGAGAAGCGGTGGCGAGCCACGGCACATTGCAGCGCTGGCGGCTGCCGCTGTGGCCGCCGGCGCCGATGCGATGTTCGTGGAGGTGCACCCGGAACCGGCCCGGGCGCTATCTGACGCTTCGAGTATGCTGCCGCTCGATCAGTTGGAGGGTGTGGTCGGCCGGGTGCTGGCTGTGCGCGACGCGCTCAGCTGCGAGCGGGAGTCGGCCGGTGTCTGAGCGAGCGGGCATTCCGCCTGAGCTGGCCCGGGCCGTCAGGCTGGTTGTTCTTGATGTGGACGGCGTAATGACGGATGGGGGTATCTACTACGGCACGTCGCCGTCGGGGGAGATCGTTGAGCTCAAGCGGTTCGAGATCACGGATGGGCTCGGCGTCAATCTGATGCAGCGCGCCGGCATTGAAGTCGCGATCGTGACCGGCCGGCAGTCCGAGGTGGTTGCCGTGCGGGCGCGGGAACTCGCTATCGAGGAGGTACACCAAGATCCGTCAGCCGAGAAGCTGCCTATCGTGCGCGATATCTTGCGGCGCAAAGGCATCGATTGGGGTGAGGTGGCTTTCCTCTCCGATGACCTCGCCGATATGCCGGTGTTGAGCCGCGCAGCATTGCCGGTAGCAGTAGCCAACGCTGTGCCCGAGGTCAGCTCCGTGGCGCGCTGGCGTACGGCCCGGCCTGGCGGTGCCGGCGCCGTCCGCGAGTTCGCTGAAGCGCTGCTCAGGGCGCGCGGAGACTGGAGCAGAGTGGTGGAGCAGTATCTGGAGGAGCGGGAGGACCGGGCGAATGGACCGGCGTGAGCTAATCGAGGCAGCGCGTCACGTGCTTCGTCTGGAGGGAAGTGCGGTCCTCCGGCTGGAGGAGCGTATCGGCGAGGGCTTTGTGCGCGCTGTGCAGTTGCTGTCGAAGCTGAAGGGCCGGGCTATCGTCTCGGGCGTCGGGAAGTCGGGCATCATCGCGCGCAAGATCGCCGCGACGTTCACCTCGACGGGCACGCCCGCCTTCTTCTTGCACCCGGTGGAAGGTGTGCACGGCGATCTGGGCATGGTCCTGCGGGACGATCTTCTGATCGTGATCTCGAAGAGCGGGGAGTCGGATGAGCTGTACGAGTTGTTGCGTGTCGTGAAGCGGCTCGGAGTGCCGATCATCAGTATGACCGGCAACACCGGTTCGACGCTCGCTCGGCAGTCCGATGTCGTGCTGGACGTTAGCGTTAGCGAAGAGGCGTGCCCGCATGATCTCGCGCCGACTGCCAGCACCACGGCGGCCTTGGCGATGGGCGACGCCCTGGCGATCGCGGTGCTGCAGGAGAAGGGGTTCAGTTCGGAGGATTTCGCCAGCTTGCATCCCGCGGGCGCCTTGGGTCGAAAGCTGTTGCGCGTGGCAGACGTGATGATTACAGACCCGGAGAAGGTCCCCGCGCTGCCGCGCGACGCTACGCTGCGTGAAGCGATGATCGAGATCGCCTACAAGCGAGGGACCGTGCCGATCGTAGACGCAGAGCGGCGTATCGTCGGGGTGATCACGGCAGGCGACTTGACCCGGTTCATCGATAACAAGGAAGAGTTCTTTCACCGGCAGGTCTGGGAGGCGATGAATCCCAACCCGAAGACGGTCACGGCTGACACGCTGGCCATCGAAGCGGTGTACAAGATGGAGCAGCACGGCATTATGGCTCTGCCGGTTTGTGATCAGGAGAGTCGCTTGGCGGGAATTGTCCACCTGCACGACCTGATGCGAGCACGAGTGGTGTAGGCGATGACGCGCAAGGTCTTCATGACGGTAACCCTTGCCCTGGGGCTTTACGCTTGCGGGGAGAGTGGTGATGCACCGCTCGTGGCCGAGGAGATACTCAGGCTGAATAGTGAGGCAAACCAGGTTGTCATTGGCCTCGATCACTACGTGACCTCTGAGGGCATTCGGCGCGCCCATGTCGAGGCAGACACGGCGTTCTTCCTGGAGGACCAGGCGCTGGTCGAGTTGCGGGTCATGAAGGTCACCTTCTACAACGCTGTGGGCGAAGTCACCTCTATCCTCACGTCGCGGGAAGGCACCTACGAGTGGGACACTGGGAACATGGTGGCGGAGACGGACGTGGTAGTACGGAACCCGGTGGAGGGTCGCCGTATCGAGACCTCGATCCTGTACTATGACCGTGCGGCAGACCGCATCTGGAGCGATGCCGCGACGAAGATGATCGAGGCGGACGGTACCGTGGTCGAGGGCACGGCGTTCGAATCGAATTCGCAGATGGATCAGGCTGATCTAACATCGGCGCGTCTGGTGAGGCCGGTCACCGAGACGCAGATCGAGCAGTGAGATGCGAAGCCTGATGTCGTTCGGTATGGTCTCCGCGTTCATCGCTCTGGCGCTGACCGGTCGTCAACAGCAGGAACGCTGCCAGCTGGAGATCGTGACAACGCCCGGCACGGTGACCCACTTGACGAAACTCGCTGAGGGTGACACTCGGCTCGACGTGGGCGGTGGCTTGGAAGCCACCTGTGCAGACAAGTGGGTGCGGGCCGACAGCGCATCGTGGTTCGAAGGGCGCGGCGAGCTCTACCTGTTCGGCAACGTGGAGTACCGGGACGTGGGCCGCACACTGAAGGCGGAGCGGGCCACGTACTACCGCGACGAGGATCGTGTGCGGCCGGAAGGCAATGTGCGGCTGAGGGACCGTTCCAGCGGCTCGACTCTGAGCGGCCCGCTGCTCGACTACTACCCGCAGAACGAGAGCCGCCCGATCGAGCAGATCTTCGCACCGGGCCGACCACATCTCACGTTCTACGCGGACACCACCGGGGCGAGCAGCACGGCGCCCTTCGATGTGGACGCCGACCGCATGCACATTTACGGCGACTCGGTGGTCGCCGGCGCAGGCCGGGTCGTCGTGGTCAGGGCGGATTTGAACGCCTACGGGGATTCGCTGCATCTCGATATGGGCCGGGATCAGCTCTGGTTGCTGGGGGATCCCAGGGCCGAAGCCAACAAGATGCTCCTGGAAGGCGACTCGATCCTGATGTTGATGGAAGATCAGCAGCCTCGTGAGATCCTCGCCTGGCCGAACGGTTGGGCTGAGGGGCGCGAGCTGTCGCTGCGGGCACCCGCCCTGCGCCTCTTCGTCGAGGGAGAGGAGATCAACCGAGCCATCGCCTCAGCAGGAGACCCGTCGCGGACGGGGGCTGTGGATACGCCTGGGCGTGATCCCTGGGCGCACAGCGAGAGCGAGGATTACGTCCTCGTAGCCGACTCCATCGACATACGGCGCCCTGCCGGTCGGCTGGAGCGGCTGATCGCCGTGCGTCGGGCCCGTGCCAGCACAGTGCAGCCGGTGGTGCCGGGCGACACGCTTCTGGGCAGCGATTGGCTGGTCGGGGACACCATCACCGGTTACTTCGCGCCCGCTGATACCGCGGGTTCCACCGCTGATGAGGTCCAACTCGACCGCTTGGTGGCCGCCGGTGAGGCGCGGGCGCTCTATCACCTGCGCGAGGAGAGGGAGGAGCGTGAAGCGGCCGCCCGGCCAGCGGTGAACTACGTTATCGGAAGAATGGTGACGCTCTGGCTGGAGGCGGGCGACGTGCGGGATGCGCAGGTCGTCGGACCGAGTACCGGTCTGTACCTGGAGCCGCTCCCGGTTTCGACGGACGGCGATAGCTTGGTCGTGCTGCCGGACTCGCTCGCCGGAGCGGTCGACGACACGACGGGCGTGCCGCGCGATTCCGCCAAGACGGACACGCTTGTTGTGCCAAGAGCAGGGGCGAGGTTGCGATGAGCGGCGAGGCTCGAGACTTCCGCAGCTACATCGAGCAACTGCCGGACCATGAGGCACCGACGCTGATCGCTCTGCTCGAGTTGGTCTCGGAGGCTGATGCAGAGGGGCGCGTGTCGCGGGCTCGTCTCGTTGAAGCGTTTCGTCAGACCTACTTGGCGCGCTACGGCCAGGTCGCCCGTGACGGTTCTCCAGAGAGCCGCCGCCTCTTCGAGATTCGGCGCATGACGACCGAAGAGGTCGATGTCTATCTCCACGAACAGATCCTGCAGCGCCTCGCGGGCGACGGCTGGCTGCGGATTGACGGCGGCGGTCGGGGCACCGAGATCGCCTTCGCGAGTGACGTCTGGGAAGGCATCAAGGCAGATCGCACCGGGTTCAGCGAGCTCGTCGAGCACGAAATCGGCCAGCGGTTGCACGCCCCAGTTCGTGAACCCGAGGTCCCGGTGGCCCTCGGTGGCAGCTGCCTACGGGTCAAGGGGCTAGTCAAGATCTACAAGAAGCGGCGCGTCGTCGATGATGTGGATATCGAGCTGCGCCAGGGCGAGATCGTGGGTCTCTTGGGTCCCAACGGGGCAGGGAAGACAACGACGTTCTATATGATGGTCGGCCTGGTACCGCCGGATGCTGGCGAGGTGTACATCGACGACAAGCCGCTCACCCACGTGCCGATGTACAGGCGGGCGCGGCTGGGGATTGGCTACCTCTCGCAAGAACCGTCTGTGTTTCGCAGGCTCACCGTAGAGCAGAACATCCAGGCGATTCTCGAGACCCTGCCCATCTCTGAGGCCGAGCGCCGGGAGCGGCTCGACAGTCTGCTCGACGAGCTGTCGATCAAGCATCTGCGGAAGAACAAGGCTTACTCGCTCTCGGGGGGCGAGCGGCGGCGCCTGGAGATCACTCGCGCACTCGTTACCGATCCGAAGTTCATGTTGCTGGACGAGCCGTTCGCGGGCATCGATCCTATAGCTGTCGATGACATCCAGCGGATTGTGGCGAGCCTCAAAGGGCGTGGGCTCGGTGTGCTCATCACCGATCACAACGTTCGCGAGACCTTATCGATCACGGATCGAGCCTACATCATGTTCGATGGGCGGATCCACATCGAGGGCACCTCGGAGGAGTTGGTGAGCGATCCCCAGGCGCGTAAGCTATATTTGGGTGAGGATTTCCGCCTCTAGGGAGGGGCACGCCGATGAAAGTCGGCCTCCAACAGAGCGTTAGACTCGCGCAGGAGCTGAGGATCAATCCGCGCCTGTATCAGGCGATGGATCTCCTCTATATGCCCCTGCTCGACTTACAGCAGCATCTGAAGCAAGAGCTCGTCAACAACCCGTTCCTGGAACTGGTCGAGCCGACCGATGATCCCGGCGATGATGCTGCGGAGCGCGAGGAGGCGAAGGAAGACGAGAACGAGGTCGATTGGGAGGACATTCTTCTCGATGGTTTCGAGACGGGCGGCCGACGCGAGGAGTACGAAGAGCGCGAGTACTACGAGCCCGTAGCGGTAGCGACGCGCGACCTGTATGACCATCTCCGAGATCAGCTCTCGCTGCTGCGGCTGGAAACGCGCCAGATCGTTGTCGCCGAGGAGATCATTGGAAACATCGATGACGACGGCTTCCTTACCTGCTCGCTGGAGGCCGTGCTCGAGTCGCTCAACAGCTGGCTGGCCAGCGATGAGGCCAAGACGTCGGGCTTCGACGGAGAGGCACCGTACACGCTCGACGAGGTGGAGGAGGTCCTGCGGATCATTCAAGGCCTGGATCCCGCCGGCATAGGGGCGCGCGATCTGCGAGAGTGCCTCCTTCTGCAGCTGGCCGACAGAGCGATGACAGACGGCATCGTCTACGAGATCGTCGACAAGCACTTCGAGCAGCTCGTCAATCACCGTTGGGCCGAGATATCGAAGGAGCTCGGCGTGACACCGCAGGCGGTGCAGGGGGCCGCCGACGAGATCGCAAAGCTCGACCCGAAGCCCGGTCTGCAATATGCGGCAGCCGAGGGGAACTACATCATCGCCGATCTCGTGGTCGAGAAGGTCGACGGCGACTACATGGTGTTCCACAACGACACGGCACTGCCGCGCTTGAGGCTGTCACGCTCCTACCGTGAGGTTGCGAGAGATAAGGCCAAATTCAGGGGCGAGAGCAAGGAGTTCATCTCGAACAAGTTGAACAACGCCAATTGGATGCTCCAGGCGATCGAGCAGCGGCGTCAGACGATGCTGAAGGTGATGAACTTCATCGTCGACCGGCAGCGCGACTTTTTCGAGGAGGGGATCGAGCACCTGAGACCTCTCACGCTGCGAGAGGTCGCCGAAGTCATCAACATGCACGAGTCGACCGTGTCGCGTGTGACGAACCAAAAATACGTGCAGACACCACGTGGGGTATTCCCGCTGAAGTTCTTCTTCTCCAGCGGGCTGTCCACGGACTCGGGCGAGGACGTCTCCGCACGCGGCATCAAGGCGCGCATAGAGAAGCTGGTGGCTGAAGAGGAGCCGAAGAAGCCGCTTACCGACCAAGCGATCGTGGACATGCTCAAGCGGGAAGGCGTCAATATCGCTCGCCGCACAGTCGCGAAGTATCGTGATCAGCTGGGCATCCTCTCCGCCCGCATGCGCAAGCGCGTATGAGCCAGGCGGTTGGTGTCCCCGACCATCAGCCATCGCAGCTTCAAATAGCGCCGGCGCTGCGCAGTAATTTCGCGGTCGTCATCCCAGCCCTGAACGAAAGCCAGAATATCGGCGAGCTGTTCAGCGAACTCGAGGCCACATTCCGCGAGTACCAGCTGGACGGCGAGGTCATCTTCGTCGATGACGGATCGACAGACGATTCACTGGAGATCGCCAGGCGCGAAGGGAAACGCGTGAAGCGATTCAAGCTGGAGCGACATGAACGGAATCTGGGGAAGACGGAGGCGCTGATCACGGGAACCCGGGCCGCAGAAGCTGACTGGATTGTGCTCTTCGATGCCGATTTGCAGCACTCTCCAAGCGAGATACCGCGTTTCCTGGCCGAGGTCGAGAAGGGCTATGATATCGTCTGCGGTCACAAGGTCGGCAAGTACGAGAAGCGGTTGGTGTCCGGAATCTACAACTGGTTGTCACGCAAGGTCTTCCACGTCCCGGTCCGCGACCTGAACTCCATCAAGGTTTTCCGTAAGTCGCTGCTCGACGAGATCCACCTGCGGCATGATTGGCACCGCTTCTTCGTGGTCCTGGCACACGCCCGCGGCTACCGGCTGGGCGAGATCGACGTCAGGGTCTACGCGCGCAGGAGAGGGGCCAGCAAGTACGGCGGCAGGACCCGCGTATTCGTTGGCTTTCTCGATCTCTTGGCCGTCTGGTTCCTGCTGTTGTTCAGCCGGAAACCGATGTTGCTCTTCGGGTTCACCGGGCTGGCGCTCCTCGGTGTCGGGTTGCTCGTCGGGGTAGGGGCGATCGTGCTGCGCCTCATGGGCCACGGTTTCCGCCCCCTACTCACCCTTGTAGTTCTACTGGGTGTCATGGGCGTCTCGCTGTTCGGCTTCGGCTTTGTTGCGGAGCTGGTCGCTACTCTGAGGTCAGAGCTGGACGACCTTCGTCATTCTGTTCGCAAACTGCAGGACCGGCGTTAGCGGAAAACTGAGGGGCGGGGATGGCGCAGGCGGAAGCGCGGGTCATACACAGTCTCTCTCGAAAACATATCACTTGGGCTGCCCTTGCCGGGTTGATCGCGACTCACATCATCCTGGCCACCTTACTCTTCGATCCCAAGCCGTTCATCGGCGGTGACAACGCCGGATACATGATCCTGGCCGAGTCAATCGGTAGCGGCCAGGGATACCGCGATCTCTATCTACCGGGGGCGCCCAGGCATGCCCAGTACCCACCCTTGTACCCGACGCTTCTGGCGATTGTACGGCTGTTTGGCGGAGGTCTGATAACGTTCAAGATCCTCTCGCTCGTGCTGACCTCTGCTTCGCTGGTTTTCATCTTCCTGCTGGCCAGATCCCGCTTGGACTCAGTCGTTGCCCTGAGCGTGGTCGCTCCGGTCGCCCTCAACCCTGTGCTTCTGTACTACTCGCACTGGGTGCTGTCGGAAGGGCTGTTCGTTCTGCTGACTTTGATGGCGCTGTGGGCCAGTGAACGGATGACGGGGTCGTGGCGCTGGCTTGGCATCGCTCTGCTCGCGGCGTTGCTTGCTTACCTGACGCGCGCAGCCGGTCTGCCCATGCTCGCGGCGTTGGCTGTCGCCCTGCTCTGGCGTCGGGCCTGGCGTCGGTCAGGCGTGGTGGTCGGGGTGATCTTGCTGGTCGTCGGCGCCTGGTGGATCTGGGGGAAACTGGCCGCGTCAGAGAGCGCTCAAATGTACTCCAGCAATCTCCTGCTTGTAGACCCTTATAGACCTGATCTGGGGTACGTGGGACCGGGCGATCTGGTGGCGCGAGTCGTGAACAACGTGCGCCTCTATAGCATCGAGGTGCTGCCCGAATCGCTGGCCGGTGTGGCACCGGGTGGCGGCGTAAGCCTCGTCGCGATCCTGGCCGGGTTGCTGTTGGCTGCCCTCGCCCTTGTGGCGTGGGTGCGGGATGTTCGCAAGGTCCGCCCGCTCGAAATCTTCACACTGTTCTACGCCGGGCTGATCTTTCTGTGGCCGCAGGTTTGGACAGACAGGCGCTTCCTGCTGCCCTTGCTCCCGGTGCTGATCCTTTACGGGGCCGCGGGTATCGTCTGGTGCTTCGACGTCCTGCGCGCCCGCCGGCCCCTGTGGGCGTTGCCCGTGTTGGGTGTGCTGCTCGCGCTGCTGACCGTGCCAGACCACGTGCGTGGCATAGGCTTCAACCAGCGCTGCCAGGGTTTCTATCGTCAGGGCGACGACCTGGCCTGTTATCCGCCGCCCTGGCGCGCCTTCGTTCAAGCGGCCTATTGGGTGGGCGCGAACACGGCGCAGGACGCCATCGTCGTCTCCCGCAAACCGCGTCTTCTCTACTATTTCTCGGGCCGGCGTGGTGACGTTTACCCGTTTACGGCCGAGGATGGGGAGGTGCTGGCTTTCCTGGACGAGATGGGGGCCGACTACGTGGTGGTGGGGGCCATCAGTGCCACGGAATACCGCTACCTGATACCGGCCATCCGCAGCATGCCCGAGCGCTTCGAGCTCGTTCACACCATCGGCGAAGGCCAAGCGGCCGCCTACGTACTTACCTACCGCCGCTCCGTGAGCCAAGGGAGCTAGGGCGTGAGCCAGCGTTGGAAAGTACTCTACATCGTCACGGCCTACAGTCGCGACCCCGACGATGTGATCACACCCTGGCTGGTCGAAACGATCCAACGGCTGGGCGAGGTAGGCGTCGACGTCGAAGTCCTGGCACCCGCATACCGCGGTCTGGGCGACGGTGTCATCCACGGTGTGCCTGTGCATCGCTTTCGGTACGCGCCGCGGCTCTGGGAGGATCTGACGCACGACGAGACGGCGCCTGATCGAGTGCGGCATCGTCCGGGGTATCTCGCGCTCGTGCCGGGCTACGTTCTGTCCGGCATGCGTGCGGCCCGGCGGCTGGTGCGGCGCAGCCACTTCGACGTCGTGCACGTGCACTGGCCGCTACCGCACGCTCTATTGGGGTTGGCTGCACAGCGAGCCGCCGCTGTGCCGTTGGTGTGCTCGTTCTACGGGGTCGAGCTCACCTGGGCAAGGCAGTTCTGGCCCTTTCGGCTGTTTCTGCGCCGCATGATCCGCAACGCAGACGCCGTGACCGCGATCTCGACCTACACGGCCGGCTTGATTCGACAGATCCACGACCGCCGAGTTGAGCTTATCCCGTTCGGCGCGACCGTGGACCCCGGGATCAACCCTGTCGAGAGTCGCCGTGAGGAAGGGCAACCCTTCGAATTGCTCTTCGTAGGCCGCCTGGTCGAGCGAAAGGGCGTGCGCTATCTTCTCGACGCCATCGCTCAGCTACAGGACAGATATGACGTGGTGCTGAGGGTTGTGGGAGACGGACCGTGGCGCCCGCGGCTGGAGGCGCGCGCGGAGACTCTGTCGCTTCAGGATCGTGTGAGCTTCGAGGGGTTCGTGTCGAAGGACGAGCTGGCGCGCCGATTTGCCGCGTGCGACGCGTTCGTGCTCCCGGCGATCGTCGATGCCAAAGGCGACACCGAGGGGCTCGGCGTGGTTCTCATCGAGGCGCTGAGCTACGGCAAGCCCGTGGTGGCTACGTCCGTGGGCGGGATCGTGGACATCGTGAGAGACGGTGACACGGGCCTCGTCGTTCCGCCGGAGGATGCGGAGGCACTCGCCCGCGCCATCGCCACCTGCATCCAGCAGCCGGACCGTGCGCGCGCGTTGGCGGAGCGGGGGCGAGCGCATGTGGAGGCCGAGTTCTCCTGGGATACGATCATCACCCGGCTGGCTTCACTGTATGGTGAGCTCGCCGCACGGCGCGCGTCGTACCGCCAAGCCAAGGCCAGAGATGCGGGAGCCTAGAGTGGGCCGAGCCAAACGCAAGAGACGGGAACAGGTGGAGCGTCCAGAGGGCAGGGAAGGGCGGTCCGCGCCGCCCGAGCCGGGAAGCGCGTGGAGTGAGCGGCGCGTGTTCTGGGTCTTCGCCGGCGCGATGGCCCTTGCGACCCTCGTCTTCTTCGCCTCGTTCGTCACCGATCGAGGGCAGATGCTGTTCGGCACGGATATGCTGGGCGAGGCGTATCAGAACCGTTCCTATGCCGTTCAGGAGGTGCAAGCGGGGCGTGGCCTTCCCGGCTGGAACCCGTTCGTGTACGCTGGCCAGCCCTTCCTCTCGACGTTGCCATACCCGCTCTACTACCCGACCACGCTGGCGTATTTCGTGTTCCCGCTCCACCGCGCGATCGGCTGGGCTTTCGTCCTCCATTTCCTAGTCGCCGGACTGCTCGCCTACGCGCTGGCACGCCAGTTCGGGCTCAAGTCCGGGGCGGCGGCGGTCACCGGGGTGGCCTACATGTTCACGGGCTACATCGTGAGCCACCTCTACGGTGGACACGACGGCCGCATGTTCGCTATGACGTTGACGCCGGCCCTGTTCCTCTTCGCCGAGCGCGCGCTCAGCCGCCGTAGCGGCCACTGGTTCCTCTGGATGAGCATGGTCGTGGTTCTGCAGACGTTCACGCCCCATGTGCAGACCATGTATTTCGCGGCCATGGCCGTGGGTGCCTATGTGCTCTTCCGTCTCGTCCAGATGAAGCGTGCGGGCGATGACTGGAAGACCGTCTCCACCCTGCTGGGCTGGTTCGTGGGCGCCTACGTCCTGGCCGGCCTGGTCGCGCTGGTCGAGGTCTGGCCCACGCTGAAGATGCTGCAGTTCTCGCATCGCGAGGCGCGGGGCTACGCGTACGCATCATCCTGGGCGCTGCCGGTCTCCGAGACGCTGGCCATGATCTGGCCCGAGCTCCAGGGTTACCTGCAGACCTATTGGGGCGCGAACCCGTTCAAACTGCACACGGAGTATGTCGGTGCCGTGCCCGTGTTCCTGGCGCTCCTTGCGCTGGCCTCACGGCGATCCGCACGCGTCTGGTTCTTCGCCGGGCTCGCCGTGGTCGGCCTGCTGTTCGCCTGGGGCGGCGCGACCCCGGTGCACCGGATCTTCTACTGGACGCTCCCGGTCATGAAATCGTTTAGGGCGCCGGCGATGATGTTCTCCGTCGTCGCGCTGTCGATCGTCGTGCTCGCCGGCCATGGCGCCCAAGCGCTTTACGACCACGGTGAGGCGCTGGCGGACAAGCGACACTTGGCCTGGAAGCTGCTGGCCGGTTTCGGGGTGCTGTGGCTGCTGCTGTGGTTGTGGGTCGCGGCCCGGCCGCACGGTTTCGCCGGCTTCTGGGCCGACCTACTGGCGATTCCCTACGGATCGCAACAGGCGCCCGCGATGCAGAGTGCCATGCCCAGCTTCGTGCTGGGGCTGGGCCTCTTCACGCTCTACTGGGCCGTCGCGTTCGCTCTGGTCTGGGCCGCAGTGCGACGGAAGCTCGCACCGTTGCTCGCCTGCGCGCTGCTGGGTGCCGTCACGGTCGTCGATCTCTGGCGGGTGGATAAGGATTTCTACGCCACATTCCCCGTGTCGCGGCTCGAGGCCGATGCGACCGTGAGATTCCTGCAGTCCCAGCCCGGGCCGCTGCGCGTGTTCCCTATCTTCAGGGCCTACGAGCCGAACGAGTTGATGCTCTATCGGTTGGAGTCGGTGACCGGGATGCAGAAGTTCCGCCTCCAATGGTGGGACGACCTCGTCGGCGAGGACTTCGGCCGGCTGTTGCGCAACATCAATCTGTGGCGGCTGCTGGACATCGACTACGTCGTTTCGCCGCAGCCGCTTTCGGCGCCCGGCCTGGAACCCGTTTTCGAAGGGGCAGGCCGGCTGGTCTATCGCTGGAGCGAGGACACGCCCCGGGCCTGGGTCGTCTACGAGGCCGTGGTCCCGGCCGAGGGTGAGAGCGCGCAGTCGCTCACCCTGGACCCGGCGTTCACACCCCTGGAGACCGCCATACTCGAACCCGGGGTCACTCCACCGGCGCTGGATGCGCGGACGGCCGTCGCGGCCCGGATTCAGTGGGCGACCCGAACGCCCGACCAGCTTGCGCTCTCCGTGGAAAGCGAGGGCGCAGGACTTCTCGTGCTCGCTGAGATCTATCACCCCTACTGGTCCGCCAGCATCGACGGCAACCCGGTGCCGGTCTACCAGGTGGACGTTGCGCTGCGCGGCGTACCCGTTCCCGCCGGTTCGCACCGCGTCGAAATGCGGTTCAGCGATCCGACGATGCGGTACGGTGCCTGGGGCAGTGGAATCGGCATCTTGCTGCTCATCGGACTGCTCGCCGCGACCTGGCGCGGGCGGCAGGGTCGCGCAGCGACCCCGGCGGAGAGCGCGAGTGGGGAAGGGGAGCCGGAGCAGGAGAGCGCGTGACCTACCGACGCTGGCTACGCCCTCTGGAGTGGGCGGCGGCGCTCGCCGTCATCTTCTTTCTTGGCCGCCACATCGCTCGGAACTGGTCGCAGATCGCCGCGTATCCGTGGTCGATCGATTGGCCGCGCCTCCTGCTCGCATCCCTGTGCATCGCCGTGGCCTACAGCATCTTCGTCCTCATGTGGCAGCGCATCTTGCGGTTGCTTGGCGGCCTGCTGTCGATCGGCGACGCCCATCGCATCTGGTATATCAGCAATCTGGGTCGCTACATCCCGGGCAAGCTATGGCAGCTGGCTGGCTCGGCGTACATGGCCCGAGCGAAAGGCGTCAGCCCTGTACTCGCTGTCTCGGCCAGCCTGGCGGCACAGCTGTTCGTGCTCGCCGGCGGACTGCTCGTGGCAGTGCTGACCCTCGCCGGCGTCGCCGAGAGGATTCCTGCAGATATCCGGCTGCTGGGCCTGCTTGCTGCCCTCGGCCTGTTCGCGGTGCTGTTCACGCCGCTGTTCGGCGCCGCCTATCGGGCGGCTCTGCGCACGGTCGGGCGCTCCGACCACTACACCTACATACGCTGGCGAGAACGCGGGCTGCTGCTTGGCGCTTATGCACTCGCCTGGCTGGGTTTCGGGGCTGGCTTCTATCTCTTCCTTGGCGCCACGGCCGAGTCTCCTGCCGGCAGCTTCTGGCCCGTCGTCGGTATCAGCGCGGCCGGATACGTGGCCGGCTTTCTCGTCCTCCTCGTGCCCGGCGGCATCGGCGTGCGTGAAGGAGTTTACGCGCTTCTCCTCTCGCTGTACCTTCCCGGCTCCGTGGCCGCCGCCGTGGCGGTGCTCTCGCGCGTCTGGTTGACCGCGGTCGAGCTCGTGGTGGCAGGCTTCCTGCTCGTCCGCTACGGCCTGGACGATCTTCGGCCTGCGGCCCAGTTCGAGTCTGCTTCGCAGCGCGAAGAGCGGGGCCGCGGGTCAGCTGGCGACGTCGAACCTCGCAGGTTGTGAGCTCATGTCACCGGAAACCGAACTCAAGCTGGTCGTGATGCCCACCTACAACGAGCGGGAGAACATTCCCGTCATCGTGCCCAAGGTGCTGGCGCAAGACCCCTTGATTCACGTCCTGATCGTCGATGACAACTCGCCTGACGGGACGGGCCAAATCGCCGACGAGCTGGCGGCGAATGACGAGCGGATCCATGTCATCCATCGAGAAGGCAAGCTGGGTCTCGGGACCGCCTACATCGCCGGGTTCAGGTGGGCGTTGGAAAGGGAGTACGAGTACATCTTCGAGATGGACTCCGATTTCTCCCACAACCCCGACCACATACCGGAGTTCCTCGAGACGGCTCAGCACTGCGATCTGGTGCTCGGCTCCCGGTACCTGCGGGGCGTGACGGTCGTCAACTGGCCGATGTCGCGCCTACTGCTCAGCTACTTCGCCAACCGCTATTCGCGCTTCGTCACAGGGCTGCCCTTCACGGATACGACCGGCGGCTTCAAGTGCTATCGGCGCAACGTCCTAGAGGGGATCGATCTGGATAGGATCACGTCGGAGGGCTACTCGTTCCAGATCGAAACGACGTTTCGTGCCTGGCGCAAAGGCTTCAAGATCGGCGAGATCAAGATCATCTTCACCGATCGCACTGAAGGCACGAGCAAGATGAGCGGCAGGATCATTCGCGAGGCCGTGTGGAAGGTGTGGTGGCTGCGTCTGCTGAGGACGATCCGGAAGCTGTGATAAGGGATGAACGAGACTCTCATAGCTTGGCTTTCCGCCGCTAAGGGCAAACGGATCGTGGTCTGGGGCGATCTTGTCGCCGACCACACGGTCTACGGCGACACGTCCCGCATCTCGCGCGAGGCGCCGGTCCTGATCCTGGAGAAGGAGTGGGACAGCCTCACGCCCGGTTGCGCCGGCAACGCGATCATGAACGTCGCGTCGCTGGGCGGCACGCCGGTGCCCGTCGGTATCGTGGGCGGGGACGAGATGGGAAAGCGGTTGCTGGGGCAGCTCGAGGACCGGGATGTAGACACCTCCTATATCCGTACAGACCCGGCCTTGGAGACGGCGATCAAGATGCGGGTCCTGGCCGGTGGGTTGCACACCGTGAAGCAGCAGGTCATCCGCATCGACTCGGGCAGCGATTACGGTGCGGTATCCGATGCGAAGATGGGGCAGAACCTCAAGGCGGCGCTGCGCGGAGCCGACGCGATCATCGTCTCCGACTACGGGCTCGGCACGGTGCGGCCGCGTCTCTTCGCCTCGATCGTGCGCAAGCGCTCCATCCTGAGCGTGATCGATTCACGACACTCCCTCGATCAGTTCGCCGGCGCGACCTCGGCCACCCCCAACGAGCCCGAGCTCGAGGAGCTGGCCCGGGTCTCGATCGGCGATGAGGAAGAGGTGCTGGAAGAGGCGGCGCGCGAGACGCTACGGGGCCTGGGCCTCAAAGCGCTGCTGGTGACGCGAGGCAAGCGTGGGATGGCACTGTTCGAGCCGCGCAAGCGGCGGCTCGACATCCCGGTTTCCCGTACTCAGGACATCGTGGATGTGACTGGTGCGGGCGATACGGTGATCGCCATGTATACGCTGGGATTGGCCGCCGGTGCGGCGTTCGCCGAGGCCGCGCGCCTGGCGAACGTGGCGGCGGGCCTGGCGGTGATGAAGTTGGGCGCGGCGGCACCGGGTGTAGGGGAGGTGGGTGCGGTCCTGGAGGGGGGGCGGGCGGTGAGTAGGCCGGGATGTGGGGGAGAGAGGGGTGGACTTGGCAAGTAGTGAGGGTTTGAAGGGGGGGTGTGGGCTAAGGTTACATAATATGCATTATGCGCCCCTAAACCCAACCTCTACAAACCCACCGTTCCTCTGCCTTAGCGCTCGCCACTGCCGCCATTCAGGGCCTCCCACTACCCTCCAGGCGGAACTGCCGTTACCTCCACCGCCTCTTGAGAAGCGGCCCGCGCACGCATTTCCGCCGCCCGCATCTCGTAGACTTGCCGCTGGGCTGCGCCCTCAGGCGCGAGTGCCACGAGCCGATCATAGATCTCCGCGGCAGCGCCGCGATCACCGCTTGCCGCCCTCAGCCGAGCCGCTCCCTCGAGGGCCCGGGTCTCTTGGCTGCGATACTTGACGCGCGCCCCGATCGCCTCGTAGGTGCTGATGGCCGCAGCCGTGTCAGCAACCTCCTCGTAGGCGGCAGCTAGTAGGAAAGCGGCTCGGGTGGACAGCGGATCTTTGCCGAGCTCGTCTATGGCCTGCCGTGCCGGTTCGATCGCCTCGCCGGCTCGGTTCCCGAAAAGCAGCGATTGGGCCAGCAGGACCCGGGCCTCGCGAGCGTACGGTGTGGTTCTGAATCGCACCAGGAAGCTGCGCAGCTGCTCGACTGTCTGGCTGGCATCGCCGCCCTGGGCCTGGAAGCGGATCGATCGGATCTCCGTCGCTGCTACTTCGCGCAGGCGCTGCTGGTAGTCTATGTAGTACCTCACACCGAAGGAGATGATCGCTACCGCCCCCAGACCGAGGATCAACGAGCGTGTGTTGTTCTGCGCCCAGCTCAGAATCTTGAGCGTTGCCGCAACGAAACGATCCTCACCGGTTGGCGCGGGCTCGGCCATGTGTCAGCTCTCCTCTCTACGCTTCGCGGCGAGATATCCTGCCGCGAAGGCCCGCGGCACGGCGATATCGGCTCCGTAGCGGCCCAGACTCGCCATCAGGGCCCGGATGCGCTCTCCCTGCTTACCTTGCAGCAGCCGTTCCGCCTCTTCGGCCAGAGCTTCGAGTGATTCCCCGGGCACGGAGGCCTGCTCGCTGGGCGCAATAGGGATCTCGGGCCCACCACCGTCTGGCCCTGAGAGGAAGTCAGGGAGACCCGACTCGGCCTCTGCGGTCGCCGCGACCTCTTGAGCGGCGGGCGACGTCGCCAGGTCTGGCGCCCACTCAGCCGCCGCTCCCTCGCTGGGCTGAAGCTCTTCGAACTCGACAAACTCGAACGCCACCTCCTCGCCGAGCGCACTCTCCGGCTCGGCGTCAACCCACTCGACGGCCACGGGCACCTCGAATTCCGGCGCCTCCGGCTCGAGGGCTTCGACCTCGACAGGCGGCCTCTCAGCTGCGCCGGCGTCTGCTGAGATGGGTTCGAGCGTCTCCTCAGCGCTTTCCAGTCCGACGTCCGCCGCGGCGACATCCTCAGCCGCCGGCTCGTCCGCTCCCGGGACATACGGAGACGCGAACTGGTCCTTCGCTGATCGATCCTGACGGGGGCTGTCAGCCCCGCCGATGAACGGAGTTGGAATCCTCGGCACTGCCTTCCCTACCTCCTTCCCGTACTCCAGTCAGGCCAAATCTACACGGCCGCCGAGACGGGTCAAACCGCGACACCCGGCCTCAGTGCACGTACCTGAGTAGCAGGAATCCCAGAATGAGGGCGACGACGAAGACGACCGAGAGCAAGTTGAAGTAGCGATCGATGAAATCACGTATCTGCGGACCCCACACACGGATGAGCCCCGCGACCAGGAAGAAGCGCGCTGCCCGACTGGCCGCCGATATCACCACGAAGGGCAGGAAAGGCACAGCGAAGGCGCCGGCGGCGATCGTGAATACCTTGTACGGGATCGGCGTGAAGCCAGCCGTGCCCAGAGCGAGGACCAGGTTTGCCCGGTAGAGATCGCCCACACGCTGGAAAGCCTCCGTGGCGTTGTAGAACTCGATGATCGAGCGGCCGATGAGGTCGTAGAGCTGGTAGCCGATCAGGTAGCCGCCGATCCCTCCCAGCACCGAG
>JGI2171J19970_10000659_pt1 | contig 18854 bp, 8 predicted proteins | sample DeeMarSWOR324_28_FD_19970 | JGI IMG/M metagenome (IMG submission 19970) | reverse complement strand
GAAGGACAAATATAACAAGAGCCGCCAAGATAATTGATCTTCTGGATCGCTGTTCCGCAATTAGGGCAGGGCCTATCTTTCGCCTGCCTGTCCATAATCGGGCTATAAGCGCCGGGATTATCAAAGATGTCCCGCTCACAGCTCCTTCCATTTTGCCTTATCGCCTGTTTGATTGTATCCTTGACCGCACTATAGAGAGCCTTCTTTTCATCGGAACTAATATCTGCAACCTTTCTTTTCGGGCTGAGTTTTGCCCTGAATAGGATGTCCTGCAGATAGGCGTTTCCGATTCCTGCAACACTCTTCCCGTTAGTGAAGAATGTCTTGACACTGTCTTTTTCCTTATCTTCATAGTGTTCACAGAGATCGATGAAGCGTTTAACCGTGAACGAAACGTCAGCAGGGGAGATGGCGCTGGCACGCAGCCTGGTCCACTTAGTCTGTTCCCATTCTCTCAGAGTTGATATGAAACCCCATCCTTGAATTGTCAAAGTAAAGAAGGAATCGTCCTCGAATTTAAGAAAAAGGTGATATTTCTCTGGGAGCATTGTGCCTGAATTATGATAAAGGAGTTTCCCACCGAATTCGTCGATGACCAGCGCTTGGTCCGGCTCCAACTCGATGTGGATGCCCCTGCCTACGGAGGTTACTTCTCCGATGTTTTTTTTCAATAATATTTTTTCTAATTCTCCCCGGGATGGTTTGTAAAAAACCCACTTATGGACGCTGTCTCCGGTACTGCTTTCGATAATACGTTTGCCCCTTATAGCTTGGTTGAGCTGAGCTGCGATAGCTACGGCTTCAGGTAGTTCTATCATGAGATCTCTCCTTTATATGATATGAATTTATAGGTTTATTCAGACAAAGAATATACAGAAGGTAATAATAAAAATCAATAAAAGGCGCAATATTCTCGAGCCCAGCGAAAACTTCAGGCTTTTGTTCCTTAGTCAGCAGGAAAAGATAAAATCGAAAAAGGGGACAGAAAAAGGGGACAGGCTACTTTTTTTAATCGGTGGGTTTGATAAATCAAGCCCCTACAACAACTATAAATTATTGAACATATTTTAAAAGGTGGGCTTGATGAATCAAGCCCCTACAATATAAAACCGTGGATTTGATAAATCATACTCCTGCAGAGGTGAATAGTTACTACAGGAAAAGTAGCCTGTTGTACTAGCTCAATAATTCGGTAACACTTTTATAATGTCATTGCGAACGGAGTGAAACAATCTCATAAAAAGAGATGCATTTTCTCCTAAGAGATTGCCGCGCTTCGCCCGCAATGACACTTTTGCCTTCAATATCATTACCAAAAGTGTTACCTAATTACTGAGCATAAAGACATGTCCCCTTTTTGTCCTTTTTGTTTGTTTTTGTTACAGCCTATGTTCATTCATACCGGAGTGAATCTATGGGGTTGGCCACGGCGGCTTTTATGGATTGATAGCTGACTGTTAGCAAAGCGATAAAAAGAGCTATTATGCCTCCCATAAAAAACGTCAAGAGGCTGATGGGAATCCGGAAGGGAAAATTGGCGAGCCAGTAGTTCTTCATGACATAATATGTCACTGGCCAGGCGATCAAATTAGCAACGAGAACCCACTTGAGAAAATTCCGGGAGAGCAGGACAACGATGGAGCTAGCTGTGGCTCCCAGCACTTTTCGAATACCTATCTCTTTTGTGCTCTGTTCTGCTGTATAGGAAGCTAAACCGAAAAGGCCGAGACAAGCCACAAATATGGCAATAGAGGCAAAAAATGTGATAATCTGACTCAATTGCTCTTCCGAGTGGTACAGAGAGTCGAAATTCTCATCCACGAAGAAGTATCCAAAACTTCTTTCCTTCTCAAAAGCATTCCAAGTCTTCTCAATGTAGGATAAAGTTGCAGAGATGTTATCCGTGTTCATCTTGATGGACAAGTAAGAATCGCCTCTGGGCCTAAGAAAGATGGCCAGCGGACCGATGACATGTTTAAGCGACCTGTAATGAAAGTCCTTGACCGTTCCCACTATCGGGCGCATAACCTCTTTAGAAAAACCGATTTTCTTTCCGATGGTTTCGTCTCCCCATCCTAGCTTTGCCATGGCGGTTTCGTTGATCAGATAGGCGCCTTCCTTATCCGATCCGAAATCAAGTGAGAAATCCCGCCCTTTGACAAGGTCAATTTCATAAGTTTTCAGAAAGTCATAATCAGCAAAAATGTAATCGAAGGTGTGGGTTACGCTTTCCGGTTCTCCTTCAAGAAAGATAGTGAGGACAGTATTTGTTCTTCCAGGGATACCATTTGAATAGGAAGCCTCTATAATGCTTGCATTCTTTTTCAATTCATTCTTAAACGCTTCAAACTGTTCCGGGATGCTCCTGCCTTTGACCCGGACAGCAAGAACCTGTTCCTTTTTGAACCCCAATTTTTGATTCTTCAAGAAGTTCAACTGTTTCAAAACTATAAATGTGCTGATGATGAGGATAATGGAAATCGTGAACTGGGAAATAACAAGGCAGGTTCGAATGATCGATCTCCGGGAACCTGGCCGTAGTTTTTGTCTTAACGTATCGATGGGCTGGAAGGAAGAAAGGTAGAAGGCAGGATAACTTCCAGCCGCTGTGCCTGTTAATACCACCAGCCCAAACAAACCGAAGGCCACAACCCAATTGAAAAGAGATGCCAGGGCGATTTCTTTTCCAGTAAGGTTGTTGAAGGCCGGGAGCAGAAGCCAGACTAAATTAACGGCCAAGACCAAAGCAAAGAACGAAAAGCCCACGGATTCCACGATAAACTGAACAATCAGCCGTTTTTTTGAGGCACCCAAGACTTTCCTCAATCCGACTTCCTTACCGCGGTTGGCTGAACGGGCTGTGGACAGGTTCATGAAATTGATACAGGCAATCAAAAGTATGAATACAGCAATGAGGGAAAAAACATAGACATAGCGAATATCTCCATTCCCTTCGATTTCCGCCCCGAGATGAGACCTCAGGTGGATGTCAGTCAGTTTCTGGAGAAAGTAGTATAATTTTTGTCCATACTTTCGGGCGTCTTCGCCCGTATGCTTTTCCACTATGGCCGCCAATTTTTTTTCTGCCATCCTGGCATCGGCTTCCTCTTCAAGCAGGACGTATGACCATCCTGCTATGACTAACCAAGCATCCAGATACTCGGCTCTCTTCCCCTGGATTGTGTTCATGGAAACAAGGTAGTTGAAACGGAAATGGGAGTTGAGAGGAACGTTTTTGACCACTCCTGTGACTTTAAGATCACCATCAGCGTTAAGATTAACAGTTTTTCCGAGAGGATTTTCATCGCCGAATATTTTTTGGGCCATATCTTGGGTCAGAACGATAGATCCCGGAATTTCGAGGGCTGTAGCCGAGTCACCCCCGATAAACTCGTGGCTAAAGATTTTGAAAAAGTGTTTATCAGCGTAGAAGATTCCTCTTTCATCAAATTTTTTATCATCATAGGTTATCAGGCCTGTTCTTGGCCAGAGTCTTGTGTACGCTATGATCTCGGGCACTTCGGCTGTAAATGCCGGGGCGGCAGGAAAAGGCGAGAGGGCATAATGATCATAAGCGCCACCGATTTCTTCAGCATACGTAATCCGGTAGATGCGGTCGGACTTTTCATGGTGCCTGTCATAGCTTAATTCATCATGAACCCACAACAATATGAGAATGCAGCAGGCCAAGCCAATAGCAAGGCCGGCAACATTGATAAAGGAATAGCCTTTTTGCTTTTTGATGTTTCTTAATGCAATTTTTAAATAATTTCTAAACATCTTAAGCCCTCAATAAAGAAAGTCTTTTAAAAATATTTTCTCCCTTAATTTTAGTTCCTTGTATTTTCACTATACTGCCATTGAGGAAAAACTCACCAATCATTCATACCGGAGTGAGTCCACTGGGTTGGCCACGGCTGCTCGGACAGCCAGGAAGGCTGTTGTGAGCACAGAGATAGAAAAGGACAAAACTCCGGCCAGAAGAAAATATTGAGCTCCAAGGGAAATGCGGTAATAATAATTATCGAGCAGCATCTTCATGGCAAAGTAAGCGAGCGGCCAGCTGATGATGTTGGCAATTCCCACCAGCCAGAAGAATTCCTTTATCAATATGTTGATTATCTGAGGAATGCTGGCCCCCAGGACTTTGCGGATGCCGATTTCTTTTGTCCTGCGGTTAACAGTGATAGATGTCAACCCGAAGATGCCCATGCAGGCGATGATGACAGCCAGTGCTGAGGAATAGCCGACGATAGCCCGCCATCTTTTTTCTTCATCGTACATGGCTTCCATCGTCTCGTCCAGGAAGGAGTAGAGGAAGGGTTTGTTCGGCTGGATGTCCTTCCAGGTACTTTCCAGCAGCGCAACGGTTCCGGAGATGTTTTGAGGAGATATTCGCACCAGGATGTCTCTGACCCTCCAGGTGGGCTTGATGTGATGAAGGGCAGGAAGGATGTTGTGGCGGAAATCTTCAGTGATGTAATCCCTGACTACACCGATAATCGTCAGGGGTATAGAATATCCCTTAAGGGGCTTGCCGATGGGATCTTCTATCTCCAGCTCTTTAACCAGTTTTTCATTAACGACCACTCCGTCAGTATCAGTGGCGAATTCAGGAGAGAAGGTGCGTCCCTGAACCACATCTATCCCCATGGTCTTGAAAAAATCATAATCCACGCGGTTCTGATAGACGTCAATTTCACGGCCGTCTTTTTTAAAAGGATAGGCGGCCACGTCGCCGAGGGAAACGGTTGTTCCTGAGATAGAAATGATATTTGGCTGCTGGCTCATACGCTCTCTGAAGAGCTTCAGGATCGCATTGCTGGCCTCGGCGTTCGGCTCCTGGGCTTTGACGGCCACGACACCTTCCTTGTTGAAGCCGGGATCTGCAGTGAGCATGAAATGGATCTGGCGGCCCATGATGATCGTGGCGATGATGAGGAAAACGGATAGGGCAAATTGAACGACGACCAGGGATCTGGTCAAGGGTTTTTTTCCAACGATTCTCAGTTTCCCTCTGAAGATTTCCACTGGCCGGAACCTGGACATGACCAAAGCAGGATAACTTCCTGAGGCGGTGCCCACGACTACAAAAAGGACCAATAAGAGCAGGATATGTGCTGGTTGAAAAAACTCCTTAATGCTCAGAACCCTGCCGGAAAGGCGGTTGAAGGTCGGCAACAGCAGCTCAGCCAGGAGGAGACCCGCGATTATGGAGATGCCGGTTATGATCAGGAATTCTCCCCAGAACTGGCGGATAAGCTGGCGTCGCTCTGCGCCCAGTACTTTACGCATGCCGACCTCTAATGACCGGGCTGAAGCACGGCCAATGGAAAGGTTCATGAAATTTATGCAGGCGATGAACAGCACGATGAAGGCGATACCGCTGAGGATGAATATGGCGCTTAGATCGAGAGAGCCTTTGACGTATGGATCCAGGTGCACTTGAGCTATGGGCTGGAGTCCGAATGAGATCGGGCAGCCTTCCCCCTTCCATTCTCCCCGCTTTCGGTACTTTTCGATAAAGGGACCATAATGCATGTCAGTAAACCCGGGAAATCTCTGCAGCAAGCTGTCCAAGGATTCTTCGCTCTGAACAAGGACATATGTCTGCCACCCGAAGCCGCCCCAGTTATTCTGCCACCTGACGTTCACATTAAGCCTGTTTGCGCCTTCTATATCGATCAGGATATCGAAGGCGATGGAGGAGTTTGGAGGAGGGGGCTCAACAATCCCTGTAACCACAAAATCAGCCTGATCCTGTCCGCTGATCAGGGTCAGGGTTTGACCGATGGGATTAGCATCGCCGAAATATTTCCGGGCATGGTTTTCTGTGAGGACCATAGAATTGCTCTGGGAAAAAACGGAAGAAGGATCGCCCATGAGCAGAGGAAAGGAGAATGCCTGGAAGAAAGACCTGTCTACTTGTGTGATTTTTTCATTGAAGAGCATTCCTTCTGTTCTGATGGTTACATAATCGTTGGACACCCGGATGGAGTGAATGATTTCCGGAAAATACTCTTCCATCGCAGGTCCCATGGGCATAGTAACCCCTCTGAACGTGCTTTCAATACCTCCGTCTTCCGTATGAAAAATAACATAAACGCGGTAGAGGTTTTCTGTGTTTTCGTGAAAGCGGTCGTAAGAAAGTTCGTTCTGCACAAAAAGGAAGATCAGGATGGCGCCAGCAAGGCCGACTGCCAAGCCCAGAATGTTGATTGCAGAATAGATTTTTTGCTTGCTTAGGTTACGGAAGGCTATCTTCATGTAGTTTTTAAACATGGCTTTAATCTTCAGGTCTAAATCATTAGCAAGATATGTACCACTATTGCCAAACAGGCTAACAGTCGTAAATTCTCAGGAAATGAACTTAAAAAGTGTCCGTTTCCGTGACATGTGGTGTTCTTTGATGAACATTGAAAAGGCTTTAACCAGTCGTAGGGATTTATCAGGCGTTTCCTTCTTTCTATTTTTTGATATATAGATAGACTTTTCTCCCTTATTAATTAGAATATTTCTGGTTGCGAGGAGTATGGATAAAGTCTGCTCTAAAATCTCAACGTAAAGACTGTTTCAACATTGGGCTCGGAATGAACTCTGATAAACCCATTATGCAGGCGCATAATCTGGCGGGATAGACTGAGTCCAATGCCCGAACCCCCTTCCTTTGTAGAGTAGAAGGGGATAAATATCTTCTCTAAGTTTTCCTCCAGGATTCCAGGACCGTTGTCTTTAACCTGGAGGAGTATCTTTCCTCTTCCGTCCAAGCGTGCATCTAAATCAATTCTTGCCTTCTTCTTTCTCTTCTTAACAGCATGGAGAGCGTTCAAAAGGAGGTTTATCAAGACCTGTTCGACGAGTTCAGGATCAGCTGCCAGTTCCAGGCTTTGTGGTTCTATGCTCACTTTAAAATTAATTGATTTATCTTTGATGTGCGTCTGCATCAGTTTTTCCACTCGGGCAAAGAGCTCTTTGATGGCGAAGATTTGGAAATTAGGCTTCTGGATCAGAGTCAGGCTTCTGTAGGCATCGACAAAATGGAGCAAACCCTGACTGCGTTTCTGGATAGTCTGGGATGCATGACGGATATCAGTCAAAGATTCGGCATCTATATTTTCTCCTGATGTTCGCGTGTTGTAGCTTTCTTTTATTAATTCATTAATTGTCGAAGCAAGCGAAGCTATCGGAGTAATAGAATTCATGATCTCATGTGTGAGAACCCGGATGAGCTTTTGCCAGGCGTCTATTTCTCTTTCCTCCAGTTCGCTGTGAATATTTTGTACGGAAACTAAAGTAAAACTTTGTCCTCCAAGCTTATACTCAGCAGCATACAGAGCCAGGTGCAGCAGTTCGTTATTATCCTCGACTTTGACCAGAGCTTTGTCTTTCGACTTGAGCTTGAAAAGCGTGCTGACTAATGGCTTACTCCAGGATTCGAGAGATTTTATGTTTTTAAGGTGAGGGACTTTTAATAAACGTTTTGCAGCTGCGTTAATGAGCTCCACTTCGCCGTTCGGCTGAAAAGCCATAAGGCCGACACCTATATGTTGAACGACTGTCTGTAAATATCGATAATGCTCTTCTTTCTCAGTCCTTGTTTTTCGAAAGGCATTCATGACCTCATTAAAGGCACTTTTTAGAGCCTCGAAAGATGAACCCAGTCCATCATCTTTAAATGTCTGGGAGAAATCGCTGTACTTGATGGATTGAAGAAAGCGGGTCAGGTCCCTATTTGTTTTCTCTACATAACGAATAAGCGCGTAGATTTGATAGATGATAAAGATTCCGAGAATAAAGAGAGCTGCATACAGAGTTGTTTGAAAGAGGAAGAAGAAAAAACAGCAGAGTGTTGCTCCCAGCAGAAATATGCGAATGATGCAGTTAGCTCGAAACCGCTTATAAACCATATTTATCCATTCTTCTGTACAAAGAAGCCCTTGAAAGCCCCAGCTCTTTTGCAGCATGAGTTATATTGCCTCCATGTTTGCTTATAGCTTTGTGAATGGCTAGTTTTTCAATATCTTCTAGATTATAATCTTCAAAAGCCAGGTCTTCTCCTTTTGTTTCCTGGCTAGGAAAGAAGAAATCTGAAGGCTGTAACACCTGGGATTCGCTCATTATTATTGCCCGCTCAATGGCGTGCTGAAGCTCTCTGACATTGCCAGGCCAGTGATACTTTTCCAGTCGTTTCAGGGTTGTGGGACTCAGTCTTTTTAACGGCTTATGATATTTCTTGCAATAGATCTTTAAAAAATGGTCAAAAAGCGAAGGAATATCTTCGATTCGCTCATTTAGCGGAGGTAAGCGGATTTCCACGGTGTTAATGCGGTAGAGAAGATCTTGACGGAACTTATTCTGGCCTACCATGTCATGGACAGACATATTGGTTGCACAAATAAGGCGAACGTCGATTTCAGTTGGCTTATTGGAGCCAAGCCTAATGACCTTTCGGCTTTCCAAAACTGTCAGCAGTTTTGCCTGGAGGGTTAAGGGGAGATTACAAATTTCATCGAGAAAAAGTGTTCCTCCTGAGGCGACCTCAAAGCGGCCAGCCCTGTCTTCTCTGGCGTCTGTGAAAGCTCCCTTAACATGACCGAAGAGTTCGCTCTCAAAAAGAGTCTCGCTCAGAGCTCCCATATCAACGCTGATAAAGACTTCATCAGCCCGGGATGATTGGCGGTGGAGCTCCCGGGCAACCAGTTCCTTTCCGGTGCCGTTCTCTCCAAGGATTAAAACGTTGGCATCGGTTTTGGCGACTTTTTGGATAGCAGTATACACAGACTGCATTGCCTTGCTTCTTCCTATGAAATCATGAAAAGGCTGATCAAGGTCAGCGCTCAGTTGTTTCTGTCTGGAGCGGAGGTTCTTTGCTTCTATCCGAGATTGCCTCAGGTTCATAGCAGTCGAAAGAGTTGCTATAAGTCTTTCGTTCTGCCATGGCTTAAGGATGAAATCTGTTGCGCCCTCTTTAATGGCTCGAACTGCCATTTCTACGTCTCCAAAGGCAGTGATCAACACAATGACTGAAGAAGGATCGAATTCAAGAATGTTATCGAGCCAGAGGAAACCCTCCTGGCCGCTAGTGGCACCTTTGGCAAAGTTCATATCTAAGAAGATGACATCGTAATTTTCGTTTTTAAGAAGACGAGGAAGGACGTCGGGATTTATTTCAGTATGGATTTGAGCAACGTGCCCTTTGAGGGCCAAACTTGCTGCCTGAAGGATGTCTTCATCGTCATCGATGATGAGAATTCTTCCAGTCTTTTTGTTCATAAGCTCATTTCTCCGTCTGTCTGTTAATTCTTGAGCCAGTCACGCAGTATGAAGTTAACATCTGGCCAATTGAAATATGAGCTAATAGATTCACCATAGTCAATTATATCAAAAAGCTTTTGTTAAAATCATTTCTGCTTTCAGCACACTATCTTGATAACCACTGCAAAATATATGCCTATCGTATAATCTCTCGCTTCCGTCTGGGTTTTTTTTATAATAAAATATGATTATACCTTAACTGTTCGCTATCGTACACCCCTTGTCTTAATAGCGAACACTTTTCTTAAAAACTTATGTGACCTTTCTTCTGCTTACTCCGTTAATATCAATAGTGGCACATTTATTGCAGAAATGATGGATTGGCAGGAAAAATTCGTGATGACTATTCAAAATCTTAAAATTGCTGGAAAGAGGAAAAATAAGAAAATTATCAAGCAAGGAGCCTAAAAATGGGCATGGACCGCAAAATTGAAAAAAAGAAGTGGCCTCCTAAAAGGATTGCCGGTTTTGCAGCTGTTGGGCTATTTGTCATTCTTGTGCTTTATTTTTTCATTTTCAGGCTGAGTAAATCCACTTTAAACGTAAAAACCGAGAGGATAACAATTTCGACTGTCACAAGAGGCCCTTTTCAGGAATTCATTCCTATCATGGGAAATGTTCTTCCAATAAATACATTTTATTTAAACGCTGTGGAGGGAGGAAGAGTAGAGGAGATCTATTTAGAGGCGGGGACTTTTGTTAAAAAGGGAGATGGAATCCTGAGATTAGCAAACACAAACCTTCTTCTCGATATCATGTGGAGAGAAGCTGAGTTATTCCAGCAGAGCAACAACCTGCGGAATACCCGCCTTTCCATGGAGCAGTACCGTCTAGGATTGAACCAGGAGCTTGCTGAGATTGAAAATCAGCTCCAGCAGCAAAAACGAACCTATGAGCGGTATAAAGAGTTGGTAAAAGATAATTTGATCTCCAAACATGAGTTTGAGCTGGCCAAGGATCAGTACGGTTACTTGATTAAGAGAAGAGAATTAACGATAGAGAGCCAGAAGAATGATTTAGAATTCAGGCAGGGCCAGATTGACGCCCTGGAAGCCTCGCTGAAACGGATGCAGAATAATCTCGCTATTGTCAAGCAAAAACAGGAAAATTTGACTATAAGGGCTCCTGTTTCCGGTCATCTGACTGCACTGGATGCAGAAATCGGTCAATCCAAATCACCAGGTCAGCCCTTGGGACAGATTGATGTTTTAGAGGGATTTAGAGTAAGAGCTGCTATCGACGAGCACTACATCGCCCGGGTAGAGACAGGTAGGAAAGGCGAATTTGATTTTGCCGGCGAGTCTTACGGGCTTATTGTCAAGAAGATTTACCCTGAAGTGAAAGACAGGCGGTTTGAAGTGGACATGGAATTTGTTGACCGGGGTCCCGAGGATATCACGCGGGGACAAACTCTCCATATCCGATTAGAGTTAGGTGATATTTCCGAAGCGATCCTCCTTCCAAGAGGAGGATTTTACCAGACTACCGGGGGAAACTGGGCCTATGTTGTGGAAGGATCTGAAAATATCGCCACCAAAAGAAAAATCAAAATCGGAAGGCAAAATCCACAGGTATTTGAAGTGCTCGAAGGGCTGGGACCTGGCGACCGGGTCATTACTTCATCTTACGAAAGCTTCGGAAACATGGATAGACTGGTTTTGAAGTAAACTAAGAATGTCGATTTTGCGTCTTATTAAGATAATGATAAAAGGTCAAAGACCTGAAAGCTGAATGCTAACGGCTGAAGGCTTAATTAAGGAGGAAAAGAATGATAAAAACGAAGGACCTCAAAAAAATTTANACTACAGAAGAGGTGGAAACAACCGCGTTAAATAACGTGAATCTTAACGTCCAAGAAGGAGAATACGTGGCCATTATGGGGCCATCTGGTTGTGGAAAATCTACTCTGCTCAATGTTCTGGGGATGATCGATAATCCCACGAGCGGTGAATATCATTTTCTGGAACAAGAAGTATCCAGGTATTCTGAACGCCAGCGAGCAAACCTCAGAAAAGCAAACATAGGATTTGTGTTCCAGAGCTTCAATCTTATTGATGAATTGACTGTCTTCGAGAACGTCGAGCTTCCACTGCTCTATCTCGGTTATTCTGCTTCAGAGCGAAAGAAAAGAGTCAATGAAGCTCTTGAGCAGATGGAAATCATGGCCCGTAAGAGTCACTTCCCTCAGCAGTTATCAGGAGGTCAACAGCAGCGGGTGGCAGTGGCGAGAGCAATTGTTGCCAAGCCGAAACTTATCCTGGCTGATGAGCCGACAGGAAACCTGGATTCCGCCCACGGTGAGGAAGTGATGAGAATCATAGGTGAGCTCCATGAAGCTGGCACTACTGTTGTCATGGTTACCCATTCTCCTGCATATGCCGAATACAGCCACCGCACTATTCATCTCTTTGACGGCCACATTGTTTCCGAAAATATCCAGAAAGAATTCAAGATCTAAAAATTAGCCCTCAGCAAACTGATAATAGCTGCCCAAGCTTAGATATTTTTGGGGAGAAAAATAAGCAAGCGAACCTGGTCGATGAAAGTTTGGAAGAGCAATGCTTAAAAACTACTTAAAAATCGCCTTGAGAAACATTGGAAGACACAAAGGATACTCCTTTATTAACATCGCAGGTCTGGCTATTGGAATGGCGGTGTGTATCCTGATCCTTATGTTTGTTCGGGATGAATTGAGTTATGACACTTACCACGAACACAAGGACAGGATATACCGGATCGAGCGCAGATGGTTTGCTGCCGACGGATCCGTGCAAGGTGCGTTATGCTCAGTGGCTCCCTCGTTTATCCCTCTTCTCGAGGAAGAATTCCCTGAGATGGAACATGTTGTCCGTATGTTTGGAAGCGGCGATACCCTGATAACTTTCGGCGATAACAATTTTGTTGAGGAACGGCTTTATTTTGCTGAACACGACATCTTCGATATTTTCACAATTCCCCTGATCGAAGGAAATCCGCAAACAGCCCTGAATAATCCGAACAGCATCGTTTTGTCCGAATCCATGGTAAGGAAATACTTTGGGGATGAAGACCCCATGGGCAAAGTCATGAAAGTTGGCAGCAGTAGAGAGGATTTCCAGGTCACAGGCGTTATGAAAGATGTGCCTGAAAATTCACATTTACATTTTGACTTTCTCGCCTCATTTATCACTCTCAAAGGGCTCTTTCGTTATTACAGGGACGGAAGTGACTATTTTTTCGGCATGTCTAATTTTAGTGATAATGTTACCTACATTTATATGCGTTTGGCCAGAAGCGCGGAACCCAGGGAAGTCGCAGACCGCATTCCTGGATTTATCGACCGCCATCTGCCAACCTATGAGAGTGAATCTGGCGATATCATTCATGCCAGCCAATGGAATAACCTTATTCTCAGGAAAGTCACGGATATTCACCTCTATTCGCATACCGATAATGAGCTGGAGCCAAACAGCGACATCCGATACGTCAGGCTTTTTACGCTGGTGGCGCTGTTTATCCTGATTATTGCCTGCATAAACTTCATGAACCTTTCCACGGCGCGGGCCGTCAAACGGGCAAGAGAAGTGGGATTGCGCAAAGTAGTAGGTGCCAACCGCAAGCTTTTGACAACGCAGTTTTTAGGAGAATCCCTGCTTATCGCCCTGCTGGCAATGGCGCTGGCTTTGACACTTGTATCAATATTACTGCCTTATTTCAGCGCTTTTTCAGGTCACGAATTAAGGTTCGGCCTATTAATGAATTCGGTCGGAATTCTAATTCTGGTGTCTGTGTTCCTTATTACAGGGTTGGCGGCCGGTCTTTATCCGGCAGTTTATCTTTCCGCTTACAGGCCCGCCACTATCCTCCGTGGAGAATTAACTCGCGGCACACGGGGCGCAATAATGCGCAAAGTCATGGTTGTCTTCCAGTTCGCAATCTCGGCTGCACTTATTGTCAGCGTTGGCGTTGTCTTTAAACAGATGCGTTTCCTCCAGAATGCCAATCTTGGTTTCCAGCGGGAAAACATCGTAATGATACCGTCGGATAGTGTTGTCCTGCAAAACTGGCGGGAAATAAAAAATGAATTATTGAAAAATCCGCGTATCTTAGCAGCAACGCTATCCAAAAGGGCACCATCGGGCCGTTTACTGGATGCTCCGGGGTTCCGCGTCGAAATCAACGGAGAGATGGTAGACGGGTCCTTTTCTATGCCCCATAACAGGGTTGAACATGACTTCTTTAAGACTTACGGCATGAAAATAATAGCGGGTCGTGATTTTTCCATTGACTTTCCTACTGATGAAAACGAAGCATTTATCCTTAATGAGACGGCTGTCAGGCGTTTGGGATTGAAAAGCCCCGATGATGCTGTGGGTCTGCCCATAGAAACCAGGGCTCCGAATCTCAGCGGGCGTGTTATAGGTGTCGTGGCAGATTTCAATTACGAATCCATGCATCACGAGATCGTTCCGATGCTCACCTATATCCGTCTTGGACAGACGAACACCGTGTCGCTGCGAATAGCAGCCGGAAATATCCAGGAAACAATAGCTTATGTTCAAGGAATATGGGAGCGTTTCCATCCAGGTTATCCCGTTAGCTACACTTTCCTTGATGACCGTCTTAATGCGCTTTACCGCAATGAAGCACGGATGATGGAGATGTTCGGCTATTTCAGTATACTGGCGATTTTTATCGCCTGTTTGGGATTGTTCGGCCTGGCGTCATACACCACAGAGCAGCGCACCAGGGAAATAGGAGTCAGAAAAGTGATGGGAGCGACAGTTTCGAAAATTATCATTCTTCTTTCCAGGGAATTTGCCAAATGGGTGCTTGTAGCCAATATTATCGCCTGGCCTATTGCCTATTTCGCCATGAATAAGTGGTTAGATAATTTTGCCTACCGGGTTAATATCGGCTGGACGGCATTTGTTTTGACGGCAGTGCTGACATCTATGATTGCGCTTTTAACGGTCAGTTATCAATCCATAAAGGCTGCGGTTGCCAATCCCGCGGATTCGCTGAGGTATGAATAGGAAAAAACGCTCATTTATGACAAGCAATTTTCCTGGGTGCAAAAATGTTTAAAAGTTACTTAAAAATTGCTTTGAGAAATATCGTTCGATATAAAGGCTATGCCTTTCTGAATATTTTCGGCCTTGCTATCGGCATGGCCTGCTGCATCCTGATCGGCCTCTGGGTCTTGGATGAACTGAACTATGACCGCTTTCACGAAAATGCATCCTCGATCTGCCGGGTGGAATCCAACCAGAATTTCAGCGGACGAACCCTTCACATCTACTGGACACCCCACCCCCTCGGGCCGGCTCTCAAAGCTGAAATCCCAGAGATCATAAACTCCACTCGAGCCCAGAACCTGGGGGCACAGCTCATCCGGTACAAGGACAAGGCCTTCGAGGAGTACTCCTTGTGGTCTGTAGATCCCTCATTCCTCAAAATGTTTTCATTCCCGATGATCCAGGGGGATCCCGAAAACTCTTTGTCTGGAACTTCATCCCTTGTGATAACGGAACGCTTAGCCACAAAGTTCTTCGGCGATGAAAATCCGACCGGAAAAGTGATAAACGTGGCACAATCCGCGGATTTCACAGTCACCGGCATTTTAAAGGACATTCCCAGGAATTCATCTCTCCAGTTCGATGTTCTCATCCCCTATAGGTATCTCGATTCGATAGGCCGGACAAATGACAATTTCACCGATAACCAGACTTACACCTGGGTCCAATTGCAGTCAGGCGTTCCTACGAAAGAGGTCAGCGCAAAAATNAGCNGNTTCATACACGAGAAAGCCCCCCGAAGCTTGATGGTACTCGAACTTCTGCCGCTAACAAAGGTGCACCTGTACAGCTACTCCGGCTACGAAAAGAACCTGGCTGTCCAATCCGTGTACCTCTTCTCTATCATCGCCATTATTGTTCTGATTATCGGCTGTATCAATTTCATGAACCTGTCTACAGCCCGTTCGGCAAACAGGGCCAAAGAGGTCGGCTTGAGGAAGGTCGTGGGCGCCATCCGGTCGCAGCTCATCCGGCAGTTCTACGGCGAGTCTATCCTCTATGCCCTCATTGCATTGGGTTTTGCCGTAGCTGCCGTTTCTTTTGTTCTGCCTGCATTCGGTTCTTTAGCCGGGAAAGAGATATCCTGGAACGCAACGGGTGCCGGAGTGTTGGCGTTGGGACTGGCTGGGATCGCCTTGTTGACCGGCCTGGTCTCTGGAAGTTATCCCGCACTTTTCCTGGCATCGTTTCAACCCGTCAGCATCCTCAAAGGAAAACTGACATCGGGAACAGGAAACGCTGTTTTTCGTCGAATCCTTGTCGTGGTCCAGTTTTTCCTATCAGCAGCCCTTATTATCGGAACAGCCGTTGTCTCCAAACAAATGACATTCATCAAGAACAGAAATCTGGGGTGGAATAAAGAGCAAGTCGTTGCCGTTCCTATCCGGTCCTACAGCCAGCCATCGCTGGAAACCCTCAAGGCCGAACTGGCCAACACACCCGGGATTTTAAATACCGCTGTTGCTACCCAGAAGCCCTCCTATACCAGTTGGAGCTCCAGCGGATTCGGNTGGGAGNGCAAAGACCCGTCCCTGAAGGTCGATGTAACTTACGTGGGAGCGGATGATGGTTATGTGGACACCATGGGGATGACCATAGCCCAGGGCCGCAATTTTTCGAAAGAATTCCCGACCGATAAGACAGAAAGTTTTCTCATCAATGAGGAGCTTGCCAGGCTTATGGGTTATGAAAATCCGATCGGGAAGTCCTTCTCATTCTGGGAACAGAAAGGGAAGATCGTCGGTGTCATTAAAGATTTCCATTTCCAGCCACTGAGAAGAAAAATCGAGCCTCTCGTCATCAAATGGGTCGAGCTGGATTGGACGAATTTTCTGTTCCTCCGGCTTGACCCGCAAGGCATTTCGGAAACCATAGGAACTGTCCATGGAACTTGGGAAAAAATTCTGCCGAATATTCCGTTCAGCTACCAGTTTTTGGATGAGGATTTTGCCAGGATGTACAGGTCGGAAGAACGGACAGGGATGCTGCTTAAAATCTTCACGGCCATGGCCATCCTGGTCGCCTGCCTGGGGCTTTTCGGGCTCGCCTCCTTTGGGGCCGAACAGAGAACCAAAGAGATCGGGATCCGCAAGGTTTTGGGGGCTTCTGTGTCGGGTATTGTCGCACTCGTGTGCCGGGAGTTCCTGGTGCTCATCGGATTGGCCAACCTCATCGCCTGGCCCGTCGCTTATTTTAGCTCCAAAGACTGGCTGAACAACTTTGCCTACCGGACACAAATCCCGGCGGTTTTTTTCATCGGAGCGCTGATCACCTCTTTGGTCATCGGACTGATGACCGTGATCTACAAGGCAATCAGGGCAGCCTCGGCCAATCCCGTGGAATCGCTTAGATATGAATAAAGAAATGAGGGGAAATCAAAATGAAAACACTTATTTTCATCATGGTTTTTTTAGTTTTACTCATATTAATTTTCCTTTAGTGGCTCGTTTACTGTTAAGAGAGATGAGGTCAATGAAAATTTTGACAGAAGGAAATAGGGATTTTTGCCAGGAAGACGCTATTTCCTTTGCTTGTTTTGTCTAGTGAAATGAGATGAGAGATTTAAAATTTGGATGTCTTTTTGCTCAAGTAGTCATAGTTTGAGGTAGCTATGTTTAAAAATTATTTAAAAATCGCTTTGAGAAACATCAGAAGACACAAAGCCTATTCTTTCATCAATATCGCCGGCTTGACCATCGGCATGACATGTGTGGTCTTGCTGCTTCTCTGGATTCAGGACGAGCTGAGTTACGATAAATTCCATGAGAAGATAGACGATATTTACCTCGTCTCTGCCCATTGTAAGAAGGAAAAAGATGAGCTGCAGGTGCCCTCTGTTCCCGGAGTGGGCCCGCTTTTGAAAGAGCTTTTTCCGGAAGTGGAAGAATCGGCACGGTTCCTTGCAGGATACAGGACTTTTATCCTCAGCTACCAGGACAAAACATTTTCAGAAAGAAGGGTTTTTCCTGCGGACCCCGAAGTCCTGGAGGTGTTCACATTCCCCTTGATTGAGGGGAATCCAGAGACCGCGCTCAAAGATCCCTATTCCCTGGTCCTGTCGGAACGTGTTGCGAGAAAATACTTCGGTGAAGAGAGCCCTATAGGAAAGGTCCTAACTGTTGACAATCAGTATTCTATGAAAGTGACGGGAGTGATGAAGGAATTGCCCGGTAATTCCACATTCCGNTTNNACATCNTGATGCCGCTGGAATTCTANGTTAAGGAAATTCATAAAGAGGACGACCTGAGGGGGTTTTCCAACCAGAATTACTTCGTTTTTGTCCAGCTCCGGAAAGGAACCTCATTCAATGACTTAAACCGTAAAACCAAGGAATTCGTCGTGGCAACATACAGCAGTGATGAATATATACCGGTCCTGAGACCTTTTTCAAGGTTCCATCTCTACAGACTGGGCGATGGGGGAGGGAGCATAGAACAGATCCGGCTGATAAGCTTCCTGGCAACCTTTATCCTTCTCATAGCCTGTTTCAATTTCATGAATTTGACGACCGCACGGTCCGGAAACCGGTCGAAGGAAATAGGAATGCGCAAGGTCATCGGAGCCTTTCAGAAGGATATTGTCAAACAGTTCTATTTTGAGACATCCCTGTTCGTGCTGATCTCGATGGTGTTGACCGTTTTACTCGCCGAGCTTTTCCTTCCGGTGTTCAACACCCTTTTCCGGAAAGAACTGACGCTGAGTTTTCTCCAGAATCCGCCTCTCTTGGGATTTTTGATCGGCACTTCGCTGATAACCGCATTGGTGGCAGGGAGCTATCCGGCTCTCCTCATGTCTTCTTTTCAGCCGATCAGCATAATCAAGGGATTTTCGGGATCATCATTAAAAAAAGCCGGTTTTCGCAAGGCCTTGGTCGTGATCCAATTCACCCTGGCCATAGGGCTTATCGCTTATGCTGCCGGGATCTATAAACAGCTTAACTATCTCCAGACCATGGACCTTGGCTATAACATGGAAAACCTTTTATTCTTCTCTACCAGAGGAGAATTGCTTAAGCGGTGTGAGACAGCAAAAAGTGAGTTCCTCCAGATCCCTGGAGTAGAAAAGGTTACGACCGCCTCCGCATATCTCACAGGCGGGCGGTCGAATTCTTCAAGCTGGCAATGGGAAGGGAAAGATCCTGAGGTCAAACCCATTATCACAATGATGAGTGTGGATTCCGATTTTTTAGAGACGCTTGAAATTCCCCTTGTTAAAGGCCGCTTCTTCCACAGGGAAAATGATTATTCAGGTAATCCAGACGAAATACTGATAAATGAGAAACTCGCGGGAATCATAGGAAAGGAAAATCCGTTAGGTGCCAATATGTCCTACAGTGGTCAGGATTACACTGTTGTCGGTGTTATCAAAGACTACCTCCCCAACCCAAGATGGAGGGTGGATGAACCGCTCGTCCTTCTCCAGAATCCTGAAAGATACAGATTCATCTTTCTGAAAATCCATCCAGAGGGCATCCCGCAAAC
>JGI2171J19970_10000657_pt1 | contig 18857 bp, 14 predicted proteins | sample DeeMarSWOR324_28_FD_19970 | JGI IMG/M metagenome (IMG submission 19970) | reverse complement strand
ATTCAAGGCGCGCAAATCCTGAGGAATGAGGCGTACTTACAGTACGCTGCAGTGACGAAGGATGCAGCGCAACGCAGAAGTTGGACTTTTTACGAAGCCATTAAGTAATAGACTGAATAGGGTGACGAGGGGGACATCATGGGAGAGAGGGTTCCTATGAATCAGAGAGACACCTTTTTAGAAGTCCAGACATTTCGGAAGACATGGGTCTTGGCCCTGGTGCTTCCCATATCGCTGTTTCTCGTCATACTCTTCGGCTACGGAATGATCAAGCAACTGATCCTGGGGCAGCCCTGGGGAAACAGGCCTCTGCCCGATGTAGCCCTGGCAATTATCGGACCGCTGGGGATTCTTTTTGGACTCGGCCTCGCTCTTCTCTTCTATTCGGCAAAACTGATAACGGAAGTCCGAGAGGATGGGGTATACGTCCGTTTTTTCCCCTTAACCCACCAGAAAATACCCTTTGAGGATATCAGGTACGTGGAGGCTCGAACCTACAGCCCGATCAAGGAGTTCGGAGGGTGGGGCATTCGATACGGAAAGGGAGGAAAGGCGTATAATGTAAGCGGAAATCGGGGCGTTCAGCTGGAGCTTTACGATGGTAAGCGATTTCTCATCGGCTCAGGCCGAGCGGAAGAGCTCGCTCGGGCCATTGAGGAGGAAATGAGACGCGTGCGGTGATCCCGCGAGATGCCCCATTGCTTCATCTGTTTCTGCTCATAAAGAGAAGGTGGGGGGAGGACTCCCCCCACCTTTTTTTGAGCTATTTCAGGAGGCCAACCTCCTTGTAATACCTCTTCGCGCCCGGGTGAAGGGGGGCTAATTTATTCACGCTCGGGTGAAATTCCCAGCGGCCAATGGCCTTATGGACGTTCTTGGTCAACCACTGCTGGTTTGCATGGACGGTCTTCACAATCTGATAGACCAGCTCCTCCGGGAGGTCTTTATGACAGACCATGGGACCGGCCTCGGTATAGGTGTGGATATCCTCGGTCTGGTTCTTATAGGTTCCCGCGGGGATGACCTCGGGAGGCAGTGAGGGATACGCGGACTCGATCTTTTTCAGCACGTCGTCTGGGAAACCCAGGATCTTGACATCCCTGACCGTCGTAAGATCCATGAAGGTGGAATTCGGCCAGCCCACATCACCGAAGACCACGTCAACACGGCCGTCTTTAAAGGCATCCGCACCCTTCCCCTGCGTAATACGTTGTGCCTTCATGTCACGATCGGGGTCAATCCCGAATAGTTTTAAAACCAGCTCAGAGGAAACAATCCCTGCGCTTCCAGGGGCGTCCAGCGATACCTTCTTGCCCTTCATGTCCGCAAAGCTATCGATGCCGCTATTCCTTCCAACGGCCCAGTGACAGGTGCTTCCATGGATGTAGAACATGGAACAAACATTGGGGATTTTATCCAGGAGGCCTGCACCCCGCACGCCGATCCAGCAGATTAAGCCAAGATCCGCTTTACCCCGGTTCACCAGTTGGATATTCTCCACGGAGCCTGCCGTTACCTCGGCGGTTGCAGCTTCAATGATATCCAACTTCTTCCGGAGCATTTCACCCATTCCGCCACCGCAGGGATAATAGGTACCCCCCGTACCCCCGGTGGCGATGGTAATTTTGTATTTCTCCTTAGCATATACCATTTCCGGTGAAATAACCGAGAAGGCGGCCACTATTGCCAATACTAACGCAGCACAAACCCATTTTTTCATTTTTCTCCTCCTTTGGTTGAAAGAGCTTTCCTCATGCTCCTGTTCCCGTAACCTCATCGGAAAACTGAAATACATCGATGGACGATCACCCCCTTTCTCCTCAGTTGACTTGGTACGCTAAAAGTCACCACCCCCTTTCCCGTTTATGGGCCGAAGGATATTAATGAGCCTCAGCCACTTTCTTGGGGCTTGACATGACCTGATAGAGAACCAGGAGCGCCAGAAGCAGGAGGCCCCCCAGTGAAACGTATCCGTTGGGCCAGAAACAGGAAACTGTCACGAGAAAAACGAGGAACCTTTGAACGATTCCCAGAGACCTTATCATATAGCCCTCCAAGAAGACAGTAAAGCAGAAAAGCCCAACAGCCGCTAAGCCCGCAACCATCAATGCCCGGAATAAGCCCTCGGTTAGGAGCAGAGGCGTGTAAACAAAAAGAAACGGTATGATGTAGAGCCCCTTGGCCAGTGCCCAACTGTGGAAGCCCGTCTCCATGGGTTTGGCATTGGCAATGCCCGCAGCTGCGAAAGCAGCCAGGCAGACCGGCGGGGTGATATTGGAGTCCTGACTGTACCAAAACACGACCAAATGGGCAGCCAGGGCGCTCAACCCCAGTTCCCTGAGCCCTGGCACCGCCAATACTGCAAGGACCACGTAAGCGGCGGTAACGGGTAACCCCATGCCCAAGAATAACGAGGCAATCATAACCAGAAATACCGCGTATACCCAATTCCCCCCTGCCACGGATATGACCATGGCCGAAAACTTGAGGCCCAGCCCCGTGAGTCCCACGGTACCCACCACAATCCCCGCTGCAGCACAGGCAGCGGAGACGGGGATGGCCTTTTGGGCTGATCCCACAAGGGCCTCCAGAAGGGTTGACACCGTTAAGCGGGATTCCTTTCTCAGGAAGCTAATGGCGATGAGAGTCAAAAGGGATAAACAAACGGAGTAGGTAGGGCTGTATCCCCTCACGAGCATATACACGAGCACGAAGATGGCGATGAGGTAGTGTGCCCCTGATTTGATCTCGGCTTTTAGCGAAAGCTTCTCATAAGCGCTCGATTTTTGGATCCCAATTTTCAAGGCCCGAATATGGACAAAGAACCCAACGCTCAGGAAGTAGAGAATCGCTGGAATAACGGAGACGAAGACAATGGTACGGTAGGGAATTCCAGTCCACTCCGATATGATAAAGGCTCCTGCTCCCATGATCGGGGGCATGAGCTGTCCCCCCGTTGACGCAGCGGCTTCGATGGCACCGGCGACCTCAGGTTTATAGCCCACCTTCTTCATCAGGGGGATCGTGAAGGATCCCGTGGCCACGGTGTTGGCCACTGCGCTTCCGGAGACGGAACCCATAAATCCGCTTGATATAACGGCTGTAAGGGCGGGCCCGCTCCTGGTACGACCCGTGAGGGCGTAGGCAAAGTTAATAAACCATTTGCCCGCGCCTGTGGCGTCAAGAAATCCGGCGAAGAGGATGAAAAAATAGACATATTTAACCATAACTCCCAAGGGTATCCCGTGGATCCCTTCCAGAGTCATATACGTCTGGGTGATGACCCGATCGTAGTCAAAACCGCGGTGGCTTAATATGCCCGAGAAATATGGCCCAACAAAACAATAGAGGAGAAAGACCAGCGCGATGGTAACCAGCGTCCAGCCCAATACCCTCCGGGTAATTTCCAGGACGATGAGCGTGGAAATCGACCCCATCACGATATCCATAACGAGAGGATCCCCGATACGGAGGTTCATTTTGGGATATTGATGGATAATGTAGATCCCCGCAATGAGTGCCAGGAGGATGAGAAAATAGTCAACGATGACCAACTTCTTGTGCTTTTTGCTCGCCGGATAAAACAAGAAGATAAGCACCGCCGCGAAGAGCAGATGGCCCGAGCGCCAGGACATCTCGGTGATGAACCCTATGGTGGCAAAATAGAGGTGATAAACGGCCATGGCAATGCTTATTGCCATGACAACCCATTGGGTGACGGTCCTTCGATCTTTATCCTTTTTTCCTTCTCCTGTGTGCATATTCCTTGAAAATCTCCTCCGTGTGCTCCCCCAAGAGTGGAGACGCTGTGCGAATACTCGGGTTCGTCACTGACATCTTGATGGGACTTCCGCAGATCTTCATCTTCCCGGCAATGGGATGGGCGACCTCTTGAATCATCTCTCGGGCAACAACAAAATGTTGATCTTCGGCGATCTGATCAACGGACATGATCGGAGCTGCAGGTACTTGGTTGCCTTCCAGGACTTCAACGATTTCATTCTTCTTGTAGTTCGTTGACCACTCCTCGATGATGTCTTTTAAGGCATCCCGATTCTCAATCCGTTTCACGTTGTTTTCGAACCGCTTGTCCGCAATGAGATCCTCCCGATTGATCGCCCGACAGAAGTCCTTCCAGAGCTTGTCATTCCCGACCGCGATGATAAACCAGCCATCCTTTGCCCTGAAGGAATCGCAGGGGGCGATAAACTCGTATTTATTCCCGGTCCGCTCGGGTACCCTCTTTTCCACCAAATATTTCTGGAAAATTGTCCCCATGGAAGCGATGACGGAATCAGTGATGGAAATGTCTACTTTCTGACCTAACCCATAGAGGTTCCTGGCATGAATTGCGGATAGAATGCCAACGCAACAAAAGAGACCGGCCAGAATATCCGCGATGCCGGTTCCCGTTCTGGTGGGCGGGCTGTCAGGCCAACCGGTTATGCTCATGATTCCGCCCATAGCCTGGCCGATAATATCGTAGCCAGGCTTGTACTTATACGGACCATAGTGGCCAAAACCCGAAATACTCGCATATATCAATTTCTTGTTAACCTTCTGGAGTTCTTCAAACCCGAGCCCCATCTTCTCCATGGTATCGGGCCTAAAATTCTCAACCACCACATCCATGTGCCCTACTATGCTCAAGAATTTCTCCCTGTCCCCATCTCTCTTCAGATCCAGGACAATGCTCTTCTTGTTCCTGTTGAAGTTGATGAAGTATGCGCTCTCATCCCCCTTAAAGGGGGGAAAGGTTCGGCTATCGTCTCCCGTGGCAGGAACTTCCACCTTGATAACCTCGGCCCCTAAGTCCGCAAGAACCATGGTACAAAAAGGGCCGGCTAGAACCCTTGTCATGTCCAAGATTTTAATGCCCTCTAAAGCCTTCAGTTCGGTCATGTCCTTTATCCCCGTTGATTAAATGAAAACCTGATATCTATAAGGAAGCCCCAAACCCCTCATCAGGATAAATCGGTCATTCCACTTCCAGGGCAACCATTGGCCCCATCGCCCAACTGGCCACCCCTAAGTAGCAAAAAGTCCGGAGCATGTCAATTAAATAGTTATCTCACCCATATGAGCTCTTCCAGGAATAATCCCCCTGGCCGAGGTCCTTGCTTCCGAACCCTCGGTTTGAGCCGGGGGTTGCGCACAAAACGGAAAACGGGAGGGCCGGATGAGAATTATGGGAGCGGGGCTTGATTTTTGCGGTTCCCTATGATGTTTTTACTCTATGGCATTCCCGATAAAAGTCGGCGGTGGCCTTTGCTACAATGCCATTCGGGGATTTGTCCGGTGAGATCGCGGAAAACGGGACATAGCCCAACGCTGGGCAGAAGAGGGTTCCTCAAGGCCGTTGCTTTCGTGTCGCTTTTTCCTCATCTGATTATGTTGATCTCCGATGCCAGAGGATCGACGAAACGGAACATATCGAAAACGCTCGCCCGAGGAGATCCTTATAAGAATGCACGCGGGATTTTAGTGAGCGAGGGATTCGACAAACAGTACGTGGATGCCCTTTTCTCGGATCCGCGGATGAAGCTATACCCCGCCATCAAGAAAGTATTGAACAGGCCATCGGAGTCCCTCACATATAAGAAATACCGGATGGTCATGGCGGTCGAGCAGAAGATAAGGGATGGCAGAATATTTTCCCGCAAATATGCGGATGAACTTGAGGAGGCTGAGAAGAAATATCGCGTTGATGGACATTACATCGCTGCGATAATCGGGGCAGAGTCAGACTATGGCAGAAACCCTGGCAAATATAATCCGGTCGGGGTTTTCGTAACGATGATCGAGAGAATAGCTCACAGGAGGTCCTTCGGGGAAGTCGAGCTCGTCGAGCTCGTGCATTTCTGCCAGAGGTACGATATCGATCCGCACTCGTTGAGGAGTTCCTACTCCGGGGCGATCGGAATCGCGCAGTTCATCCCCTCACTGCTCAATAAGCTTTTCGTGGACGCAGATGGAGATGGAACGCCCGACCCAACAAGAGTTGTGGACGCAATTCACTCCATTGCCAACTATCTCAAGAACCATAGAGGATATGGGTCGGGATGGAGCCCAGGTACTAAAGCCTTTCCCGGCAACAAAAATTGGCGGGCGCTGCTGGCCTACAACAATCACCCGAACTACGCCCGTGCTGTCTCGGAAATAGCCGAAGGAATCCTTCAATAGAAAACCGCCTTTTCGCCCAACGATCTTGCCAAGGGCGTCATCGTTTGACTCGTTCCTTCGACTCGGACTGAGATCTCACATCTCATTGGAGTTGCCATGAGAATACGATGTGAATGGGCCCGGGGAGATCCTCTCTCTATCGATTACCATGACAATGAGTGGGGAGTTCCCGAGCATGATGATCGGAAATTGTTCGAATTCCTCATTTTAGAGGGCGCGCAGGCGGGATTGAGTTGGCTGACGATCCTCAGGAAACGTCAAAATTATCGAGAGGCATTTGATCACTTTGACGCGAGAAAGATAGCGGAATACGATAGGAGAAAACTCGACGAACTCCTTTCCAACAAGGGAATTGTGCGCAACCGACTCAAGCTCGAGGCAGCTATTCAGAACGCGAAGGCCTTTTTAGCCGTCCAAGGAGAATTCGGTAGTTTCGATGCCTACATTTGGCAATTCGTCGGTGAGGGGCCAAGAAAGAACGCCTGGAAAACGGTGAAGGAGATTCCCTCCAGAACAGGAGAATCAGATGCCATGAGCAGAGATTTAGCCGAGAGGGGCTTCAAATTTGTTGGTTCGATAATCTCTTATGCCTTTATGCAGGCGATCGGAATGGTGAACGATCATACCGTCGATTGCTTTCGGTATGATGAGGTATGATAATCAAGAGGGGATTGGCGTTAGAGGCTGAGGTTGAGGGAAAACCTGACGCGGTGTTGCAGTGGTGCGGTGCTGCGGTTGTGAGGTGACGCTGTTAGAGGTCTTTCGTGAAATTCATCGGAGATAGGAACGTAATCTTGATCGGGATGCCCGGTGCCGGCAAGAGCACTGTAGGGAAACTTCTGGCTCGTTCGCTATCCCTCGCTTTTCTTGACACGGATCAGCTGATGGAAGAGCGATGGGGGTGTTCCCTTCAGGAGGTCATCGATTCCGAGGGGCTGAAGGCCTTCCGCCTCAAGGAGGAAGAGACAATCCTCTCCCTCAATGTGGTGAGGCATGTAATATCAACGGGGGGAAGCGTGGTTTACTACCCACCGGCCATGGCCCACCTGAGGAATTTGGGGCACATTCTCTGGCTGGACCTTCCCCTTCATGAAATCGAGAGAAGGGTAGCTGAGGGGGTGGAGAACCGGGGACTTGTCCGGACCCCGGACCAGAGCATAGCCGACCTCTATCACCAACGGAGACCACTTTATGAACGGTACGCAGGGGTCAGGTTTGATGCACTGGGCAAGACGGATCAACAGCTCGTCCAGGAGATGTTGGAATTCCTTCATCTCCAGGGCTCAAATCACGATCGTTAAGCCGAAGGAGGATCAGGAGAAAGGGAAGGGATAGCACACCGTGATCAAGCTCGTTGATGTAACCAAGATCTATCGCCAGGGCACACAGCAGGTGACGGCCCTGGACCGCGTGAACCTGGAGATTCAACGGGGGGAGTTCCTTGCTATTACCGGACCGAGCGGTTGTGGTAAGAGCACGCTTTTGAACCTCCTCGGGGGACTGGATGTCCCCACCAGCGGACGCGTCATCATCGAGGGCGTTGACCTGGCCGACATGGATGACGTCCGCCTGACGCAGTTCAGGAGGGAACGGGTAGGCATTATCTTCCAATTCTTCAACCTGATTCCCATCTTGGACGTCCGGGAAAACGTGGCCTTACCCTTTCTCATCAGGGGAATGCCGACAAAGGAGGCCAATGAAAGGGCCACGGAACTCCTCCAAATGGTGGGCCTTCTGGACCGCCAGAGCCACCACGCTCAGGACATTTCCGGAGGAGAGATGCAGAGGGTAGCCATCGCGAGGGCTCTCATTAACGATCCGGATATCATCCTGGCCGACGAACCCACCGGCAACCTCGATTCCACAAGCGGAAAGAAGATCCTGGAGGTCCTCTCGCGACTGAACACCGATTTGAAGAAAACCGTCATCCTGGCAACGCACAGTAGCGACACTGCAGGGTTTGCGGGACGCCAACTGATGATGCGGGATGGACAGGTCCTAACAGAGGCAGAGGGAGAGTATTGATCCATCTTGTTCGTCTCTTTTCCCTTCGACATTTCTCCCGCGAAAAATGGAAGTCGGGGCTCACCATCCTGGGCATCGCCCTGGGCGTGGCGGTCTTCATCAGTATACGTATTTCCATTCACAGTGCGCTGGACGCCTTCAGGAGTACCGTCGATCACGTGGCGGGAAAAACCCACCTGGAGGTAACCTCCCCGGGCAAGGGCTTTGACGAAAACCTCTTCCTCCAGATAAAAAATACGGGGGGTATTGTCGCGGCGACCCCGGTGGTTCAGTATGTGGCCAGGTCCAGCCCGCCCATCAATCAACCTCTCTTCGTTCTCGGCATCGATATCTTCACCGATCGACGGTTTCGGGACTACCAATTTATAGGAACGGTCGAGGAGAGCAGTCTCCTCCAATTTCTCCTCAAGCCCAGGGCTATTGCCATTACCAAAACCTTCGCCGAGAAATTCGGATTGCATAAGGAATCACGACTGGATCTTCTCATTGGGTCGAAAGAACTCTCATTTATCGTAAAGGGAATTATGGAGGAAGAGGGGCCAGCCAAGGCCCTGGGTGGAAACTTCGCCATCCTGGACATAGCCCATGCCCAGGAGGCCTTTGATAAGGTTGGCCTCCTGGACCGAATCGATCTGCTTTTAGACCCCCGAGCTTCCCTGGAGGCGGTTGCGGCCGGCCTGAGGGAGAAACTTCCCCCGAACGTCGTGGTCCGCCGGCCTCAAACCCGCAACAGACAGGTGGAAAACATGATCGGCGCTTTCAGGCTCAACCTGACGGCCCTCAGTTTCGTCTCCCTCTTCGTGGGCATGTTTCTCATCTACAATTCCATGTCCATTTCCGTAATCCGGAGGCGCCGAGAGATCGGAATCCTCAGAAGCCTCGGGGTTTCCGAACGTCAAGTCCTTACTCTCTTTCTGGCCGAAGGTGCCATATTGGGGGTTCTCGGCGCGATTTTGGGAATCGGGATCGGCCTCGTCATGGCCAAGTTCACGTTGGCCTCCGTTTCGAAAACGGTCACTGCCCTCTACATCCTGGTGAAGGCCGAGCGCCTCACCATATCGCCGATAACCCTCCTTCTCGGAGCCGTGATCTCCGTCGGTGTCTCCGTCATTTCGGCCGCAGGCCCCGCCCGAGAGGCCGCTCGGACCAAACCGCGGGAGGCCCTTTCCCTGAACTACCTGGAGCGGAAGGTTTGGGTGCATATCGGAACGTTCATGCTGGCCGGGTTGGGGGCGTTGGCTCTCGCCCTCATCTTCGCGCTCCAGAAACCGGTTTTGGGAAGGCCCGTCTTCGGGTTCGCCTCTGCCTTTCTGATCCTGGTCGGATTCTCGCTGATCACCCCGGGAGGAACCCGATGGCTCAACGCCCTCTTCGCCCCCGTGGTGGAACGGTTCTTCAAAACCGAGGGGAGGCTGGCGAGCCACTACGTAAACGACTCCCTGACGCGCACGGCCATTACCATTGCGGCCTTGATGACGGCCCTCGCCATGCTCATTAGCATTTCCATCATGATCCTCAGCTTCAGAAAAACGGTGGCCATCTGGGTGGACCAGGCCATTACCGCAGACATCATCCTCACCCCGGCATCCGCCGCTATCTCGGGCTGGGATGCCTTCGTTCCCCCTGAAGTGGTTGAGCACGCCAGGGGTCATCCCGATGTGGAGGAAATCGACACGATTCGCGTATCGGAAATGGACTATGGAGGACGGGTGGTTCTCCTCTGGGCGGCCGTCACCCCGGTGCTACTCCATCAGGCACGGCTCCGTTTCCTTCGTGGTGATGAGGCCGAAATCATAGAGAGGGTAACCCGGGGCGGAGAGGTAATCGTCTCCGAGACCTTCTCCATGAAGTTCGGGCTCAGGGAGGGTCAGGACCTGTTGATGCAGACCCCGGGGGGCTTGCGGGAATTCAGGATTGCCGGGGTGTTCTATGATTACACGACGGAGAACGGAATGATCATCGTGGATCTTGCCATCTACCGAAAGATCTGGGGGGACGTGCGTATAAACAGGGCAACGCTGTACCTGAAGGACCCTTCCCGTCTGGAAGAGGTCAGAAGGGAACTGGTGGGACCTCTTTCCGGAAAGTATCAGGTGCTGGCGGTATCCAACAGGGAGCTGAGGGATGAGATTCTTCGCATCTTCGACCAGACGTTCGCCATCGCCCACGCGCTGAAGGTGATCGCCTTTATCGTGGCCATTCTGGGAATTATCAACTCCATGCTGGCCATGGTCATCGAGCGAGAAAGGGATATCGGCATTCTCCGGGCCATTGGAACGTTCAAAGCGCAGATCCGCAAGATGACCCTGGTCGAAGCCCAGCTCATGGGATTGGTCGGCTTCGTTCTCGGGGCAGTGAGCGGGGTCCTCCTCTCAATGGTCCTCATCTACGTTATCAACAAGCAGTCCTTTGGCTGGACGATCCAATTTTTCCCGGTGCCGTCGGTGTTTGTCCAATCCCTCGTTCTCGTGGTGGTTGCATCCCTTCTCGCAGGTCTCTTCCCGGCCCATGCGGCGTCCAAAAAGACGGTGGCAGAATCGGTGAAGATGGAGTGAGGGAGACATGGCCCTCCCGAGGAAACTTTCGTTCATATGGCTCCTTGTCGCTCTTCTTCCCTGGACTTTCGCTCAAGCCCAGGAATTTGAACGAGCCCTGCCGGGAAGGAGCTTCTCCTTTCCGCGAGATCACTACTCCCACCCCGAATTCCGGACCGAATGGTGGTACTACACCGGCCACGTGGGGTCTCGGGACGGGAAATCCTTCGGATACCAATTGACGTTCTTCAGGACCGGATTACGAAGGGAGAGGTCTTCTCAATCGAGATGGGCCCTGAAGAGCCTCTTTTTCGCCCATTTCGCCATGACGAACGAGGGCGAAAAGGGATTTACCTTCCGGGAAAAGATCAGCAGGGGTGCCCTCGGGCAGGCGGGTGCAGCCACGGATCGGTTGCACGTGTGGGTTGAGGACTGGATCCTCAAGGGAGATGGCCCAGACCATTTGCTTGAGGCCCGTGATCCCTCCATGGCCATTCGGTTTCGCCTCACGCCACTGAAGCCCCCTGTGGTCAATGGAATCAACGGAGTCAGCCAGAAAGCCGAGGGCGTGGGCAACGCCTCCCATTACTACTCCATAACCCGAATGAAAACCAGCGGGGAGCTGACCATCAAGGGGAAAGTCCTGACGGTCGAGGGCATCAGCTGGATGGATCACGAGTTCGGAACGAATCAGCTCCAGACCTACCAGGTGGGGTGGGATTGGTTCAGCATCCAGATGGAGAACAATACCGAGCTGATGCTCTACGTCATTCGACACANGGACGGAAACCCTGACCCATACTCCAGCGGCACCTTCATTTATCCTGATGGCAGCTCCCGGCACATTCGACTTGAGGAATTCGACATTCGGGCCCTGAAAACCTGGAAGAGCCGAAAAACCGGGGCCCGTTACCCCGCACGGTGGAAGGTCCGGATTTCAGGGCTGGAGATCGACCTCACGGTCACGCCCACCGTGGCCGATCAGGAGCTCACCACCCGGGAATCCACCCGCGTCACCTACTGGGAGGGCAGCGTCAGAGTCGATGGTAGGTCCGGGGGAAGCCCCATCTCAGGTGTCGGATACGTGGAGCTGACCGGCTATGCCGAACCACTGGGTGGGAGAATCTGAACAAATAGTGTTTCAGATGAATTGGATTTCGAGCCTGATCAAGGAAGTTTTTCCGCACTCTTCCCTTCCCCCTGAACTCCCGAAGGGGTAATCCATCTTAATCCCTCCCATAGAGAAGATTCAAAACTAGCTAATTTTCTTGACTTTTTGTAAAAAATGAACGATAAAAGAAAGAGACATTCAAATCCTCATCTATACGCTTTATAAACCGAAAATATTCAAAAAACTGTTAGCATAATCTTTCTATGTTTATGGGATTATACAGAATCATGATTCCAGATGTCAGGTTAATACTGAAAAAATATTCTGCATATTAATTGTTATGTGTTTTAGGAATGACCGTTTTTTACCCCCAAAGTGGACGCTGAAAAAATTTGATAATACTATTTATATGAGTGCGACAAATCCCGAGGTAAGAGAATTAATTTATGGGTAGCATAAATTTAAATATTCGTCTTAGACCCATAAGGTTTGCATTTCTGGTTCGCCCAAATGATAGAAAGCACACTCTTGAAATATTTCGTATAAATACCTGCTTATGGGGAGGAAAATTCAATCCTATTATACCCTATTTTAAGCGGTTGCCCTCTTGGTGGGAAAGAAAAGGGTATAGATTTGAGAATGCGAAGCAAATAATAAATGGTTACCTCGACTTCTTTGAACCTGATTTTCTTGTAGAAGCTGAAAAAGGGCTTGCAGATGGATTTGGCTTCAACCCTAAGCGGATTCTACAACTTAATGAAATCCTGCAGCGTGATGGTGGGCGGGATCGAGATAGGTATGGATTAAGTGTGTATGACCTGTATAGGGATTTGTATAGAAAAGAATTTCAATTTCAGAGACGCCACAAACATAACATTATTCATGCTAAGGCTAAGGAAGCATCCTTTACAAATTTTGTTGCCTGTAACTTTGGCGATTTCCCGGCTCAGAAAGCCCTGAAGTATTTTGAAAGGGCCTATAAGGATGTCTTCGATCCGTCACCTGCTAATATAGATGTTCTTTCTTTATCCAAATTTTATGAATCGGGTTATACTTCACCTTTAAGGATAGGACATGCTAAGATCAAGGTGGATTATCATGAGCACCGTGACCCCACACTTTTCATTATGGATGCGCATGAGCCGAAAGACCTCATCGATTTCTGGAATTTGCGTGCGATACACCGGAACATAGTGGCCGTGCCTATTCAGTGGATTCATGAATTATCACCTTTCTGCAAGAAATTCATTCTTGATAACTATCGTCCTTTGCCCGGTAATCCGAATGGAGTCATGATCCATCCTACATCTATGTTTTCACGATCTATACCTGAAGAGGACATAGAGGAAATACATAAAAACTATCTCCGTGTGGATAAGAAGGACGCTAACATGCTGCAAACTTGGTATCCACCTATATGGCGTGAACCGCCGGAGATAATGGTTAGAACTATGCGTCCAACCTTAGAGGCTGAAAGTAAACGGTTAGATATACCAATCAACGAAGATAAGCCGGAGATTCGTTTTGATCCTCTATTTCCAGAATTTGCTGCTGAATACGGCAACCGCCTTCGCTGGGCAAACGTTGTAAAGCTTCAAGACTGGAGTCATGAGGATCAAATAGCCACGGTTTTCCCATGCGACTATAGGAATCCCTCTTTTCCAAAATTTCGATTAGGGCGTGAACATCTCCTGCCTACCACCGAAGGGCTAGTTATTTTCCCTGAATATCGAAATCTTTCTGAAAGATGGGATTTGGTTGATGGAACGACAGCGCTTAATACATGGTTCAATGAAAACAAGATTACCGCTGTTCTATCTGACGCAGGCAGAGCAACTCAGCAAATCATTCAGACATTAGGCGGATTCTGGGGGGTCCGCTCACTAGCACATAAAGGCATCATTGAGATGCTTAATGAGATGTCAAAAAAGCCTGTTACTCGAAGCGCCCATTTTAAGGAATTCCAGAACAAGATTCATGCGGCGGTCAATAAAGATATATGGAGAAATAAAAACTTTGAGACACTGGTCGAGCGTAAGGCTGTAGAACTTGGACTAGAGCTTAAATGCAGCAAATGTGGTAGCTGGAGTTGGTATTCCGTAAAGCAGCTAGATTATTCACTAAATTGCGAACTTTGCCTTAAACAGTTTGATTTCCCTATTACCAATCCAGGAAACAGTAAACTCTCCAGATGGGCCTATCGTGTAATAGGTCCTTTTGCTTTGCCTGATTATGCTAGAGGGGGGTATGCCGCTTCTCTTACCATACGTTTCTTTGCAGATGTTATTGGAGGAATGGACAGATCTGAAGTTTCATGGTCATCTGGCCAAGAATTGACTCTTGCTTCCGGCAAAAAATCAGAAGCTGACTTTATATTATGGAACCAACGCAAACAGATGTTCGGAACTGATTATCCTACTGAAATAGTATTCGGTGAGGCCAAGAGTTTCGGCCGAGACGCCTTCAAGCAGGAAGATGTAGATAAAATGAAACTCTTGGCAGAGTCATTTCCAGGTTCAGTATTGGTATTTGCCACCATGAAAGAAGCGACAGAACTTTCAATAGAAGAAACTACCCACATCAGAAAATTGGCCGAATGGGGGAGAGAGTACGATAAAGAACGCAAACAATCTCGTGCTCCAGTTATAATACTTACTGGGACTGAACTATTTACGGCGTACTATCTCAATGACACATGGGAAAAAAAGGGCGGAGATCATAAGAGACTAATTGAACCCGCGTGGGTAAGTGTAAGAATGAATAACCTGAGAATGCTGGCTGACCTTACACAACAACTATACCTTGGAATGCCGTCATATGGAGAATGGCGTGAAGAAAAGTGGAAAAAACGGGTAGCAAGAAGAAAAAAACCATAAGATTAAAGATAAGGTGTCAGGCATAAGTAAATAGGTATTGGCATCGGAGATGGCATTGATATTAAGTCGCCATTAGTCAAGGAATGCAAAAATGGAGGTGCGTCTCCGAGAGGACAGCGTTTTCCAAGGAGTTGCGAAAGGAATTGAAGAAACGCTGACCAGAGACCGAAAGAGAAAATACTAATTTACTTATGCCTGACTCCATCAATCCTCCGTTAGGTTGCGTTCTTAATACACCGGCTTGTGTAGACGTTTTGGATATGATGATGGACGAAGAACTTCGGTTTAAACTTGACAATCTTCGGTCGGATCATGAAGAGCTGACCGGGAAACTCTTCAGGCATTTCTTCTGCCCAATCTTGTTCAGAGATGAGGATGTGCCTCTCTGCAAGGGACACATAATTAACCGAGTTTTTCCTGGCTCATCTCGCTACTGGACTGTCCAAAGAAAGGATGTGGACAACTTCTACGGCTCAGCCTTTGAGTCCGACTTTGTTGACATTCAGTACCGCAAACGGTGGGCTCCTGAAGAGGTGATTGGCAAAAGAAACTTGTCACGGAAGTTCCACCCAACGTTACTTAGAGACGGTGTGTCGGTCGAACACTATATTCCGATAGGTCCTGTACCGCAGCACTTCACCGAGGTCCAATTTGGTGATCCCAGATACGATGTGCGACTCGGTTTGAAGATGAATCCCGATGATGCGCTGAGTGCTACAACCAGCAACTGGGAGATCGATATACAAAAGGATGTGCGGTTGGCTGCCCTAGTCTCCTTGATAAAGAGCGCACATCTCACCCTCTTCGAAATGCTTGGTTACAGATATGCCTTATCCGCTGGGGGACATTTCGTAGGTTGGAGCATTCTAGGAGAGTTCTTCCTTAAAAATAACGGTCTTACCAAGCGCGAGATCACCGATAACGCTCTAGAGTACTTCCGGGAATTCCAGCACATGGTTCGCCCCTTACTAACAGTCCAAGTCCGAGGCACTGTGGCGGATCGGCTCGTGTTGATCTGTAAGGCAGATAGCGGTCTTCACTGGGCGATCGTCGTATTCATCAGGACTTCTGAGAGTCTTCATGCAGTGCTTATCCCAGTATTCGAGCAGGCAGAAGCAGCTGCTCACTTCCTGGCGTTTCTCCAGAACCAGAACGAAGAAGTCGAAGTGGTGTTCGCTCTTTACCAGGATGGGGAGTGGCGCGTAGAGACAAACTCCCGAACAATTAAATGGCCCAAGAGCGGCATCCTATATCCAGAAGAGCAAGATATATAATGAAAAAGGATAAGGTGTCAGGCATAAGTTAATAGGTAATGGCATCGGAAATGGCATTGGTATTAAGCCGCCATTAGTCAAGGAATGCAAAAATGGAGGTGCGTCTCCGAGAGGACAACGTTTTCCAATGAGTTGTGAAAGGAATTGAAGAAACGCTGATCAGAGACCGAAAGAAGAAATACTTATTTACTTATGCCTGACACCATAATTTCGGCCCGCAGCTCAGGTGCGCCCTCGTTATAAGCAAAAATGGAAACAGATCGGGCAATAGAAATATTGAAATTACTAAGCGATGGAATAGATCCATTTACAGGAGAAATATTTCCAGAAAATAGTCCATACCAGCATCCAGATACAGTGAGGGCTTTGTTCAAGGCGATAGATGCATTGAGAAAAATCCAAAGCAGACAGGTACGGGAGGGAACCCTTCCAGAAAATGCGGGAAAACCTTGGACCCAAGAGGAAGATAGTCAACTGATAAATAGTTATGATGGCGGCAAATCATTCAAAGAAATTTCAGAAGAGCATAAACGAACAGAGGGCGCCATAAAGTCTAGGCTATTAAAATTAGGTAAGATAAGCTTATAGACTGAGGGATGACTGAGGGACATGCTATATTCCCCCTGTCAAGGAAAAAATGAACATTTAAGAAATATTAATAATTACAATATGATAGATAACACCCCCTGTTTTGACCACACGTATCCATGAAGGATCCTCTCACGGACTCTTTCTAGTTTGTTCGGCGAGTCTCTCACGTAATGCGAATCCCGTATCTCATCGTTACCCGTTATCCGGTATGCAGCACAAACGCAGCCACCCATCATGCCTTATCCAGGTTACGAGATTCAGTGAGAGGCCCTGTGTAGTGTCCCTCACGAGGTCCCCTAAAGGCCTCAACGTTGTTGCACGGGCTCTCTCGCCGAAACAAAAACCCTTATTCTATCCTGAGATAATCAGGATTAAATGGCTCCCTCTTCTTCATTACGGTCCACGCAATAATGAGCAACTTGGCAGATAGCTTCACCCTCATCCTGGTCTTAATCCCCTTCTCCCTCTGCCTGCCACGAAGTCTATTGGTGAACCATCTGATAAATTCACGATCTCTGCTCGATGCAATCATCGCCGCTTGATACAGGGCATAACGAAGCTCGGCCTTGCCATTTTTGGAGATGACCGGCACAACACCATCTGATCTCTTCCCACTGCGCTCAGCAACCAGATCCAGCCCCGCCATCTTCAAGACCTGGTTGCCCCTCTCGAAACGAAAAGGATTACCAATAGCACCAAGGACCTTGGAAGACACATCAGGCCCAAAACCAGGGATGGTCAGAAGGTACTCATATTCCGGAAACTGAATACACAGATCCGTGATCTTTTCGTCGGTCTCACCAAGGGCCTCTCTGATCTGTCTCAGCCCCTCTACCATCAGCTTTGCCTCAAATCTCACCGCCTCGCCAACCTCGCACCCAATAGAGGCAGAAGCCTTTTGCCAAATCGCCCTTAACCGCTCCTGCTGCCGTAGGGCCCTGTTGCCAGGAGCCACCCAACGAGCAAATTGATCATATGCTAAGCTGGCAATCACTGAAGGGCCCAAACACCACCTGACGATCGCCAGACCCTCGGACTCCGATCGGCCGAAGTATCGATCAAACTCAGGAAAATACTGGGCTATGAGGTGGTTTCTGATACGGACCCGAAGACCATGCTCCTGCCTCTTTAATCGCCTCTTGAGCGACAACAAACCCCTCAGCTCCCTCAGCCTCAGCTCGGGGTATTCATAATATAGACACTTGCCCTGGGAGATCAGATCCGCCACATTGGCTGAATCCTTGGTATCATGCTTGTCCCAGCGCCCATCGAGCAACTCCCGATTCCTCTTGACCGATTTCGCAGAGACCAATACCACACGATGCCCACCGGTGATCAAATACTCCCCCAAAGGCTTATGATAGTTGGCCGTGGGCTCCAGGCCAAAAACCACCTTCCTAAGCCCATGCTGAACCCGCATTGCCTCTGCCTGCAGAATGAGCCGCTCAAACCCCTCCCGGTCATTCCCAAAGACCAACCGCCTGAAAAGGGCCTTTCCCGTGGCCGTGCCGAAAAAAGCACTGTGCCTGTCCTTGGCCACATCGATCCCCACGACCAAGTAATCCTCCGAACCCCGGATCTCTTTTTGCAATTGACGAAACTCCTGAAGTCTGGTATCATTCTTTTCACTCATAGGAAACCTCCTCGTTAAGGGATTTTGGTTGATGCTCACCTTATTTCTTAACAGGAGGTTTCTTTTCTTGGTAGACTGGTAATATTTTTTTCCTGTTTTACCCTTTGGGGTATAACCTTTTGATACCTTTATATATAACGTTGTTACTTAAATTGTATTTCTTTTTTACATGGCCACCCCGAAGTGATTTGGGGAATGATGATAATCTTTTCCGTGTCACCGTTTGGGGTAGGATCATTTGGTTTTTTATAATATAGGGTTATTGTTTAAGTTGCGCTATTGAATTATAGGCATGCTATCAAGTGCTTTGCTTTGCAATGTAGGTAACAACGTCCCCTATTTTCTTTTTCGACGCGCTCTTTCCTCCTCAAGACAGCTCCTACAATAGTTCATCCACTCTAAACCATAGGCATAGACCAAGAAGCCTTTTTCTTGACGGTCGCATATCGAGCACGTGTCCAGATGGGATTCGCTCTTCCCTGCTGCCAGTTGTTCCAGCCCATGGGTGAGGCATGGCGAGCAGAGTGCTAAAAGGGCCTTGCGTGAGATTGGCCTGCCGCAGTTGCCACACGTCGGATGAGGGGTCAATGCCAGATATGGGACCGCTTGGGGAAAGGCCAACGTGTCTCG
>JGI2171J19970_10000656_pt1 | contig 18858 bp, 15 predicted proteins | sample DeeMarSWOR324_28_FD_19970 | JGI IMG/M metagenome (IMG submission 19970) | reverse complement strand
TTTTCTTCGCCAGCCATTGCTATTCGACAATTACAAGAAAGCGAATCTGTAGACGCTGTGATCATGTTCGAACAAGGATTAGCTGTGTACCTGTTAGCAAAAATTCAAGCCGCTTTTACTCCCGAAATGGATATCCTACAATACCTTGAACTCGCCCAAGATAGTATCGACGAAGAGTTCGGTCGTCGATTCCATGTTTGGCCCCAAGAGTTCTGGGGGAAAGGCATGTTCTCACTATTCCAACGCATCCGAACACTCCTAGACGAGTTACCTCCTGATTTTCTCTTTGTGTTGGCCATCTTTGAAGGAAAACAAATATGGACCAGCCTTATCGTCGAACGAATAGCTGGACAAATTCGTCGGATTACAACGACTCGACAACTAGCACCAAAGAGTTTTGAAACCAGTGAATGGCAAACCGATTATAAGAACCTCCTTCAGGCAGTATCGCAACAAATCAACCCACCCACCCTTGGCTTTTTTACCGATGATGAAACACTGCGATTTATTCTGCAAAGCGAGTCGCCTCTCGATTTCATACGACAAGCCCGTCAAAGGGGACTCATAATAATTGATCCGATTCCTTCTCGAATCAAAAGTCGGTTATAGCGGTAACTGAATAGCACGGCGTCTTTGTCTGATAGACAACCAAAGAGCAACAACTGCAACTAAAGTCACGATGGTTACTAAGATTACTCCAATTTCTGCCGGTGACAACATACTTGGTATCATTGGCGGATCGCCTGGTTCCACCTCTAACGAGAAGTTTCCTGGATAGCCATCATCGATGACTGGTTGTGGGGCAGTATCGTTACATGAATCCGCATAATCCGGAAAGGCAGGAAACACCACTGATGTGATGTATTCTTGACTCAGTGGTGAGGCAAAGGTAAAGGCTTCTTCCACGCAAATCTCCCCGTTGCTGTCTTGATCCGCTGAAGCATTGACCAAAGCATTCGTGAAAAAGTGGTTGAAGACTTCGCCAATAATTGGAAGACCTTCCTCAGGTAACCCAGCCCAAGCATATCCTCCATCCTTTTGTGCGGCAGCTAAGTGAATATGTGGAGCTGAATCACTGGCTAGTGGTTCAATTATTTCTTCAGAATTACATGCTGAAACCACAAGCAGCTTTTCCTGACTCTGGAGTCCTGCCCATCGTGTGGGAAACCACAAATGCCATTGCATGTGGTCACGAATCCAATTTCCATGGGCAAAGATAAAGAAGAGCACGACATCATTGGCGTCTGCATTGAGAGCTAGAAATTGGAGAGCTGTCTCACCTACATACTGATCGAGGAATCCATGAAAGAATTGAATATGATGGGTTTGCCAGCCCAAGGAGTGAAGAGTAGCGTTCCATTTTGTTGAATCTGAGAAATCGGTGGATAAGTCTGTAATTGGTTCTGGATAATCATTCATCTCTAACAGGACGGCCCAACCTTCACGCAAATTTGGTTGAGATTGAACGGTTATGGTTCCTCGCAAACCTAATTGTGAAAAGCACAATAATGACCCAAGGAATATAACAAAGATAACCGTACACTGAGTCCGGGAGACGTGAAGAGCAGTCACGAAGAATACTCGCTTACGATTCCTCTTCTAATTTTCCTTTGGGGGCAAAATCGTTCAGAGAAACTAAGGTTTAGAAAAAAAAGAGGAACTACCCAAAGCACGACCCTTGCTATGGTTCTACAATTTTTCGAGACACAGATGAACCAATTTTTTGTCCTTATTTTGAAGTGTGCCTAGAATTTTCCCCTTGCTCTGGGTAGTTCCTTTTCCATCCTCTATATCCAATCGCTGACTGAGACGTCGCAGCTCCTTCATCATATTTGATCGAAGAGAAGTCACCTTCTTCTTCGGAGTGGCTTTAGGAGCAGCAATTTCATAGGCGAAACGTCCCATCAAATGACTGTGAAAATGTTGGTAAGTATCAGGACTATCAAAAATCTCAATAGTTTGCACTTGCCCCTCACTAATGACTGCAAGCCCCACCTGTTGTTCCTGAGGAACAACTTTATCCAATTCACCTTGAATCGCTTTGGCAGCTTGTTCTTGAACATCACTAAGACGTGAAGAACTTTCATCTATGTCCAAAAGGGGTTTACCGGCAATGCGACTAGCCTTGAGCTTATCTCGGTGTTTCCGAACCTTGGACCAAACACGATCTTGTCCCGCTTCACTCTGAGCGATGGAAAGACCCCGAACACCGGGTGACGCAACAGAATAATGCTCAACATCTGTCATGAGACATTGGTATTTACGAATCGGATGCACATCATGAGTACAACGACAAGGGAGTTCCACTTTCGTTTGCGGTGGAACCAAGTGGCTACCTATGATAATTCGTGACTGGGTTCCTTTGGCATGGACATCCATTCCTGCAATGAAGAGTACAGGTTGCGTTGCACGGTTAATGACGAGGACTGCGTCAATTCGTCCGGAATCCACGAGCTCTAATAGGCCTTTTTGTAAAGCCTCATGTGCCGTGATATACTCTCGTTGCTGAGTCTTTTCATTCTGGAGAATTGGAATGAAAAGGGCGTTGCCTATGGGTTGGGTTTCTCCAAGTTCTAGTGATTCGAAGGTGTCGATGAGATCTGATAGTGTTTCAATTGTTTCGGTTATTGTTTTTCACCATTCCATTATATGTAATATGTAATTTAATTACAATTAACACTTTGAGTATAAAAAGTTATGGACAACCGCTGAAAGAGAACGCGAACAATCCAAGAGACGCACTATTCAGGATGATTGTTTGGTGAGTTGTTTACGTTTCCGTCGATAGAAACGGGCGCTTATTCGACCTGCTGCTCGTTGTGAATCGAGAGCTTCGAGCAGTTGGGCGTTGACTTCTTGTTTACATGCCTTCTCACCGAGGACTGCGACGTATTTCCTGGGAACTTTGGGATTAGTCACTCGCTGTTGAAGTCGCTTAACTTTCGCTTCGAGTCGACGAATTCCCTTAGTCATTTCAGATATGGAAGGTGGAGTAGGCGGAGTTGATGTGGGACGAGTTTCTGGTATTTCAGGGCGAACTTGTTGAGGAGTTTGTGTTGGAGCTGTGGGAGAAATCTGTCGTAGAGGTGTTAGTTCGGGAGGCCATAAAGGCGTCTCCTGTGAAGATGATTGTGATCGATCTAGTGGAGGCATTTCCATGCGAGACGAAGTTGGTCGATATGGACGCCTTGGAAGACTTCGTGGACGATCTCGGCGGTGTTCTCGAGGAGTGGGAGAGAATACTGGTGTCCGTTGTCTGCGTCGATAATAGTTTACTCCTTCGACTGTTATGACAGTGATGAGTGGAGCAAAAATCAAGAAAAGCCCTACCCACATGATGAGTGAATAGAAGTTCAATTCAGTCCAAGTAATGGTAGAATTTACTGTCATAGCACCAGAGAGAACCAGATTTGCGGCTCCGGCCATAGAGAGGAAAAGCCCCACGATAATGAAAATAAGTAGTGAAAACATAATTTTAGGATTTGAAATATCGGATTGATTGATTGGTGTACCCGGAATAGGTCGTGTCTGGGGTTTAGGTTGAACTGTGATTTCCTCTTTCCTCCGAGTGTAGGTGGAGCTTGTTGTAAAAGAGATTTTCGCTAGTGAACCATTCAGTAGGGTTTGTGTCATCAATGTTCTTCAAACCATGACGTTATGAGCGATTTTGAATAGCACCGACGTGAGAGAGTCCAAGGATAAGTAGAAACATGATTCCAAAATAGAAAATAGATTCTATACGAGTGGGGGTGAGTCAATGTCTTCCCAACTCCACAGAATAATAGGGAACGGCAGGATTTACTTTTTTCGGAGGAGGAGAAATTAATTTCTTGTGTGCTCTTAGAATTAATCAGAAAGGTCAAGTTGGAGTGAATGAATTTGGTGAGGAGTAACTTCAGTAGTAAATGTATGAGTGTTTTTTTGCGTGATCTGTTGTTGGTTAGTGAGTTGTTCGGCGAGATTGACTGATACAATGTTTTTGAAAGGTAGAGATGTTTGGAGAGTCACTTTGGTTGTTGACCCTGTGATTTCGAAGAATCGTAGTATTGTTGTTTCAGAATCTTCAGCTCTTTTTAAGCAACTCAATACGAGAGAAGTTGTGTTAAATGAGAGGAAACTGTGTGTTGTAGGTAACCCCTTGTTTTTCTTTTCTTGTTCTTTGATTTGGAGAGCTTTGAAGGGGGTGATGAAGGCTCGAGTGAGGTGTTGTGTTTTTGGTTCACGCCAGGTGTTTGGATGGGGGATTATGGAGTAGTGGAATTTATGGCGTCCTGGGCATTGGGCCCCGGGTGTAGCGAGTTTGGGTCCAGCATGCCCGCGTCTTGTGGTGAGGTCTTCGCGGGAGAGCCATCCAACGGACCGGAGGAGGGTTAGGGCGATAGTGCGGTTGGTATCTTTGAGTACTTCGTATTCGGGGAGTCCGCGTGTGGTGACGAGTAATCCGTGAGTGCCATCTGTCACGTCGACAAAGTTTTGCATGGCGTGGGTGGTGGGCGAGTCTTCGAACCAGCCCATGGGTTTTTCGGGAATGTTGGGGTATTTGAGAATCGAAGTGAGGTAGAAGTCCATCATCAGTGGGTAGAGTTGTTGGTCCCAACTATGGGGCGCAGCAGTAAGTGGACGTTCGGTGACATGAAAAGGTGTGTCTCCCCAGGCGGTATCGGTTTCAATAGAGGTGGGGAAGAGAACGCGGAGGCGATGGTCTGAAACGGTATTGTCGAGGGTTGTGCTTATGTCAATGCGTGAATGGGTAGGATAGATGGTGATGAGGTGTTGGATCGGATAGGGTGTTCTGTCTTCTGACCGGCGTTTTCGACATATGTTAGCTTTGGTAGGTAACGAAAGGTGTGTTGTGACTTCTAACGTCACAACCACTGGTCCCTCTTCGATGAATCGAACTGTCGTCTTAGGATCATCGTGACTGGTGATGAGGGTATCCACTTGTGGAGGGCAGTAGTTGTATTCGTCGCCTACATCTCCACCATCCTCAATGGTGAGGAGGCGAGCGTAATGTTTCTGTGTGGGTTTGTGGAGTAGGTCCAATTCTCCGTGTGACGTGTATACAGTCAGGCGAAGTAGTGGATTTTCAATGACGTAGGAGTTTTTCTTGGCGGTTATCGTAATCGGCGGTATGGTGTGTGAGTCGGATGTCAGATTATCAGGAGCGAGGAAGAAAGTCTGGTAGCCAAGAGCAGGAATTTCAGGAGCAATAAAGGTTAGTTGGATTTGCTGGGTTGGGGCTGCGCTTTGGGGTTCACCTTCGTAGGGGTCTGGCAGAGTGTGAATTGGGAGGAAATGGTTGAAGCATTCGGATTGATCTAAGTTTGAAGTGATTTGGAATGGGACTTTCTTTCCTAATGAATCGTAGAGGGCTAGGTTTTCGATGGAGTTGGGGAATGTGGGAGGTTGGAGACGAACACGTACGATATCCGAGTGTGCCCAGGGATGAGGGTTGAAGACTCGGAAGAACGCATAACATGGTTTAGGTATAGTTGAGTGTGGTTCAGTGTTGGCGTGGTCATTGATGTGGGCAATGGCTTCACTGAGAAGTTGGTTACCAAGTTGCTGACTCCAAGCGAAGCGTCGTTCCATATCCGCATGTGTCTCATCGACACTGCAACCGCAAATCGAATCATGGGGATGGTTCTGGAGGAGGAGTTGCCAAGCACGTCGGAGACCTTCAGTAGGATAAGGAGCATCGTGCCACCAAGCAATAGTCGAGAAAGGTTCAACCCACCGTTCGAGGAGCTGCTGGGTGGCGTAGTTGGCTTGTTTCAAATACATCCGAGCAGAAAAGACTCCCGGCAAAACGGGGATGTATTTGCTACTATGTTGTTCACCTTCAATGACCGGTAGTTGATTAATATCAACTTCTTTGCGAATGATATTGATGTAATCTTCAAGGGTTCCATGTTTGAAAGTGACGCCTTGAAGTTCTTTGATGAAGGGCGTAAACATTTCATCGAGAAATGGGCTCAGTTCTTCGACGCCAGATACTTCGGTGGTGGTAGGGCTTTTCCCTAACTCACCAATGAGTTGAGCGATGGATCGTCCCTTGAGGATATCGGGTTCTTTGAGTCGTTGATTGATGGCGTCAAGTAGGTTAGGGAGGAATGGTTGGGGTGGTAGATGATCGCTTCCATTCATCAGCAGGATTGCTGAACTGGAACCATTGAGCGCAAGGAGATTCATTGGCATTAATAGTTGAGCTAGGGCAGCGTCCACAGAATTGGGAAGATTTGCGGCTGTCGAATAGCTTGTTCGCAAATGGACCAAGAGCACTTCTGAACCATCTGGAGCACGCCATCGGAGTTCAGTTGGCAGTGTTTTTCCGCCGTCTTCGATTCCTCGCCACCAGACCGTTGAGTCAATATCGAAGCCTTTCAAAATTTGGGGAAGCTGCGCTATATGACCAAAGGCATCAGGAACGTAGCCAATTGGCATAACCCTACCAAATTGGCTGGCTGTTTGATGACCAAAAAGGATATTTCGAACTAACGCCTCACCGCTCACAAGGAATTCATCAGCCAGCACATACCAGGGACCAATTTGAAATCGATTGCTAGCTATGAGGTTTTTGAGTCGGTCTCGGTTTTGGGGTCGCAGTTCTAGGTAATCGTCGAGAAGGATGGTTTGACCATCAAGGTTGAAATGTTTGTATTGGAGATTTTGCTCCATTAATTCGATGAGTTGGTCCATAGTTTTGACAAGTTGCCAGCGGAAATCTTCGAAGGGCAGATACCATTCGCGATCCCAGTGCGTATGACTCACAACAATGACAGTGCGGAGTGGTGGCATAGGAGGGTCATCCTCGATTATTAGGTGAGGAATGAATATGGTGACCTTGAACTTATAGCCTTATGATGTTCACTTATCGGTGACCCTCTCTTCCTTTTAGTAGGCTTGTGGCGAACGTTTCTAGCATGGAGACAGCTAGACATGACACAACTCCTACAACCTCAGGCTGATTCGGATCGCATCATTTGGCAGGTTTTACAGGAACTACAACCCCATCGCACACGGAGCCAACAGGCTGCCATACTTCGTGCAAATCAAGTGCAACGGCTCCGACCACTTCTCGATTATGTGTGTCGTCTGCATTGGCGGGCAGGACGAACAGAAGAAGGAGAAGCCGCCCTGAAACGGTTCGTCTACAGATTTCTGAGCGGGGATATTCCCTATTACGATTAGCCCCGTTTGAAATGACCTTTTTTCTCAAAAAGAAGAGATTCTAGGAGAGGGCAGCCGGGAACCGGTGCCTCTCCTAGCATTTCAATTGAATGAGAGAGATTACTTTCGTTTCTTGTACCAATTCCAGATAAAGCTTGCAACAATGATAATCACGGTTATTGCTGCTCCTATGATGATGTATTCCATTGGTATCGGAGTTGGTTCGCTAGGGGGACCAAGGCTTACACCAACATCCCAGTCCCAATCGAAGATTTGTGTGAAGTAGTTAGCGACACCCGAATGAGTGATGATGACACCCGCTTCCCGATTTTCATGGGTGGATTCAAAACTCCAGTTAATGCTGGAAACTAGAACCTTATTGCCGTCGACTATGACGCCTTTGTTATGTGTCCATCCAAAGTACGATTGATTGCTGAATCTAACTTGCACACCGTTCGCAAGAAGCATTTCACCAACTTCTTGCATACCTGAACTACGGTTGTCCAACATGACTCGACAAGTAACCCCACGTTGTGCCGCAGCAATAATGGCGTCGTTGAATTGGTTAGGATTACCATCCCACTCCATTTTCGAGTACATCTGTTGGACTTCAAGGGTGGTCGTTGCAGAATCAATGAGGGCTACGATGGTCGGAATATCGTTATCGGGAGATAAGACACATTGTATACTCATTGAACCAGTGAATGTTTGATTCTCAAAGGGTGCAGGATAGGAACCAGTGGTTATATTGTCACTGAATTCCTCCTCATCGGCGATGTCAGGAATATAGGGTTCAACATTATCCAGAGTGAGATCGTGGACAAAGGTTTCCATGAAGTAATTGACGACATCCGGTTGTTGAATTACGACACCCCATTCACGATTCCCTGCGCTAGACGCTGGGGGAATTCCAGATTTTGCCCAATTCGCACTTTCGACGACAAGATACTCTCCATCAAAGATCATGAATTTTGCATGAGTAAACTCTAGGTCTGTATCCTCTGAATAGAAGAGTTGTAGATTTGATCCAAATGCAGCGTTTTGAGAGAGATTGTAAAATGCACCTTTGGTTAAAGACCGTTCAGCAGCAGAAGCCCATTTCCAAGATACAATGATAGTGATTTCCATACTGCCATTTCTGACGAGAGCATCATGGATTGCTTCAATGAGGAACCAATTAGTGAGGGCATACACCATGATTTGCATTTCATTTTCTGTTCTTTCTAATAGATCAGAAAGCACTAGAAAACTTGAGTCAGGTGAAGAAAAGGCGTTCACTGTCGCCGTTCCAGTAAATGTGGTAGCAGGTTTATCCAAAGGGGGTTGTGCATATACATTGATTGAGGTTCTTGGGAGGGGAATAGCGAAAGAGAATACCATGAATCCGATGAGTGAAAACATCATCAGTGTTTGTAAACGTTTTAGCCTCATAGGCAATACTCCAAAATGTAATTTTTTAGTGTACAGTGTTGATTGCAATTAGCCTTATAGCCTTGTGGTTATGCTATAAGCCGACTTAAAAGAATTTAACCGGATTCCGTTTTTAATACAGCACCCTTATTTCGTCAAACAACAGGCGCGATATTTTATTAAGAACCTAATACTTTGCTATTGCCATCAATTTGTTTGAAAGGTGTGCATAATGCGGAAAGAACTTCTTTACGAGTTCCCCACAGTTCCCCCTGCTCAGAAGGCATTCAAATGCGTGTGTGACCGGTTAGGCCTCGAAGCACGTGAAGAAGATATGAGCGGGGGCTTAATCGCCCGTAGTGAAGACCGAACCTTTGTCGTTCGGTTACTCACTGAGAAAACGGCGCGGGGCACCACAAGAATTGATGTTCAAATCCGGGTATCAACCGATGATCAATTGGGTGCAGTAGTAGCCTGTTTTGGGGAACCCGAAAAAGAACGGGAAATCGCACCGAGTTCCAAGACCTTTGCCCAGACTGTAGTTGATACTGAGTATGCTGGTGACACGAACGCATTTATCGCAGATGTTTGTCAGCAGCTGGATATTCCCACTGACCGTTTTGGGAGTTACCGGGCCATGGTGCTCTCCACAGCACGAATGGCGGGAGCTCCAGATATGATTAAAGAAGCGGCTGAAAAACTCAAAACTCTGTAAAAGAATGCTTGCACTCTTGGTGTCTTTATCCGAATCGTAATTCATAGTTGTCGGCTGTATGTCCACATTGCGGACAGACGTATTTCTTTTTCTTCAAAACACAACCCCGATGAAAGGAGGCATTACATTCTGAACATTTCAACGGTGTTTTCACTATCTTTCCGCACGCTTGGCACACATCATCAGAACTCATGGCATCACATCTGTGTAGACAATACACCGTAAAATGCCTGATTAAACGTTTCCCTAGTCACTTTCAGAGGTGATTTTTGGCTGTGGAAACCTTAGACTTGCTTTTCCTTGATGTAAGGGACGCCAATAGCTTTGGGTGGCACAGATCGACGGATAATACCAAGCGCAACAATCACTGAAATGTAAGGAATCATGTTGATGAAAGAGGAATAACCAATAAGCCATTCCCAGCCAGGAGCAAATTGCACTCCATAAGAAATTGCTTGGAGGAAACCAAAGAACAATCCAGCGAATAGGGTACCAATGGGGTTCCAGTTTCCAAATATCATTGCAGCAAGGGCTAAGAATCCGTTACCTGCTGTCATTCCGATAGTAAACCGAGAACCAAAGCCAATCGACATTTGAGCACCAGCAATCGCAGCTAACATACCGCTAATAAGAACCCCATACATCCGGTAATTTTCAACACTAATCCCAGCAGTGTCAAGGGTACTAGGATCTTCACCCGCAGCCCGTAGTCGGAGACCGAAAGGAGTTCTGTACAGCAGATACCAACAGATAGGTATCAGTGCTAACATGGCGAAGGTGAGAGGCGAGACTAGACCAATAATAGGAACCCGAACTTCAGGAAGAGTAATCACTTGACCCGAGGCACCTGCTGTTCCCCATATGACCCATAGCATTAAAGTTGTAAAACCTGCAGCGAAAAGGATGATTCCGGTTCCACTCACAATCTGGTTCCCTTTGAGTTTCACACTAATCACACCGTGAACTGCACCGAGAATCAGCCCAGATATGATAGCGGCGAAAACTCCAGTCCATGGGTTATCTGTGTACCAGCTTGCAGCTACCGCTGCCCAGGCACCCATGAGCATCATGCCTTCAAGAGCAATATTAACGACACCTGATCGTTCTGAAAACATACCTCCGAGGCCTGCGAGAACAAGTGGAGTACCAAGTGTAAGCGTTGCTTGGATGATCCAACCCCAGAAAAGCACGTCAATGATCTGCATTAGAACTCACCTCCAAAGATAACACCTTGACGAACAACGACTATGTAGCTCCATATCGCAAATACAAATCCCAGTATTCCAATGACTAATAATGGGATAAGTAAAGAACCACCGAAGATTAACGTGTTCACGACGCCTAAAATTATCAAAACAATAGACAGTGGGAGGAAGGCCCAAATAGCACGTTTTTCAAGTCTAAGCAGTGCATAGAAGACGTATAAACCAATGACTCCGAAGATAATCGCTAGAGATAAAGTAGCCACATGCATCGCCATATAGGGGTCAGTGAGAATCAGTGTTGGAAGGTCAGGAATTAGGTCAAGCACCATAAGGGTTCCAAACATGCTAGCTGCCATTGCGAGTAAAATCATACTACCTATAAGTGCAAAAAGTGAACCAAGGAAAATGGGCAGGGATTTCATGGGTTCTTTTCGAATCCATTGAGCCCAAGAAATTTCTCTTTTAGCCAGCCATTCAACAATTTTTGGAGCTGCGACAAAGAGTACCACGAGCCCTTGAATTACATCAATCATTTCAGCAGGGACCCGTCCGACTGTCTGCATAGGTATAGCTCCGGCTCGGAGAAATCCAAAGAAGATTGCGCCAAGTAAGACCCCCATCGGGCTATTTGCCCCTAAAACGGCAACCGTGATACCATCAAAACCGAGACCTCGGGACCAGCCAGCGTAGAACCTGTGATAATAGCCTAGAATTTCGACAGCACCTCCCAGGCCTGCTAAACATCCACTAAGGAACAATGAGATGACAATCATCTTTTTGGGATTTATACCTGCAGCTTCGGCAGCGGGTTCATTTAGACCTACCGCCCGCATTTCATATCCGAGAACGGTATTTTTCAATAGAATCCAAACACCGATCACGCATAAGATGCCAATGATGAAACCAAAGTGGAGGTAGAATGAACCAAAAAGTTCGGGAAGATAGGCAGTCGGCCATATTGCTGGTGTTTGTGGCTGTGGTTGAATCAAAGTTGGATCCCGTAATGGTCCTGCAGCCAACCAAGTGGTGAAGTAAGGAACTGCGATGTAAGTCATCATCATGGTTGTGACCACCTCATGGGCCCCACGGTAGGCTTTGAGGATAGCTGGGACGAATGCCCATAATCCACCCACGACCGCTCCAATCAACAAAGCGAGTAATGGATGAACAAAGATTGGTAACATAGCCATAAAGCCGACAATTGCTGCAGCCATTGACCCCATATATAGTTGACCTTCAGCACCGATATTGAATAGCCCAGCCCTAAAAGCAAGAGCCACAGAAAGTCCTGTCAGAATCAAGGGAGTGGCCCACCAGAATATGATATCGGGTTGAAGAAGGGCTCCACCTATTAGAGTCGAAAATGCCACAATGGGATTGAAGCCCGTACCAAGCATTATTAGGGAGGCTACCAAGAGAGCAAGGATAATGGACATAATTGCCCAGCCCACCTGAATCAATGATCGCCTTAGATTGTGCCATTTAAAAAAACCAGTAATCTGTTCCCACATTGAACCCAGAAATGTTGTCATTGAGCCGTCCATAGTCTTTGGTGGGCTTCCTCCCATTTCAGATTCGAGGTCTTTTGAAGAGTCAGTCATTGTGTTAGTTCCTCCGAAGGAATCGCACGTTGTTCCCCTGCCATTAGCAAACCAAGTTCACGTTCATCGGTTTCCTCTGGAGTTCTAATGGCTACGAGTTCACCTTTAAAAATAACAGCAATGCGATCTGAAACATTTCGAATTTCGTCAAGGTCAGCTGAGATGAGAAAGATAGCTACACCTTGGTCTCGCATTCTAATGAGCACATTGTGAATGTATTCGGTCGCTCCAACGTCTAGACCACGAGTAGGATGGGATGCGAGGAGCAGTTTGGGATTTGGTCCGATGGCACGGGCAGCCACTACTTTTTGTTGGTTGCCACCTGAAAGTGTTGATATTGGTTCGTCGATATCACGTAATCGAATATCGAAGTCTTTGACAAGTATGTTGGAATAATTGGTGATATCTAGGGCGTTCAGTAGAAAGCCACGGGGACCGGTTGCGAAAGGCGGTTCATGTTGACCCCCTAGTATGAGATTTTCCTTTGTGGTGAAATCTAAGATTAGACCCTGCTTTTGTCGGTCCTGTGGGATGTAGCCGACACCCGTTGCACGCATCTTTCGAGGTCGATATTTGGTCACCCTTTCCCCTTCAATGTAAATCTCGCCGTGATGGACTTTTCGAAGTCCCCATATCGCTTCGACTAACTCATCTTGACCATTCCCATGAACTCCAGCTAGTCCGAGGATTTCACCTCGCTTCACTTCAAAGGAGATATCTCGAACGGCGGGAAGTCCTCGATCATCTTGCACATGTAGGTTCTCAACGGATAAGACGGTATCAGTTGGTTTGGCAGGAGTTTTCGCAACACGGAACACAACAGGACGTCCGACCATCATTTCAGCTAACTGTTCACGAGAGGTGTCAACTCTCTTCACTGTCCCCACTAGCTCACCACGTCGTAATACTGTAATTCGGTCGCAGATGGTCATGGGTTCTCGAAGTTTATGTGTGATAAGTATAATTGTTTTCCCTTCTTTTCGGAAGGTTTCCAGGGTTTCAAAGAGCTCATCAACCTCTTGTGGCGTTAACACCGCAGTGGGCTCATCTAAAATCAGGATATCAGCATCTCGATAAAGGATTTTGATGAGTTCTACCCGTTGTTGAAGCCCCACGGAGAGATCCTGAATTTTTGCATAAGGGTCAATTTGTAACCCGTTTTCTTCTGCGATACGGAGAATCTTTTTTTCAGCGCTCCGGAAATTCGTGGGCAACGCAGGATTAATACTGGGTCTCCAATACTTCAAATTGGCAGTTAAATTCGCGTATAAGGGTTCAGCACCAAGAACGACGTTCTCTGTGACCGTCATGATGGGGATAAGCTTGAAATGCTGGTGCACCATTCCGATGCCAAGACGGATTGCATCCTGAGGAGACTTGAAATTAACTTCTTTGCCACGAATTTTCACGGTCCCAGAGGTTCGAGAGAGCAGACCATAAAGGACATTCATCAACGTTGTTTTTCCAGCTCCGTTTTCACCGAGAAGACCATGAACTTCTCCTTCTCCGATTCGGAGCGTGATATCACAATTGGCCTGTACGTTTCCGGGGAAGACCTTCCAGATATTTTCCAGCTCAATAGCGTAGATGGAGAACACCTCCACCACATTTGTTAGTGAAATGTCAGCCCTTTTTCGAAATGGGCGACATACCCTGTTTGCGGTTCTTCTAGTATATAATCTCAATGTTTGTCAAAAAAAAGAAAAAAGGGGAAAGAGGGGCTAGTTAGCCCTCTCGTTTCTTAGCCCAACCATGGGAAGTCAATTGGAACTAGATAGGTGCCGTTGGTTATACCTTCCGTAAGATCTTCGAGTATGTCGCGGGTGGCCGTTGGCCATGTCCAACCCAGAAGGGTTTCATTGTCTTCCCAACCTACACCACCGTTAGCAAGGTTATGAAATTGAAGACCAGTCAATGGTGTACCAGTTACGCTGGCAGCTTCAATAACCCAGTAACATGCAAGATCGACGCGTTTTAGCATTGATGTGAAAACGACAGTTGGGGCAACGGGATTATCTGGATCATCAGTTCCTAAGAACATCTGTGGACTGTCAACACCAATGGCCCATACAGGATAGGCGAGGGGGGTGGCGTTCTGCTTCACTGCGGAGTCAATGACTCCGAGACCAGATTTCCCGGCAGCTGCGAAGATGATGTCTGAGCCACCGGTATAAATTCCGTCAGCAAGTGATTCACCGAGAGTTGGGTTGTCCCATGCGCCCACGTAGGTATGGACAAAATCGGCACTTCCGGTCTCGTTATCGAGTGCAAAGGTGGGGTTACTAAAGTTTGCACCCCAGAAGTAACCTGCAGCAAACTCGCGGATGAGAGGAATATCCATTCCACCCACGAAGCCGATTTTATCTTGGGTTGTCACAGTACCTGCTATTGCGCCGACGAGTGCAGAGCCCTCACCAGCTGCGAAAAGCAGTGAAGCGACATTCGGATATGTAGCGGGGTCAATGAACATGTCTACGATGGCAAAAGCTTGATCGGGATAGTCCTCAGCAACGGCCATTACCGCATCAGCTTGGTCGAACCCGACACTGATGATTACATCATACGGGTCCGCCCAGGGTAAATGGGCCGCATATTGGCGTAGGAATGGTTCATACTGTGCAATTTCATCTGGCTCAACAAAGGTAAAGCTGATGTCAAAGTCATTGACAGCATCAACGGCTCCCTGGTAACAACCGTCATTGAAAGATTTGTCTCCGAGTCGACCAGTCGCAAAAACGATGGCCACGTCATCAGGGTTTGGTGGAGCTTCCTTGGGTACAAGGAACCACCAAGCTGCGATAGCACCTCCAGCAACAATGATGATCACTATGAAAATAATGGCGATAAGTCTTGTATTGCTTCCATTACTCATATTTGGCTCCTCCAGTTGCCCCGCACTAGAAATCGTCGACGTTAGAAGCACTTTTTAGCGTTTCTAGTACGACTCATATCTGCGAAGGGCAAGAGAGCTAACCCCGTTACGTTCAAACGAGTATAAAAATCTAGACATAGGACCACATCAATTGTTTCCATTTGAAATTGCGGTGTGCAAGTAAGGGCATTAGATGTCGTGGATCAAACCACGTTTCCCGACCATAAATAGCTGAGTCGTCCCTAAAGAATCGGTTGTTCCTTCAGCCTCATGGACATGACCACTATAAACAGCGAGTGGTTGTACTTCGGTGACAAACTCGCGGAGACTATGATAACCGATATGGGCTCCACTCCAGGCCCTATCCACCGCTGTGCCATATGGAGGCGTATGGGTTACCAGCACCAAATTCTCAAGAGGCATAAACCGATTGAGAATTTGGTGCACTTTTTCTTCCGACAATCCAAAGGGGAGCCCAGGCATTCCTCCGCCGAGTCCCGCGAAAGTCTTTGATTTTAACACTACATATTCTCCGTGAAAATAGGTGAAGTGCGAACGTTCCTTGCAGATTAATTTCAATTCGTTGGCATCATCATGGTTTCCGGGCAACAGGTATACATCAGTGCCAACATCCAGTTGTTCTAATGTTTCGTCAAGTCCCCTCCCGAAACTCGCAAAATCGCCTAATCCAAAAGCGGCATCCATTTCCAGTAACTGCTGGCTGATTCGTGAAGTAGCGACTTGGTCTCCGTGAAGATCTGAGAAGAACAGAATCCTCATGACCGCTAGAACACGCGGGCACCTATCAAAAAGTTTCCGAGAAAGATGCCCATGTGGAGTCTGAATTGGACACTGAATGTGAAATACAATAGGCAAGTAGCTAGTTGTGTGTTTTCAGATTTTACCTTCGACAACGATTAGCTCTTCAGTAATGATAGCGAGGACAACAGCCAGTCCAATTATGCCATTGAAGAGATCTAACGCTGAACCGGGTGGTGCAAGACCCATAAATTCCCTGACAAGTCGCCAGACAAGAGTCAATAAACTCATTCCTGCTCCAATCCCAATGAACCAGCGACCAATGCGTTGGATCTTCGCTACTACGAGTAGCGCCCCAGCAATTACTGTTAAACCACCAAAGGATCCAAGCCATTGAAGGACCGCATTCGCGAATAATGCGATTGGTAAATACTGAGAGGGGAGATTCAATAGATTCCAGGCTAAAAGGATGTACGAACTGTAATCAATGGGATTTGAGTAGCCACTAAGCAGTAGCAGAGTTCCAGTAATCAACCCGAGAATAACTGCTGCAATATTACGTCGAAGCAAAATATCACCTAAGGCATTTCTACATTTGCTTCTTCTTAAAAGCCCTAGCAACGTCTCAATCTAAGTGTTGCAGCGGGCAAAGGATTGACACTCTCCATAACGGAAGTCAGGAGATTCATGGACGTCATGAACAGACATCCACAGGGTGTGCCACCACCCCGTTAATGCGCCCTCCGAAGGCGACGCCTATATTTACAGCCCCTACAACGTCCCGGTGAGCTTCTAATCCACAACAAAGACATTTGAACAACCGCCCTCGCCTTGTATTCTTTCGTTCACCACACTGTGGACAGATGCTTGATGTATGCCTTTCATCCACCAATTCAACCGTTATCCCATATTCCTCAGCCACTTCCTAGACGCGACAAACGAGATATTGATGGCTCCAAAAGTTATGCCGCATAACGTTGGACTTCCGTCCACCTCTCGTATTTCCCAAAATTCCTCTAAGATCACCTATCACGATTTTGATCACCCCACCCATCCATAAATCTTCCAATGCCCTCCGAACAATGGTGCATACATATTGGCGATACCGAAGTTTCCGACGTCGGTACAAGCGACGGATCAAATTTGTCGACTCCGTCTAATTCATCTCTTTTGCCACAGATTTTAGCCTATCAATCCTTTTCGAGAGAAACCACCAGTCAGATAGTGCGAGACGCCCACTATACATAATCGCTTGCCGATCACCATCCACCAAGACTGTAAGCAAGTTGATGACACCTATGTCAATAAAAGCCCTCTTCTCGGAGAGTGGTTGATGCGGAGGCTGAATCTCCACTGGTTGATGGCCATACCACTTACTTTTGATTGCATCATATTTGATGGTGAGCAAGCCCTGTTTCATCCAGTTCTTCCACTTGGGATGACCCTGCCATTTCACATGTAGTTTCTTTGGGAGTCGAAGTAAATTTCCGTCCGTGCGATAGAGATCACCGCGGATCAGAATGATGTGCTTACGTGTGTTAGTTAGTCGATCAATCCAGTAGCCCGGTGGTCGAACTCGGGTAATGTGATGTGGAAGCTGCCCTTTTTTCTTCAGCTTCACCAATGCAAAGAACGATCGCCACGCTTCTCCATTCTTCCGTTCAATCTGTTGTGCTGTTGCGGCACCGACAACACCCTTGTATTTGTCATAGAGGTCACGCCATATCCAGTTTATATTACCATTAAAGAAGGATTGGCGTCGGCGGTAAGTGACTTCGTTCCAAAGTCGCGCACAAGCGTCAGTAATAGTGTGGAGTTGTTGAGTTTGCTTTGTTGTAGGTGCCAATGCTATTGTGTTAGTTCGTCGCAAACTGTACATCTGAGATTGATTCAATTCAGTATTTCGAAAAAAACTTAATAACTCATATTTTCGACGAATCATCTCTCCCAATAGATTTTGACCTTTCTCACTGATATTAATAGGAAGAGCAACAACGATTTGAATCAATGGTCTTGGTCATCGAATATTTAGGAGGCAGTTGTTTCATATGTCTGAATCAGATGTTTGGTTTGTCAACCGACAGGTGGGACCCCGAAATTCCATGTTGGATAAACTCGAAATCCTCTGGAAGAAATTGGGTCTGAAAAAAGCCATCAAAAAAGATGCCCGTGTTTTCATCAAGACACACTTCGGAGCATACGGGAACCTCATGTACATGCGACCAGCACTCCTTCGAAAAATCGTAGATCTGGTGAAACAAGAAGGAGGAATGCCCATACTAGCTGAATCGGCTGGCTTAGGATATGGTTCGGGATTATACGGTGGTCGAACAACCGCTGCAGAATATTTCCGAATGGCAGCAGCCAACGGTTACACCATCGGCACCATGGGAGCACCTATTGTACTCTTAGATGGATATTGGGGGACTGATACGTTTGATGTGGTGATACGAGGAAAGCACGTCAAGAAGGTTGAAGTGGGAATGGCTCTCCGAGATGCGGATGTGATAATTGTCTTCACACATTTCAAAGGTCATGGAGGAACAGGGATGGGAGGTACGCTGAAGAATCTGGGCATCGGATGTGTCGGGAAATTCAGCAAAACAATGATGCATGGCCCTCAGAATCCTATTGTTAATGCTGAGGAATGTAAGGGTGCCGAATGTAGTAAATGCGTTGATGTGTGTCCAACCCGGTGTATCACTGTGGATCCCAAGGTGGAGATTGATTTCAGTCGGTGTATCCATTGCATCCATTGCGTGTCGGTGTGTCGTTCTCAGGCGGATTCAAATGCCATTACAGCGTCCTGGGGGGGTGATCCCATGGGTTCAACTGAACGGATGATTGAAAATGCGCTTGGTGTTGTTGATGGTGTTGGGCGCGACCGCTTTTACTACTTCAATGTGGCTTTAGATATCAGTCAAACCTGTGATTGTGCCCCCTTTGGTCCTATGGCGCTTACGCCTGACTTGGGGATATTCGCTTCACGGGATCCGGTTGCTATTGATTCTGCAAGCATTGACATGTTAAATGAAGCCCAACCAATCACCGTATCCGCATGTGGTGATATTGAGCCGGGAGAAGATAAGCTAGCAATTACCACACCATGGCCCGATCCTCACACTG
>JGI2171J19970_10000655_pt1 | contig 18887 bp, 10 predicted proteins | sample DeeMarSWOR324_28_FD_19970 | JGI IMG/M metagenome (IMG submission 19970) | reverse complement strand
ACTAGTTCTTGTGGGCGTCCGCCGACGCTGTGCCCTTACGGCTCAGGTCCCGTCTCCGTCCGCCCGAGGTATAACAACCTCGATCCTAGTAGCGAAGTACTGAGGCGGGAGCGACCTCAACTCAACACCTGTGGTCCAGGCACGAATCGCAGCGCCTTTGACCAGGTCATCTATTCCGCCGCGCCTTAAGAAAGACCGACTGGGCTCCTCGATGAAGATCGGGGCTTTGTCCACGCGCATGTGCAACCACAGCTTGCGGCAGACAGGCTCGCACCAGGATCCTTCACGGTAATCCGGCACCTCGACTTCGCCCACGAGGATCGTGGCATCGAAGTGCGGGCTTCCCCAAGTGTCGACTGCCTCGATGACGCCGACAATCTCCGGGTCGGCGGCAGGAAGCGCAGGAAAGACCGGCCCATCCGAGTCGCAAGCTAGAGCGAAAACCGTCAGACCGAGGATGACGCTAGTTGGGAAAGGGCGAATGCTACGTAGAGTCCCGCACCTTCTCATCGTGTGCTCCTGTGCAGCTTCGGGCCACCTGAAGACACTAACAATGTAGCCAGGTGTGGTCTGTCTCGCTAGGCGTAACGACCCCCTTATTCCTAATCAAGAGGTCGCACACCAATAGTTCCGCGTGATCACTGGCCAGATACGAGTTGCTTGGCCCAGTTCAGGGTAGTTCCGCCCGAAGTACAGGGACAGCCAGGGCAGTTCGGCTTCGAGAGCACTCCCCTGCGCTGCACACGCGTCCTAGATTGAATCTGGAGTTGAAGAGGATGATGCACACCAGAAGCGGACGCATATCGCCACACAATCGGCTTGTTGGGCTCAGTGATGCCACGCATCCAGTCGTGTTTCGCTCGCCGTGGGACGGATTTTACCGTGCAGTATTCGGTTTGTACCTGTTTGGCTATCTCCTCAACGGGGCAGTACTAGTGTTCTCCGAATACTTCTGGTTCGGCCGCGGCTCTGCAGTCCAAGTAGGACTCGGTTTCCTGGCGATGCTTGTGCTTGCAGGGATACTGGGGGCCACGCGGATCCCACGCCGATTCGTGATCGAGGGCTGGCACCTGCGAATACAGTGTTGGTTGAGGTCGGTCAAGATCCCCCTCTTATCCATCTATGAGGCGGAATCCGTTCCGAAACAGCGCAGTGAAGTGGCTAATGGTGCTCAGCCTGGCCACCTTGCTCTTGATAGATCTGAAGTTTTTCCGAAGACGTACCGGGGCCTGCGAAAGGTGCACGCAACACGCACGAGGGGCCGCGTTCACCTGAGAACACCCACAGGTGTTGTTGTGATCTCGCCGGACTCACCCGAGGAGTTCCTCGCTGTTCTTCAGCATCGCCGCGAGCTTATTCTCCGCACTCAGTAGGGGGCGCGTCGTGGGTCCGCAGATTCACCGACGTCCTGACAGACCTCACACCCCTCAGTCTAGCTAGAGCCCTCAAGGATAAGGTACACCTGCTCGATCACTTCGTTGTTCAGCTTCGTAATCTTCTCCTTGGTGTTAGGTTAGGGACTACATGCGCCCGTTGGGAAGCTGTTGAAGGTTGAAGAGTCAATTACCGCACTACCCGCAGCGGCAGTCGAAACTTGCCGCTCTTGTCCATCCAGTGGGTTGACCAGGTAAGTCCGGCCTTACGATCGCGTCCATCAGGTCGCCCATATCGCGGCGCTCGACGATCAGCGCCTCTTTCTTTGTCGCCCAATGCGCATCTCTCGGCGCGTTTTCTCGAAGCCAATCCGTCGCGCCTGGCGTCAGCGGTCGGAAGAGCCCCGCGCTGCCGTGATCCTCGAACACGAAGTCCGCTGCCCTGCTACCTCATCGACTGTAGCTAAACTGTAACCAGACTACTGAGACTCGCCGGTATCAAATGGAACCATCGATCGGGTGGAGGGCCGCTTCCTGTCTCATTTCTTGGTCGATGGATACCGATGGTCCTCGTCTTGGAACGACCTCTTAATCCGTAGGTTGAGGGTTCGAGTCCCTCCCGGCCTACTAGCTTCAGCGCGGCTCGGCACCTTTGGCCGCGCTGTTCGTATTGTAGGTTGAGGATGGAGTTTCACAGCGCTCGCACAGCTCGCGCAACACGAGGGGACGCGATGCGCATCCGGCAGAATGCTCGCGGTCACGCCGACGCCGTTCCCTGCGGATTGGCCTTCCCGCCAAGGCCCTCGCACGTCACGCGCGGGCCGCCTGACCAGTTGGGCGGCAGCAAGGACCTCTTCGGGGAGCTCGACCGCCGACCCATCGACGGGCGCGCTCCGAGGAGCTGGCGATGATGAACCCCAATGGAGTGGTCAACCGCGCCGACGCGACCACCGGCGAGGCGCACGCGTGGCGCGCGGCGGCCGTGGATCTCGCGATCCTAATCGCGTTCATGGTAGCACTCAACGTGATCACCCTCCGCATTACGGAGCGGTACGCGGGTCCGATCACGGCTTCGTGTACGGTTGCGCTGATAGCCGTCCTGTTGCGGCAGCGTGGCATGCGGTGGCGGGATCTTGGAATGCGACGTCCATCCCGCCTGCGCTGGCTGTTCGTGCAGGTGCCCGTGGTCCTGATCGCCTGGCGCGCGGCGGCCGCCGGGGCTGCGGCCCTCGCAGGCCAGTACCTGCCGTCGCCGGACACCAGCGCGCGGTTCGGAGACCTCGCGGGCAATCTGCCGGCAACCCTCTGGTGGATCGCAATCGCATGGCTGATCGGCGGGTTCGCCGAGGAGATGATCTTCCGAGGGTATGTCCTGAATCGTCTCGAGGCGCTTCTGCCACGGGGCGCCCGGGGAAGTGTGCTGGCCGTGCTCCTGCAGGCGTTGCTCTTCGGCGCCGCGCACGCCTACAATCGTGGTCTGTTCGGCCTCCTCGTCCTCGGCGCCGTCGGCGCAGTCCTGGGCACCTTCTACCTCGTGTTCCGCCACAATCTCTGGCCGCTGATCCTGGCGCACGGTTTGGGGAACACACTCGGATTCGTCGTACGCTATCTCGACATCAGATGAGGGAACGCCAGAGGAACGCGCGTAGTCGGGGGGCACTGTGCGACACCTAGTACGACGAGCCCCTACCTCGTTCTCGTTGCCGCCTGCTCGCGAGACCACCATCTTGGAGTCTGAGAGTCCGCAAGGCCACAACCTTCAGGCTGCCGGGGAGCAGCATGGACTGTCTCAAGCGGCTGATCGTCGAGATCCATCACCGCTCCTTGTGGCAGGTGCTGTTGATCTACATCGGCGCTGCCCTGATGGCCTATCAGGCTGTCCAGGCCCTCACGGAGGGACTGGGGCTGCCGCAGTGGTTTCCGGCCTTCGCCGTAGTATTGTTCATCGTTGGACTGCCGATCGTCCTGGCAACGGCGTTTGTCCGCGACGTAGCTCCGCCGACGGTAACACCGGCAGAACCGACCCCCCTGACGGAAGCCGAAGCGGCCAGGATCGAGGTTGAGACAGCTGCTGCCCACCTCGAAGCAAGGCGACGGCATCGCTTTCTGACGTGGCGCAATGCGCTGGCGAGCTTTGTGGTTGCGTTTGCGGTGTGGGGCGTCGTGGCGACTGGGTGGCTGGTGTTACATGAGTCCGGCGTAACGTCGCCACCAGCGGGCAGGTCAGTGGCAGTTCTCCCCTTTGTCAACATGAGCGCCGACCCTGAGAACGAATACTTCAGCGACGGGATCACGGACGCGATCATCACACACCTGACGAAGATTGCTGACCTCAAGGTGACTTCCCGGACCTCAAGTATGCTGTACAAGGGCGCTGACAAGAGCCTTCTCGACATAGCAGCGGAGCTAGGCGTCACTACGATTGTCGAAGGGAGTGTTCAGCAAACCGGAGATCGCATCCGTGTCAACGCTCAGCTGATTGACGCTCAATCGGATGAGCATCTTTGGGCAGAGATCTACGACCGCGATCTCACGGACATCTTTGCTATCCAGAGTGACGTTGCGCAGCAGGTTGCTGCGGCTTTGGAGGCGACACTGACTCCTGACGAGAGAGAGCGTATTGAGCAAAGGCCGACCGAGAACGTGGAGGCCTATGACTTCTACTTGCGCGGCAACGAGTATTTCAATCGTGGCTGGGACCCGGGGGATCTCGGCATAGCCGAGCAAATGTACCAGAGAGCGGTAGAGTTAGACCCTGAGTTTGCCCTGGCCCACGCCTCGCTCTCGCAGACTCACTCTCAGATCTATTGGTACTATCAGGACCGATCCGATGAACGCCTCCTTAGAGCGCGGGAGGCAGTTGACAGCGCTTTTCGACTGGAGCCCGATTTGCCCGAGGCTCATCTGGCTCTTGGCTATTACTACTACCATGGCAGACTCGACTATCAGAGTGCATTGGCTCAGTTCGAGATCGCACGCAAGAGCAAGCCCAACGACGCAGAGATCCTGGAAGCCATCGGCTATGTCCAAAGGCGCAGTGGGGCTTGGGAAGAGGGACTTAGGGCTCTCGAAAGGTCTCTCGAGCTGAATCCTCGCTCGGCCACAACTGCTCACGCGGTGGGGGTAACTCACCACTGGATGGGCGACTATGCGGAGGCCCTCAGGTTCTTGGATCGCGCCATCTCGCTCGCTCCCGACTGGATCGTTCCCTACTTCAACAAGGCCCAAACCTGGTTAGCGTGGAAAGGAGATGTTGAAGGTGCGCGGCGCGCGCTCGCGAACGCGTCGGTGGCGCTCGGGTCGGCGCAGTTCTTCTCGCAGGCCAGGAGCGTTGCGAGTGCCGAGACGGTGTTCAGGATCCTGCATGATGACTACGACCACGCGCTGCGGCGACTGAGCCTGGCCTCGTTTGGCGGAGACAGCGCGACCTACTTCCTCCTCAAAGCAGAATTCTACGGGCTGGCGGACGAGCCGCAGCTGGCGCGCGCTTACTACGATTCGGCACGAGCGTCCCTCGAGGGCAAGACCCGGGAGCGGCCCGCTGAGTCTCTGTTTCATTCCCAGCTCGGATTGGCGTACGCCGGCCTGGGCCGAGCGGACGAGGCGATCAGGGAGGGAAAAGAGGCGGTTGGACTTCTCCCGGTAAGCAAGGAGGCCTGGTACGGTCCGGATCGCGTGGAGGACTTGGCCGAGATCTATGTCATGGTCGGTGAACACGAGGCGGCGATCGAACAACTCGAGTATCTGCTGTCTGTGCCGTCGAGGTGGTCGATACGGTTTATCCAAGTCGACCCTGTCTGGGACCCGCTCCGCGACCACCCACGCTTCCAGGCGCTGCTGGAGAGGTACGACTAGTAGCGCAAACAGCTCCACCCCACCTCACGGGCACGACGAGGTTCACGTCGCTCAGGACTGTGCCACTATTGTGCGATAACTCAGCGGGAAGCACCGGCAAAGAAGGGGAAAGGGGCCGCGTCAAGCAGCCCCTAACTTGCTGTCTTTGTGTGAGTTTGTGTCAGCATGTACCTGTGAGTCTGGGCTTGGCAGGCACTCTTAATCCGCAGGTTGAGGGTGGAGACTCACAGCGCTCGCACAGCTCGCGCTGTTCAGTGTGGAGCCGCCCCTGGGGGGCGCCTCCACCGCGAGTCGCTCCCGGCCTACTCCTGGCGGCTCTTCGCGGCCACACTCCCAGTCGCAATGGGGCCGTGTCTCAGCCGCTAGCATACGCGTCCGGCAATTGAGCGGTGCGGTGAGCGACTCAGGTCAGCGGTGTGGAGGTCAAGTCACGAAATCCCTAGAGAGATGCCCTGGTGCTCGGCGCCAGAAACGCGGACCGGGACATCGCTAGCTGACGTGGTGCCGTTGCCGAGCCGACCCTGGTCGTTAGAGCCCCAACAATAGCCGAGCCCTCCCGTGGTTACCCCGCAGGTGTGAAGCCCGCCTGCACTTATGCTCCCGAACCGCAGGTTGCCGGCCACGGGAACCGGGCTGGTAGCGCAAAGGCTCTCCGTAAACGTCCCCGGTTCGCCGCACGTTTCGAGTTCGGCATTGCCCACGCCGAGCTGACCGCACCTGTGGCTTCCCCAGCAGTAGCCGCGGCCGTCGGCCGACACAGCGCACACATGCCAATAGCCAGAGCTGACGGATGTGAAGATGATGTCGCCCAATACCGGCACCGGCACCAGACTCTCGTCCAGGGAGCCGTTCCCCAGCTCGCCGACCCAGTTCGCGCCCCAGCAGTAGACCCGCCCGGCGTCCGTCAGACCGCAGGTGAAGTGCTCTGCCGTGCTGACCATGTTGAACTTCAGCGCCGATGCAACCGCGACCGGCTCGACACGGTCTTCCGTACTGCCGTCGCCGAGCTGACCCCGATCGTTCGCACCCCAGCAGTAGATGATCCCGTTCCGTGTGGTCCCGCAGGTGTGGCGCCCACTGGTACTGAGCGAGACGAATTCGAGATCTCCGGTGATGCGTACAGGTTCAAAGACGGGAAAGAACCCCGGAACAGAATCGTTCCCGATCGCTCGTGAAGAGTTATCCCCCCAGCAGTAGCCCGACCCGATCCTCGTAATCCCGCAGGTCGTCTCCCGACCAGCATCGAGCGCTACAAACTCCAAGTTGCCTGAGACTTCGACAGGCGGGTTGGCAAATCTGTGCGGGCGAATACCCGGGTCCACATCCACACCCAGCTGCCCATGCATCCCATAACCCCAGCAGACGGCGACGTGGTTCTCGGTGAGGCCGCAACTATGCCGTTCCGCCGCCGTCACGGACACGAAGGGCAAATCGGCGGACACGGTGATGGGCCGCCCGCTCGACTGACCAGTCCCGGTCCCGAGCTGACCAAAGAAACCGAAGCCCCAGCAGTAGGCCGCCCCGGTCTCTGCGGTACCACAGGTGTGCTCATAACCAGCGGCGATCGACGTGAAGCGAATCCCAGCATCCCTCGAATCGCCACAGCTTGAGCTACAGAAGAGCAGAATCAGCGGAGACAGCGCCGCGCGCTTTCGGGCGAACATCCTTCGACTGCTGCTGCAGGACATGTGACCTTGGCCCCACGAATAACTCTAGCGCCGTGCCGGGGCGGCAGCAAGTTGAGCGGTGTAGCGCCTTCACCGCTGCGCTGGCGGGCCGGGCCGCGCTTCTCTATCGTACCGCCAGTCCTCGCCCGGCCCTGCGGGTGCCACCATCCAAACGCGAGCCATGTACGGCGCATCACTGGGGCTTCTCCTTCTGTCTGGACTCACGTCTGCGGCGCAGGTGCCGCAGCCGGACTCGCTCTTCGTTCTGCACGCCGTGAGGGCGGCGGCGCCGCCATCGATCGACGGCACGATCGCCGAGGGGGAGTGGCAGGGCGCCGCGGTCGCCGAGCACTTCATTCAATACCAGCCGCGCCGCGGCGCACCGTCAGAGGTCGTCTCGCAGGCGCTGCTCATGTACGATTCGCTCTGCCTCTATGTGGCCTTCCGCCTGTTCGACGACCAGCCGCCCACCGCGCAGCTCACGCGCCGCGATGCCGAGCTGCTGGACGACGATGCGGTAGTCGTCCTGCTCGACACCCATAACGACAACCGCTCCGGCGTCTTCTTCATGACCAACCTGCTCGGTACCCAGGCCGACGGGCAGGTGATGGACGACGGTCGGACAGTCGACGCCACCTGGGACGCGAGCTGGGAGAACGCGGCCCAGCTCACCGAGTTCGGCTGGACAGTGGAGATCGCCGTACCGTTCAACTCGATCGGCTACACGGCAGGGGAGGGCGTGACCTGGGGTATCAACTTCGGTCGCAGCCGCCGGCGATCGCTGGAGCTGAGCTACTGGGCCGGTCCCCTGGAGAACGAGTTCCGCATGTCGCAGGCGGGATCGCTGGTCGGGCTGGACGCGCCAACGCGCAGTCGGCGCCAGCGGATCATCCCCTACGGGCTCTCCCGGATTCAGGAGGGCGTTCGTCCCAATTGGCAGGCGGGTTTGGACGTGCGCTACGCCGTTACGCCGGAAATGGCGGGGTACCTGACGGTGAACCCGGACTTCGCCACCATCGAGGCGGACCAGGAACGCGTCAATCTCACTCGCTTCGAACTCCAGCTTGACGAGAAGCGCCCGTTCTTCCTGGAGAGCGCTCAACAGTTCGGTCAGCGCATCCGTACCTTCTATACGCGTCGCATCGCCGATGTCAGGGTCGGCGGCCAGTTCCTCGGCAAGGTGGGTCCCTGGACGCTGACCGGGATCGGGACGTACTCCGAGATCACGGTCGAGCCGGATGACCCGGACCCGCCGAAGGGGGGCTACGCCATCGCGCGGGCGCAAGGCGACGTGTTCGGCTCGTCGAATGTCGCGCTCATGCTCGCCAACCGGACGCTGGAGGGTGACAACCAGGGCTCGGCGAGCGCCGATGCCACCCTGTTCTTCACGCGGACCCTCGGGATGACGGCGCAGCTCGCGCACAGCTGGGGTCCGTTCGATGACGGGACGCTGGCCTACTTCGTTCGTCCGGCCTTCGATTCGCCGACCAGCCACTTCCACGTCCGCTACACGCATTTGGGCGATCGCTTCGCCGACAACGTGAACGCCGTCGGGTTCATCCGTGACGACGACCGACGCGAACTCGACTCGGCGCTGAGTCACACGTTCTGGTCGAGTGGCGGCGCGCTCGAGCGCGTCGAGTACGGCTCGAACTACAACATCTACTGGAGCCAGCGCGGTGTGCTGCGCAGCTGGCAGATTGACCAGGATCTGGAGGTCGAGCTGCGTAACCGGCTCAGCATGGAACTGACGTACACGGAGGAGTTCAAGCGGTTCGAGGAGGATTTCCGCAACCGGCAGGTCGGTGCCTGCCTTGGCTACAACACCCGCGAGTTCCAGTCGGCCGAGGCCTGCCTGAGCGGCGGGCGCAACTTCGATTCCGACTTCCAGCTCTGGGAGGTGGAGGCGGCCTACAAGATGACACCCCAGCTGTCAGTGCAGTACGAGCTACAGCGCCTCGTCCGCGACCCCGACCCGGAGGAGGAGAGCACCTGGATCCACGTGCTGCGGGCCGACCTGTTCTTCACGCCCGACCTCTACCTGAAGGTCTTCCGCCAAACCAACAGCCGCATCGAGCGCGAGAACGTCCAGGCGGTATTCGTCTGGCGTTACCGCCCGCCCTTCGGCACGCTCCAGCTGGCCTACCAGCGCGGTACGGCGGAGATCGGTGAGCCATCCGAGCAGGGCAACACCCTGTTCTTCAAGCTGACCACCGTGTTCTGAGCTCGCGCAGGAGGTGAAGGGAGGAACTCATCCGATGCTGGCTCCGCTCTACCGGCCCCCCAGAACATCATGGAGCGCAGGATGTGACCTTTCTCGTCTACCACGATGACCATGATGTCCGGCGCGTGCGGGACGAGCTCGGTTCGCAGATCGCGGAATGGATAGCAGAGCGTACGCGGAAGTAGACATACGGGTCGTGTCGTCGGGGTTGGGCGCGGTGGGATGGCGCACGTGGCGTCATTCTGTTGACGAGGGCGTTAGGGGTGGCTAGAGAAAATAGAGTAGTCCTAAATTGCCAGAGGGAGAGCAGGGCCGGGCGGGGTCGCACCTTCTCGGCCCTCGTTGTTGCAACGCGTTAGTCTCTGTGGGAAAGGCCCGGGTGGGGTGGGGTTCGCCGCCGGGCCTGTTTCGTTGGCCTACTCAAGCACAGTCGAGGAACTCGGGTCAGCGCCGGGCGGCGAGCAGGGACACTTCTCGAATCTCAATCCACCTGGAGGGGCCAATGCTCCAGGCCAGGGTCCGTACTCTCGCTGGCAGGTGGGTTCCTAATTACCCACGTCTTTCACGCATCCTCGGCCTTATCGGCATCGTCACTCTGATGCTCGCCTGCGGCGATGGCGTTAGCGGACCACAGCCTGCACCTCCTGCGGTCCGCCTGGATCCTCTGCCTTCCGTGACGAATCAGCCCACGCTCGATGTCAGCGGGCAGGTCACGGGCTCGGGGGCGGAGAACGCCGATATCGAGATCACGGGTGGCGCGAGCACAGCGGAGGGAACGGCGGACGATCGCGGGTACTTCTCGATAAACGTCTCCCTGAAACGGAACCAGGAGAATGTCCTGAGTGTCGTGGCGATCCGTGCGGACGGAGCTCGTTCGGATCCGAAAACGCACACGATACTGCACGACGAGGTGGCGCCCGGGGCACCGGTTCTTGCGACGCCCGAGTTCACGAATCAGAGCCCGCTGGCCGTGACGGGAACGGCTGAACCGGGCTCCACGGTTCGTGTGGAAAGGGAAGCCGAATCGGCAGAAGGCACAGCCGGCAGCTCGGGGCAGTTTGCCATCAACATCTCGCTGGCGGCGAACGCGTCCAACACGATCACGGCAAAGGCGCGGGATGCGGCTGGCAACGAGGGTCCTCCCGCCACAGCGACGGTCACTCATGACGATCTCGTGCCCACCCTGAATATCGACTCGCCGACCAGCTCGTCCTTCGACAGCGATGGCGACCTGCGCGTTAACATCGCTCTTGGCTATTCCGAGACCGGGCTGTCAGGGATTGACGTCGGCACTCTGGAGGTGACGAACAATCGCGACATCGGCGGCGGTGCTGTGAAGGGCGGCGTAGATGCGGGGACTAACCTCGCAGAGTTCTTCGATAGTGTGACCGAGACCGCCGCATCCTACAACGCGCGCCTTGATCACGAGTTTCCCGCAGGGTCCAATACATTGACCGTTGAGATCTCTGACCGGGCGGGCAATACGGCTACACAGTCGGTGGCGTTCAGTGTCGCGGGCACAGACCCCGCGTTCCAGATAACGTCGCCGGATGAGGGGGCGCAACCAGCGCCGCAGTTCCTCATACGTGCCGAGTACGAGGATGTGGCTGGCCTGATCGACGTAGAGAGCTTCGAGCTCACCGCTGACCGAACCGTCTTCGGACTTCTGCTGCAGGACGGCACGAAGTTTTCGGATGTGCCCGCGGGCACCAACCTTCGCGATCTGTTCTCGATAACCGATACCGACGCCAGCTTTGACGTCGACAGTACACGCTACGCCTTCCCGGAGGGAGCGAGCACGCTCGTCGGCACCATATCTGATCGAGCTGGCAACACCGCACCCTCCGACGCGGTCACCTTCAATGCCGCTCCGCGCATCAGCAACCTGTTGGTCATCCTCACGTCCACCGACCCGGGCACTACGGAGCACGTGGTTCCGGTGGGTCTCACCAACCTCAGCGATCTGGGGGGCGTCAATTTCGTTCTAAACTTCGACCCCACCGTGCTGGCTGTGGACTCGGTGAAGACAACCGGCCGGGTGGCTTTCCCCGCCGACAGCAACGCAGACACTCAAGGCAGCTCCGGCGCCGTAACCACGATCGTTTTCGACATCGACGGTGATCCAATTCCGGCGGGTGCGGGCGTCGTCCTGGACTTCTACGTCACGATCGCGGGCAGCGCTGCGTCCGGCAGCTCCGCGATCACGCTTACAGATCTCGCGGCATCCGACAGCCTTGGCGCAGCGGTGCCAATCGTCGGGACCGATGGGTTTATCACCATTAACTGAGTCAACGGACCGAATCTCATGGACGGGGACGCTGAAGTTATTAAAGGAGGAGCCGCCATGAAGGGGACGGAACGTGACCTTGGTCGCTGCCTCCTTGGCGGAGTGACAGCCGTGTGGCTGTTGTTCGTCTTCGTTTGGCCTCAGAGCGGGATGGCACAGGAACGGAGGCCGGAGCTGGCGCGGCGAATTGAACGAGCGCGTGCGGGCGAGGCCGAGTATGTCGAGGGCCGAGTGATCGTGAAGTATCGAATGGGGGTGTCAGAGGTGGCCCGTGCTGCGCTGCGTGCCGAAACCGGCGCACGAACCCTCAGGCGCCTCGATCTCATCGACGCCGAGGTTCTGCAGCTTGCCGAAGGTGTGGCGGTACGGGAAGCGGTCGATTGGTACTCGGCTTGGCCCGAGGTGGAATACGCCGAACCCGACTTCCTGGTATACGCTATCGAGGGCCAGCAACCAGCGCAGGTCATCCCCGATGACCCCATGTTCGGCGACCTGTGGGGAATGAACAATACCGGTCAGACCGGGGGGACGCCGGATGCCGACATCGACGCGCCCGAAGGATGGGAAGCCGCAACGGACGCAAGCACGATCATTGTCGGCGACATCGATACCGGCGTGGACTACACGCACGAGGATCTCGTTGCCAACATGTGGACGAACCCGGGGGAGATACCGGATGACGGCATCGACAACGATGGCAACGGGTATACAGACGATGTCCACGGTTGGGATTTCTGCAACGACGACAACGATCCGTTCGACGACCACAACCACGGTACTCATGTCGCCGGCACGATCGGGGCCGTGGGAAACAACGGCATAGGGGTCGCAGGTGTCGCATGGCGGGTCCAGATCATGGCTCTGAAGTTCATCAGTGCGGCCGGATCCGGCTCTAGCTCCGATGCGATACTGGCCGTCGAGTATGCCGTAAGTAACGGGGCCAGGCTTACCAGCAACAGTTGGGGATGCTTCGGCAGCGACTGCTTCTCGCAGGCTCTGTCAGATGCTATCCAGGCATCCGGTGAGGCGGGGTTGCTGTTTGTGGCGGCTGCGGGAAACGACTACTCGGACATCGATATCACACCGTTCTATCCTGCGGGATACGATCTGGACAACATCATCTCGGTAGCAGCGACGGATCACAACGACGCCAAGGCCGCCTTCTCCAATTGGGGCGCTACGACGGTCGACCTGGGCGCGCCTGGGGTGAACATCCTGAGCACCGTCCCTGGGGACGGCTACGAAGGAGGTTGGAACGGTACGTCCATGGCGACGCCGCACGTGGCGGGCGCTGCCGCGCTCGTGCATGCACAGTTTCCCAGCTTGACACATCTCGACGTCAGGAACCGGATTCTCGCCTCGGGTGATCCGGTTGCATCTCTGGACGGCATCACCGTTACGGGAAAGCGATTGAACCTGGCCAGCGCCCTGGAGGACGACCTGACGCCGCCGAACGCGGTGACCGACCTGGCGGTCGTGGCTGACCCTGAGGGGGCGATTGGACCGATGGGCTTGTTCTCGCTGACCCTGGAGTGGACCGCGACGGGCGACGACGGGGATGTGGGGAATGCCGGCTCCTACGATCTCAGGTACTCCACAGCTCCGATCGACGACGGCAACTTCGGGGACGCTGCCCAGGTTAGCGGCGAGCCGGTGCCAGGCCCGCCAGGTGCAACCGAATCACATACGGTGACAGGACTGGACTTCGGCACCACCTACTACTTTGCGCTGAAAGTCTCCGATAACGTCGGCAACGCGTCACCGCTCTCGAACGTCGTTGAGGGGGCCACCGACGCGGCTCAGGTCATCTTCTTCGATGACGCTGAGTCCCCGGAGAGCGACGAGAAGTGGACGGCGGATCCGCCCTGGGCCCGGACCACGGAGGATGCCAGCCCCGACGGAGAGCCTGGTGTGGCGGGTGGTATCCTCAGCTGGACCGACAGTCCGGGTGGCGAGTACGGAAACAATATCGACGTTTCGCTTACGTCCGTGCCATTCTCGCTCGCCGAGGCGCGCGGCACGTTCCTGATCTTCGACCACAAGTATGACATCGAGTCGGGCTACGACTACGGCTATCTGGGTATCAGCACCGATGGCGCGACGTGGACGAACCTAGCGACGTACACGGGCTCTGAAGCAAACTGGGTGACGGAGTCGTTCGATCTCAGCGACTATGACGGTGAGCCCTCCGTCCAGATTCGGTTCCGGCTGACCTCGGACAACACCGTTACTCGTGACGGGTGGTACGTGGACGACGTCGGGATGATGTCGGAAATGTTGACCGAGCTAATCGTCACACATGCGGGATCGCCGCTGGGCGAGCCGGCGATCCTGGCCATCGAGCTGGAGAACGAAGACGAAGTCGCCGGGGTCGACTACCAGCTCGTCTTCGACGATCCGTTTGGCCTCGTTGAATACGTCGGCGCGCAGCTTACCGACAGGACTACGGACTTCACGCTCGATTCGGAGTTCGACGGTGCGAACACGATAACGACCATCCTCTACGGAGAGGGTGGCGCCACGATCGCCGCTGGTACGGGAGCTATAACGGAGCACACGTTCAACACGTCAGTGCCGGGCGATATCGCAGACCTGCCGGTCACTGCTGTGGAGGTGGACGCGCCTGAAGACCCGAACACAGGTGTGCCGCAGATCTTCTTCCCGGTCGTTGTGACGCTGGCGGACTTTGCCGTGAGTGATGTGCTCGGGAACGAACTGCCGACGACCGGGCACAGTGGTTCACTGAGATTGGGACTGCTGAACACCGACGTGGACTTCAGCTCGCAAGTTGATGTGGCTGACATCGTCAGTCTGGTCGACTTCTTCCTGGATCGAATCGGCTTCACGGACATGCAATTCCTGGTTGCCGACGCCCACATGAATGATGAGATCGACGTGGTCGATGTGGTCCGGGGCGTGAACATCATTCTGGGGCGGCCGATCGGCAGGGCCGCTCCAGAGCTCGTCGCCTTCAACGTCGCAGATGCTGGTGATCCTCGAGACCGTGGCGCTTTTGCGTCGCGAGTGGATTTCTCGCTTGAGCCGAGCTTCGGGCTCGCCATGGAGGAGTCGCCATGGTTCGATCTGGTGGCTGAGATCCCTGACGATGTGGTCGGACTGCAGATCACAGTACGCTACGATCCCTCACGCGTCACGCTACTCGGCGAGAGCTTGGCTCTGGATGACCGGCACTATCGGCTGGCAGCGAAGCACGGCGCGGGCTATGCCACTTTCATGATCTTCAGCCTCAGCAACCGTGTGCTGGAGCCCGGAACGCGCGCCTTGGTCCGTCTGCGAGCTGAACGTACGGACCTGGAGGCCGCCGGAGCACCCATCGCGAACGAGTTGGAGTTCATTCGGGCCGTAGCCGTTGACGCGGCGGGCCAGGTGATCCAGACGAACGTGAGTATGCCGCTGAGTGACGAGGGGCCGAGTGCGTTCAGCCTCGGGCTCAACTACCCGAACCCGTTTACAACGGCCACGGGCACACGCATCGAGCTGACGGTACCCACAAGTGACGTCAGGACACAGCGCGACCCGCGGGTGACAGTGCGCATCTACAGCCTACGGGGAACACTCGTCCGCACCTTGGTGGATCGTCCTTTGCCTGGCGGACGGTACACCTACAGCTGGGACGGTACTAACGACCGAGGTGCGGTCGTGAACTCGGGGATCTATGTGCTCGTGATGCAAGCGGAGGGCTTCGTCGAGCGTCGACGCATCGTCTTTATCCGCTGATCGATGCGAACTTGACGTGTCGAATGCTGCAAGTTTCCCGGACAGCCCGCGCAGGGAGGGAATCATGGCCAAGCGCAACATAACGGGCTATTCCGTCATCGCCGTCACGCTACTCTTGACCACCCCGCCGCTTCAGGCCCAGGGGACTTCAGGTCTCGAGTTTCTCAGCGTACCGCTTGGTGCTCGTGCGGTGGCGTTGGGCGAAACGTACACCGGAGTTGCGGAAGGTGTAGAGGGGATGCTCTTCAACCCGGCTGCCGTTGCCTCGCTGCGCGGCGCCAGCGTATCGCTCTCCGTGCTGCATGCTGCGGATTTGTTCCACCAGAGCCTGATCGCCTTCGGTGTTCCGGTCCTCGGTGATGCAGCTCTGGGTTTGTCGGTCCAGTACCAGCGCTTCGAGCCGATCCCGATGACCGACATTAACGGTGACCAGGTGGGTCAATTCTCGCCCCAAACGATAGTGGTGAGCGGCACGTTCGGATATCGATGGGGCAATCGCTTGCACGCAGGGATCACGGGAAAGTGGTTCCAGTCTGACCTGGTCACGGGTAGCGTACCGTTTCTCGGTTCGGACTTTAGTGGGTCTGCGAGCAGCGTGGCATTCGACCTTGGTCTTGCCTACTCCTTTGGCGCTGATAACGCGTTGCGACTGGGCGTTGCCCTGTTGGATGTCGGCCCCAAGCCGACGTTCAATCGGCAGTCTGACAGATTGCCCACCCGGCTGCGGGTGGGTGTCGCAGCCCATCCGATCGCGGTCCTCTTTGGCGCCGAGGCTCTCGGCCCAATCGATTTCATGATCGCTAGTGACGGCGTGCTGAGGACAGAGGAGGAAACGGTCACTCGGCCATCGATCGGCTACGGAGTTGAACTTGCGTTAGGCAGGGTCATCTACCTGAGGGCAGGCGTGCCGGCTGGTTCCAGTGTGGACGACAGCCGTCCACTCCGCTACGGGGTGGGCCTTAAGTACGGTGTTGTTCGATTTGACCTGGCTCGCCGGGTAACAGAGCATCCGGTCCTTGGACAAGAGACTCACTTGTCGGCGAGCCTCACTTTCTAGGGGTCACCTCGCAAGTCGACTCTGGTCTTGCTTATTGCTACGTGACTGCCCCGTGGCTGCGTCCGGGTCACCCTTAGGGTTGCGCGCTCGACGCGGTCACGCGGCATCCCGGGTCCCGGCGCTGTACGCGCGCCACCCTGGGTACGCCGCGGTGAGAGCCATTCTCATCTACTGCCTGCACACAGGTAAGGAAGCGGCCTAATCCGCGACCAGGGACTTGGCGTCAAAGGCGACCCGAATCTTGCACGCGGGCCTAGACGTATTGGGTTGGCCGGTCTGGCTCGAACTCGCTCTCGACCGACCTGTTCTTGCTCACCTCCTCCGCTCAGCGGCTCCCGTTTCGCTCCCACACGTTGTTTACCCGATCGATATCGGGGAAGCCGTTTTCCGCATCGATCTCCACGCGCACGACCGGTGAGCCGGGCGGAACCCTGAGCTCCGCGCTGGTCTTACCGTTCAGCCAGACCTCGACTGGGACCTCCCGGCTCAAGATCTCGCCGTCGGCGAGCGTGATCGTCACGCGCGCCGGCATGGGCGCCCAGCCGCGGTCCTCGATGATGATCGTCGTCCCGTCCGCGTCCGCCCTGAGGCTGCCCACGGCCTGGTCCAGCGTCCAGGTCTCGTAGTACCAGGTGCGCCAGAACCAGTCGAGGTCCATTCCGCTCTCCGAGCTGAACAGGTTGAAGAGGTCCCATGGCTCGGGATGCTTGTAGGCCCAGGTCCGGATGAACCTGTGGTAGGCGCGCTCGAAAGTCTCCGCGCCCAGCAACGCTCGCAACGTGTTCAGCAGCCCCGCTGGCTTCGAGTAGGACGCGACGCCGTAGGCGTCGCGCGTATAGTGGTAGTCGCTGCGCCGCATGATCTCGCCTTCCAGCCCGCGGCGTGCCAGGCTGAGGTACTCCTCGTTCTTACCCGCGACGGGCTCCGGGCCGGACCAGTAGACGGCGCTGGCCCAGTCGTCGTTGAATGATGTCGTCCCCTCGTCCATCCACGAGTGGCGCCGCTCGTCGGTGCCGACGATCATCGGGACCCACGAGTGCGCCAGCTCGTGTGCCGTGAGGCCGTAGAGCGAGGTGTCCGTGTCCTCAGGGGCGTTCCGGCTTCCCATCAGGGTCATCATCGGGTACTCCATGCCGCCGCCGATGATGCCGCCGCCCTCCACCGAGGTCATCTGTGGCCACGGATAGGGGTACCCGGTCCAGCGGGAAAGGAAGGCGATGGAATGCTGGGCGTAACGGCACTGCTCACGCCACAAGGGTGAGCTCGCACGATAGAACGAGTTGATCAGCGCGTAATCCGTGACCCCATCGCCGTCCCGGTCGCCGACGGGTGTGCGGGCCGCGTTCCACAGCGACTCGCGCATGGCGCTGAACGCGACATCACGAACCGTGTCGGCGTGGAACCGCCAGCTCAGATAGCCGTCCTCAGAGCGCTGCGTGGCCACCCCGGGACCGAAGTCGGACTCGCTGAGCACGTGAACGACCTCGTCACTCGTGTGGGCGCGCCGGTAGCGCTCCAGCACGGGGGACGGCAGCACCTCCTCCGGGTTCTGCAGCGCGCCGGTCCCCATGACCACCCAGCCGTCAGGGGCCTCCACCGTGAAATCATAGCTGCCGTATCCCATGTAGAACTCGGCGCTGCCGAGGAACTGGTCCGCCTGCCAGCCGACCACGTCATCGTAGACAGCCATCTGCGGGTACCAGTAGGCGAGGTGGAACAGGTTGTCCTCGTTCCAGCCCAGGCGTGAGCTGCAGCCGCGCTGTGGTATCCTGAAAGCCCAGTCGATCTCCAGCTCCACCGAGTCGCCCGACTTCAGTGGCCGGGGCAGCAGGATGGGAAGGGTGGTGCCTTCGACGGCGTATCCGGGGCTCTGGCCCCGCCGCGTGACCACCGGAAGCTCCTCACCCGCGACGGCGATGCGCTTCAGCTCGATCCCACCGCTGATCTCTACGGATCGCTGTCTTGCCGCCCCCTCGCTGTGCAGGTTGAGCGGGAGCTGGAGCACCACGAACGCCAGTGGGTCGGGCGATCGGTTGTGGTAGACGATGCGGCCGCTTCCTTCCAGGCGCTTCTCGTCCGGCAGGAGACGCGCTCGCAAGCTGTAATCCGTCCACTGCTGCCAGTAGTTGGGGCCCGGCACCCCCGTGGTCGTGCGTGTGCCGTTCTCGATGGCCAGCCTGAACTGGGGTGAAGGAACGACCGGGTAGGGAATCGGTCTGTCAGGGCTCTGCGCCGGAAGCGGCGCTGCCGCTCCCGAGCAGACGAGCGTGACGACGGCGATTGAGCGGGTGAGTCCTCGCATTCCGTGTTCCTCCCGTCGGCGAGTTGTGAGCAATCGTGATCGAGCATCCGGTCAGGCAGTCCCGACCGGACACCCGAGTCGAGGCGTCTCCTCGAGCGCTCGTCGGGCACCGTAATCTTTGGCCGATGTGATCTGGAGGCCAGGGGTGTTCAGGCCTCGCGCCGCACCGTCTCCCGGCGGATTTCCGAGAGGTCGTCGAGTGCCGCGGCCGGCAACTCGGCGCGCGTCCAGGGGCAGCGGATCTGAGCCCCGATGTCGTAGCAGGGGATCGCCCACAGTTCCGGGTCGCCGACCTCGAGGTGCAGATCCAGCGAGCCGATGTCGGCGGCGCGGTCGATCTCGGCCAGCACGTAGTGGTGGGCGATCTTCTTGGCGTCTCGGCTC
>JGI2171J19970_10000652_pt1 | contig 18945 bp, 18 predicted proteins | sample DeeMarSWOR324_28_FD_19970 | JGI IMG/M metagenome (IMG submission 19970) | reverse complement strand
CCTCTGGGTGCTTCCCGTTGACCTCCTTCTCGCCCTTGACTTCCGAGCATTTCTCCCCTTTCTCAAAGCCGTCTCACCAGTACGAGCTACCTACATCCCTGTCTACTTCTTACTGCTTCTGCCCTTCGTCTTAATCGAAGCATTATGGATCATGGGGTTGTTAAGAACTGCGCCCAGGGATAGATGGTGTACAACGCAAACCGTTTGGACTGTCAAGGCGATCTTCATCAAAATCCTACTCTACGCTTCAATCATAATCATCCAAACCCTAGGAAGCATTGCGATTGGTAGTTCGCTCATCTCTGGGTCCATCGGCTTCCAGCTTATCTACCTCTACATGTTCATCCCATTTTTCGCAGTGTCTACTACAGTAATCGCTTGGTCTTACCGGATTAGCAACCGCTTCTACATTGCCGTCGTCTTCAATGCATTCCTCTTTGCTTGGCTCATGGCATCCATTCTCCCCATCTACATCTAATCCAAAGGTTACAGGGGTTCTATCGCAAGGTTAAAGCAGAAGGATATCCCTCATTCACAGTGAAGACTTGGAGATCCAGATATGTCTGATGATCAGTTCTGGTTGCTAGATGCCGCCTACGACGCTGACAATGGACATGTGCAGCTCACCTATCTCCAAACCCCTGCCCAAAAGCTGCACACGGTCCTGGCTGACTTTATTCCCTATTTCTATGCTCTTCCACCAAATCTCGGTGAGTCTGTTAAGCGAAAGGAATTGATGCAAAACGAGTTCATCGAAGTGGCTCGTATCCCACACACTTCTCGTGCACAAACGGAACGCGAATGGGAACGTGACTTGAGCCCGGAATTGAGCTTCATCTATGATCAAAACCTCCGATTTGGAAGTCCCCATAAACAAACAGAGCAGGGACTTCAACTTGATGCCCCAATCCCACCTGACCAACTCCAAGAATTCAACACTCGGTTTGCTCAAATCGCGGAAGAGGACCCACTGAAATTTGATTTTCTCAAGGAGTTTTTTCGATACGCGATCCAACCAGTTCCCGACCTTCCACGGGACCTTCTCGACATCAATGAGAACTTCGATGAATCACGAATCCTGTGGGGCATAATGTTAGCGCGCATCGCCAACATTCATTTCTCCCGTGCTCTCAAAAGCCGTCGTGTCTCCGACTGGATTCGTTCCATGCTGCATACAACCTATCGCCATCTCGATATTCTCATCCCCAGCCCCGAAGAACTCACACTAGGTCATACTCCACATCGCGTTGAAGGCGCGCTCACTATTGCACCCAAACCCGGGACCTATTACAACATGACTGTCGTCGATTTCGAATCCCTGTACCCCAGCCTCATCGACCGATACAATCTCAGCTACGAAACCATGGATTGTCAACACGACGAATGCAAGACACATAGCGTTCCAGATGAACCTCATTACATTTGCACCAATCGCCGAGGAATTTTCAGTGCACTTATCGGGGCGCTGAAAGACTTACGCATTCACTGGTTCAAACCCCTCAGCCGACAAACTGACCTACCCAAAGCAGAACGGGAGCACGCGACAACCATCTCAGATCTTCTCAAATTACTTCTCGTGAGTAGCGGAGGTGTAACAATACGCATTCGTGGACTAGCCTCCCCTCCTCTAGCTGAATCCATGATGGCCTATGGACGCTGGGCCTTACGATCTAGCTGGGATTTTGCTATTGAACATGGCATGCGCCCCATTTACGGAGATACTGACTCGCTCTTCTTAGACCATCCAACAGCCAAACAAGTGAAATGGCTCATCGCAAAAGTGAAGGACGAACTTAAACTTCGTCTAGCTGTGGATGTCGTATACCCACTATGTGTATTCAGCTCAGCAAAGAAAGCCTACTTTGGAATACTGCCCGATGGAACACCCGACCCTAAAGGCATCACCCTAGGAAAATCGAACACTCCACCACGGTTCCGTCAAATCTTCTTGGAAGTCGCAAAACCCCTCGTCGGAGTGGATTCTCCCAAAAAGCTAGCCAACGCTAGACCTGAAATCGTAGAAATCCTCCAACACCAAATCGCCGCTCTTCGTCATGGTGAATTTACCGTTGAAGATATGGAGTATAAGGTGAAAGTCTGGAAAGCTGAAAAAAATCTCAAAAGAGGAAGCGGGCTAGCCCAACCCTACCAAGCCATGCAACAGCTCACCGATAAGGGAATCAAAGTGAAAAAACGCGAAGAAATTGGATTCGTCAAAGTCAAGCCCTTCCGCTACGGTTCTCGCACCTTTAGTGTCAAACCCACACGCATGGCAACTCGTCACGAAATTGATGTCCCAGACTATATCCGCAAACTTGAGATGGCGTTCGAACAGGTTCTTGCCCCCCTTCAAATCGAATTTCCCAAGAAACGGTCACAAGGACTTGATTCATTTCTTTCAGAAGCTCAGCACGAACCTTTTACTACTGATGAAAGCGAATCAGACTCCTCTGGTCGATGGGATTCAAAGGATCAACAGAAACGACTGCAAGATTTTGTAGAGTCTAATGACTTCGACAATACCGGTTAGCTCAAACAGGTTTCTAATCATTACGTTTAAACTAGTTTATACGTAAAAATAGTAAACTTTTATATACAACCACCCGTAAACGAAAAGTATGGTGGAGATTCGTTTTCTTGGCACCGTCGAAACGGTCCTAAAAAATCGTAGACAACTCTTCGCCAACATCCATGACAAACGCAACCTGAAGAACTATTTCATCGATTTTCAGGTGGCCATCTTTCTCTTCTCCTTCATTTATGGCGCTTCCATGGGCTTCTTTTCCGGACTTGGAATCCAAGTCTTATACTCTGCGCTGAAAATCCCTCTCTTACTCTTTCTCACACTGTACATCTGTGTTCCTACGTTTTATGTTCTCGATAGCTTGTCAGGAGGCGCTTTGTCCTTTCGGCAAATGCTCACCATCCTCCTTGCTGGATTCACCATCATGGCCACTATTCTTGTTGCATTTCTTCCAGTGACTGCCTTTTTCCTTCTCACAACATCGGACTATTCCTTCATCGTGCTGCTCACATTAGCGGTCTTTGCCCTTGGAGGCATAGGTGCTGTCATCTATTTCCTTCAAGGATACTTCACAATTTACCGGCTCGAAACCGAAACTGGTCCCCAAATCACAGATTCCGGAAAGTGTCCCCAATGCGGACGAAAAATCAAGGAAGACCAAGCCTTCTGCCCCTCATGTGGAACCCGAATCATGTATGATGGCGACAAAGGGTTCCGCGCATCATCGCTTCCCATTCTCATTGGCGTATTCGTTCTAATCTTCGTTGGCACTCAGCTGGCATGGATTCTTAGACCCTATTTCCATTTCTATCCCTTCTTCATCCGACCCCTAGGAGGGAACTTCTACCTCGCAATGCTAGAACTAATCTTTCCATGGCTGTAATGCAAACAGGGATCTAAGAATTGTTAGCTGAGTTCCCCATCTTTTTCCACCGGGTTTCTGAGAATCCCGATGCCGTCAATCTCGGCTTCGACCACATCACCCGGCTGTAGAAACACCGGCTTGGGTTTCACCTTGAATCCCACACCAGCGGGCGTGCCCGTCGCAATGACATCTCCTGGTTCCAATGTCATGACTTGAGAAATATCTGCAATCAGTTCTGCTACCGAAAATACCATGTTAGCCGTGGAACTATTTTGACGCGTTTTCCCGTTGAGTCGCAGTTGCATCTGCAAATCTTGGGGATCTTGAATCTGGTCTGGGAGCGTCAGACATGGACCCATGGGTGCAAAGGTATCGAAGCTCTTGCCCCGGAACCATTGTCCATCCCGGAATTGATAATCGCGAGCCGACACATCGTTGAAGACTGTATATCCCCCCACATAATCCAAAGCTGTATCAACAGGGATATTGTGTCCGCTTTTGCCAATTACCACGCCTAATTCAACTTCATAATCAATTTGTGATGCTCCATCCGGAATGATGATGTTCGCTCCATGTCCAATGGTTGCAGTGGGTGGCTTGGAAAACAAGATTGGCGCTTCGGGTAACTGTTGTCCTGTTTCTTCCGCATGATCCCGATAGTTGAGACCAATCGCAATAATTTTCGTAGGGCGAGGAATCGGGGCTAACAGGGTCATTTCATCGATGGGTTGGGCATCAATCCGACCTTTCAAAGCGGCCTCAATCGAATTTTCTAACGAATTATCATTGAATAACGAGATAATATCAGGGATACCTGGAGTTGGTACTACCTCTCCATCATCAATACAACCAACCCGGGGACCAGCATCTGTCGCGTAGGTGACCAGCTTCACCTGAAGAATTCTCTCCAATTAGAACGTGACTTCAACTAACCTGTTAAATTCCACACTTCAACCCTAAAAGATTGACTCTATTACAGGATTCATCCGACAAAATTCCTCTCACATTGCTGCTTTATTCGCCACACCGGAAGAAAAGCCACCCATCCTTCACCTTCTGAAATCGGATTAGACAGTACTGTCCTTTCAATCGCTTACCATTAAGAACAACGATGATTTCCTTCTCTTCCCATTTTACCGTATCATAAGTTCCCTGATCCCACAGCTCAACCGTTCCTGCTCCGTATTCTCCCTCAGGAATCACTCCCGAAAAGGAAGCATATTCCATGGGGTGGTCCTCAGTTTGAATTGCTAATCGGCGTACGCCTTTCTTAGTTGGAGGTTCTTTTGGAACTGCCCAGCTTATGAGGACACCGTCACGTTCTAATCGGAAATCCCAGTGTAGGTTCTGGGCTTCATGGCGCTGGATGACATAAATCTGGTTGCTTCCTGGTTGAATCTTTGGTTCGGGTTCCGTGGTTTTTTTGAAGTCTCGTTTTTTCCGATATTCGTCAAGGCTCATGTTCTATCTCTCACTTTGTTTTGTGGGTGAAGAGCCATTCAGCCAGACCTGTGCCGGTTTGTTCTAACTCTTCGCATTCATGAGTAACCATTTCTTCGAAGAGTTCCGTTTCTCCACCCTTAAATGGTCGTGCATATCGGGCAAAAGTTACTGGATGGATGAGCTGAGAGTGAATGGTGAAGGTTCGACCCTTCTTATCTTTGAGTTGAGTCTGGGCCTTGATTGGTTTTCTTATGGTTCCTTCTTCAAATTCAGTTTCAAGTTGAATTTTGACAAGTGGGGTAGTTTCGGTTGCTAAACTGACGCATCCTGAGAGATGTCCTTTGCCTTTGACGGTGTCATACCGTAGTCCAATCATGAGGTCATCAAATTGGGCTTGGAGGGCGAACCATTCATCGATATGCCAGTTTCGGCGTCCCCAGCTTTTGTCCCGTTGTCCATACCCTTTGAAGTGATGGGTGCGGCCATCTGGGTATTCGATGTGTCCTGTGATGGTTCCTGATTGTTCGAGGTGCCGTCCCCAACTGGTTCCACTTCCTCTGCCAAAATCATAGGCAGGGAATCGACTACGCCATTGGATTTCAGCGGATATTCGTGGACTTTGATAATGGATGCGCCAATCCGTGAAGGGGTTGACGAGTTCATAGCTGAGTTGTCCATCGTTCAAAGCCTGGTAGAAATCCTTAGGGATCGGACCTTCAGGTTCGGTGAGGTAGAACTCGGGAGTATCTTGAACGAACAGGGCGAAGACAAATTCGCGTTTAGGGGCGTTTGGGACAATGCCGATTGTGGAAAAACCGCTTACTTGGGCTTGGAGGTCTACCCAGTTGAAGTAGAAGCTCTCCCGCCAATCTTTGTGTTTGGTGGGTTTGTGCAAATAATCATCGTGGTCGGTAAAGCCCTTCATTTTCACTTTACTCCATGAGGGCACAATATCCATAGTGTGTGGACGTTTTCATTTTCTTTACCTTCAATGTTCCGGTAAATAGTAAAACGTTGGGTCCTTGGCTCGTTCGTCGGGTGGACGAAACATTCGGGCGAAGGCGTTGTCTCCATCATGTTCCATGAAGTAGGGGACATATTCTTCCATGGAATGTGGCGTGAGATCCCAAGTGATTTGGTTGGTGATGCCAACTTGGTTGGTGAACCGGGCGAACCCTCGCATATAGGCTTTGGCTCCAGCGATGAGCCGCTGTTGTTTATCCCATTCAGCGAAGCGCATGAATAATTCTTGTTGTGCGGCATCTGCTGCTTCGCCATAAGCTGACAGCTCATCTAGTCCAATGATTGCGAGTTTTGAGCCTTTTTTGGTGTATGCCATCATGCTTGTTACATGGTCTCCGTATTCTGCTGGATCATGGCTAATGGTTCCCACATCGATGGCTTTGGCTTTCATATCTTTGAGTGTCATGGCGATGCCTAAGGTGGACGTGGGGAGTTTTGTTTCGGTTTCGGACCAGGGGAGCCAGAGGTCTTCGTGGCCATCGTGTAAATGTGTATATTCGGTGATGACTAAGATTTCCTCACTATTGATTGGATAGGGGCCATGTTCGATGATTTTGGCTCGGGCTTCACATTCATCCATAAAGGCGTAGAGGTCAACGGCTCCAATGGCCTTACGGAACCCGCTGACTTGTTGAGGTTTGACAGGTTCAAGGTGATCCTGTAACCATGAGCGGACCTCTTCGCCAAAGGCAAGGTTAACGTATCCTGCTGATTCGACAGTTGGATTTCCAGAGGTAAAATAATGGGTTCCCAAGCGATACCAATTTTCTAGTATGAATCGCCACTGATCCTGCTTATCTTTCGGTTCTTTATCCGGGTCACTGTCGCATTGGTTGAAAATTACTCCCATCCGACCGAGACCATAGTAGAGCCACTGATAGGTAATGGATAGGGCGTGGATTTCAGAAAGAAGTGTTTTGCTCTTTGTTGCTAATTCCTCTGGTGTGATGCGGTCCCAGACTTGTTTCATGATGTCATATTGGGTTTCATAAGTATTGTAGCAGGCAAGTGAGATATAGGCGTTAACGGGGAACAGTTGAGACTCCAGTAGTCCCCGTTCAAGCAGGATATTCGTAAACACGTCAGAGAGATGAGCGATCTGTTTATTGATAGCTTGGAGATCCAATGCACGTCACCACTAATGGCTAGTTCTCGTACTGTGTATCCAAGTTATACAAAAACGCTTTAATCTGTTCAAAATCGGATAAAGGGTCTAGGGTTTTTTCTTCCTTTTTGGTCTGTTTTGTTCGCGGAGTTCACGTCGTTTCAGATAGATTGGTATGACACATACGAGTCCCCCGATGATGCCAAGAATTGCGCCGAGGAAATGGAATACTCCGGGGAAGAAATACACGCCATACACTAACCAAACGCCCACGATAATAACGGGAATTGAAAAGAAGAGGGCAAGATATCCTCCAAGGACGGGGTTATCCCAATATGAAATGATTCCGGAAACAATCATACAAATCGCACTAAATATCACGGCCACAATGGCGATGAGTATCATATCAGCCAGTGTCCTGTATAGTGGTTGAAATTCTGGTGGTATGGTGCCAATTAATGTCAGAAAGTCCAAGACAAAAAGGTAAATGGAAATTTGGGCGATAATTACCATGATTCCGCCTAGAATTTGAAGGAGGCCACCGATCGCTGAAACCAATGAGGTTTGTTTTCTTTTAAACATGGCAGGGAGTCCTTCCAATGCGTTATTGGTCACTGTCTCAGTTTATTCCCTTAAATGTCCCGATTGGGTAACTTACTTCGCTTCAGTGCGATTTTTCATTTTTTGGTGGACTTGTTTCGATCTGAGTAGTCGAAACCCTAGCCAGACCGTTATAATACTTACGAGGAGTGGAAGTACAATCGTCAGGACAATCCAAGAAATCCTTTGAAGCATGTTTTGATTTACATCACCAGGAATTCGGACGAGCAAAACATCCCAACCCGATTCAGCAGAATAGGTGGCTCCCGTGATGGCGAATCCCCGGTCACGACATTCTATTAGCGAGTATCCTCTATCATGTTGACTTCCGCCAAAGGTCCAATTCAACAGAACTTCACCTGATGAACTAGCCATGATGAATGAAATATCATTGAAGCCTGACCGTAAAATTGCACTACCTGTTAGAGCTAACTGACCTGACCAAGTCTCGGTAATGGATTGAGCCGACTCGTCATAAGCACCACCAAAACTTGTATTCCAAATCATTGTCCCATAGGGGTTTGTACGTACCAACCAAATGTCATTATCAACATTTCCTATGCTTCGAATTCCGCCTGCCAGTGCAAAACCTCTGTCCCGACATTCTACTAGTCCACGACAGAAATAAGACCCTGCGCCACCATAAGTCTCGTTCCATAACAAATTTCCATCTACATCTGTTCGAAGTAACACGGTATCTGCAAGGTTTACGGGATCATTACTGCCTAGAAATGCAAATCCTCCATCCCAGCATTCTACAAGCGTATCATCATTATACGGAGGCGAGGTCTCATAAGTCTGATTCCATAAAGGATTTCCATCGTCGTCGAGACGAAGTAGCCAGGCTTGCGTATACTCAATTCTACCAATGAGGGCAAATCCACCTACTCGACAGCGAATAATTGTATAACCTACATCATCATAGCCACTATCAAAAGTTTGATTCCAAAGCAAGTTCCCCCGATAATCTATCCTGACCAGAAACATATCCATTGACTCTGGTGCCACTGTGTATCCCAGAATAGCAAAACCCCCATCAGGACACTCGACAATATCATACCCTTCATCAAAGCTTTCACCACCAAAACTCGAACGCCAAAGGAGATTCCCCGTCTCATCTACACGAAGCACAAATAGGTTGAATAGCAAATCTGATGCATCCAAACCCTGTTGAGTTGTACCAGTGATAGCATAACCACCCGTCTGACATTCCACAATAGCACGGCCAAGATCAAATGAAGACTGACTAAAGGTCCGGTTCCAAATCTGCTCAGGACGCAAGTTCAGGGCGATTTTCTGAATAGATGGCCTCTCACTCAATGGAAAGGATTGATAGGGTTGTTGGAGTTTGGGGTTTAAGTTTGCAGGATCGATGTAATGCTTGTAAGGCACTAGGGTCAAGGTTATTAAGAATAGTAAGAAACCGATTGTGATGGGATGGAAAGCATTATCGGACAAGCTAGAGTCATCCACTGAAAATTATGTTTGGAACTCCTTTTGCTCCCATAAGAGAATTCCCATATGGGTAAAATCTGAACCACATGTATTGTAATTATTCTTCTTCGATTCGCACTTTGCATTTTCCCGAACCCCACGGTTCCCATGAATAAATAACAGACCCCGTGAGGGGGTACCATAGGAAAACGAAATGACAATTGACCAGCTATTGGAGAAATTCCAGAAGATTATCTCTACTCCTGCCGAATCCCCTTCTCCTCCCTTTAATGAATCAGGGGAGACAGTGGAAATTCTCCTTCAAACTAATTCAATGCGAATCCTTGTAATCCGGGAATCCGTGAATCCTCAGACGGTGAACTTGGAAGTTGAAGTCTGGTTGCCAAATCGTAATCCCAACACTTTTGATACAGAATCACAAACTGCAGAAACTGAACGGGATGATGAGGATCTTAGTACATCGCTTTCCAGAATGATTGATCATTTACAATACTTGCTTAAGCTGCAGCAATCTGGATTCACTTTGGACGTGATAAAGCATGACTGTCTATGGACAGCATCGAAGTCCTTTACAGAGACGCCTTCGCGAGATCTCTTTGAACTCCTAGTTCCTCCTTGATTTTTTAGAATGCAGCTATGATTTACTTTAAATGAGAGAACTTTCTCACAGAATATGTTCTTCGAGTAGAGCTCTAGCTGATCATTCCTCTGGTGTCAGCGGGCTAGCTTCCCCTACTCGCTTGGACGGTATCCACTGATTCCGGGTGTCTGCTGTGGACCAAATTGACAAGGGCATTTTTTACGCCTTGGATGCCAATTGTCGTATTTCTTATGAGGACCTTGCACGTCGTTTTAACCTGAGTGCCAATGCAATTAAAAAGCGGGTTATGAAGCTCCAGGAATTGGGGGTCATAAAACGATTTACCGTGTGGCTTAGTCTCGCTATGATTAACGCTGAAATGTTCGTCGCTATTGCTTCCACTGATAGTAATCAGAATGATGAAGCACTTATCAACGCCATCGGGAATAGCCCCATGGTTCATCGTGTGGCTCCTCTAGCTAATGAGGATATCATGGTTTTTGGAGAATATGTTGGGGCAAAGGGACTTTCTCAACTTTGCCGATTTATTCGCGGCTTGGATGGCATTTCTGATATTGAAATTCATACATTACTCACTGATAAAGGGAGTCAAGTTCAACTAACGAAATTACAATTACGTGTACTCCATCACCTCCGAGATGATGCCCGAATTTCAATTGTGGATCTCGCCAATCGAAGTGGATTAACCGCCCGAACCATTCGCCGCGTTCTTCATCAATTGGGTGCAGATAAAGGATCATATCGCGCTTTTGTATTAGATGATCGAATTAACCCAGAATATCGGGCATCACGAGAACCAGTTCATTTTCGAACAATCTGGAACTGGACAGCTGGAGCAAGTTTTTACTGTACAGCCCAGATGGTCTACAAAGAAACGAAAGGGAACCCTCAAACCTTATTTGTGTGGCTCCAAAAACAATTTCCTTTAGAGCATTGGTATGCCTATGCCTCGGCTTCTGAACCGATTTTATTCAGCAGATTTTTCCTCAATCGCATTGGAGATTTTGAACCGATCGTACGAAAAATAAAACGCAATCCATCAGTAGAGAACCTGAAAACCCTGATATCTTATCCTCAACGCCATTTTCCAAGCCTCCGCGAACTCCGATTGGATGAAATGCTACAAGAATCTGGATAAAAATTCCAGGTTAGTGAAAATGTGCTTAGGGGAGGCTGGGCATATAGGGTATAAACCAGTTCGCGCCTCCAAGCAATAGAAAGATGATTAAGATGATGATCATAAAGATTGCACAACATCCGAATACTCGGCGTCGAAGAGTTGACGGCTCAGCTTCTTCCCAGGCCTTCATTTCCTCCTCATCAAAATCGTCATCGTTGTCAATCAATATCTTACCTCACCCTTTCACAATGTAAACCTGTGTTTATGTTTTTTCAAACAGAACTCCTTAGACCTCTCAGAACCGGTTTCAATTTTCCTTATGGTCTTCTTTCTAGTTCACCGTAGTATATTCTTTACTGATTTTACTTTGAACCATAATCTCAAAAAACTAGGAGCCCTGTATACTTTTTGTTTTTATGATTGATTATAACGATTTGGCCCAGAAATATCTGCAACACCGTCGAGTGCATCCTCAAGTACTCAAGGAGCTTGTAAAGTCAAGTGGAATTACGAACAAGTCACAGGTACTTGAGATAGGATGTGGCACAGGTATTTACAGCATTGCCATTCAACAACAAGTTCCGATGAAATGCTGGGCCATCGACCAATCTGAAGAAATGCTCAAAATAGCGGCTAGCCAATCTTCCACCATCACCTTCTTGCAGGGACGAGTTGAGGCGTTGAACTTTGAAGATAATTACTTCGATTTTGTCTTTTCAGTCGATGTAATCCATCATATAGAGGATATCATTCCTTATTTTGCAGAGGGTTTTCGTGTCCTAAAACCCGGTGGAAAAATCTGTTCGGTCACCGATTCTGAAGAAATCATTCAAAATCGCCGACCCTTGGCATTCTATTTTCCTGAAACCATTGATGTGGATCTGAAACGATATCACTCAATCTACGTTTTACGCGCTCGTATGCAACAGGCTGGTTTTCGCGACATCCAACACACTCAAGTCGAATTTCCTTACGAAATTACAGACATCCAAGCGTATCGTGACAAAATCTTCTCCTGTCTGCATCTCATCTCACCCGAGTCCTATCAGAACGGCTTGAGCCGTATGGAACAAGACCTCTTAGACGGCCCGATAAAAGGCAATAGTCGGTATTCACTTCTCTGGGGTACGAAAAAGGCTCGAATTGTTTTTGTCTAGAATCATTTTGCTTCTCATTTCTTAGAGACCAAGTAATTGCAAGAGAAATTGACCTAGATAAATCGCAGACACAAGAATTGAGAGAATTGTTCCAATAATTCCCACCCAACGGAGCGTGGTAGGCCATCCTGTCGAATAGCCCATCATATAGCCCGAATCTTGAACTGGATCTGGTGGCACTCCTCTCGGAGACATACCTGGGGGGCCAAAGGCATCATAGGCAGGGTAAATCTGTAAATCAACCACATCGTGCATTATTAACTCTGAGAGCGCCCGTACAAACGCGACGTGTCGTAAACCTACGCTTCGAGCGGCGGATGAAATCCGTGTTGGCTCCGTGACATGACTGACAATCCCCAGGATGAGTTGGGCACGGTCTTTCTTCTCATACTGACGAGCGGCCATCATCACCGCAATGAACACAAAAATCAGAATCAACCCTACGGGGAAGATAAGTGCGGATAATCCGAACTCAAAATAAAGGAGGGGAATAAGGACGCCGCCAAACATGAAGGGCATGAAAAATCCCAACACGCTCAAATATATCATCGCTTTGCCATCGAGGCTAGCAGAATAAGATTGCCACTGGTTATCAGATACTTCTGCCACCTTTCATTAACCCCACAAGAGTAATTGAAAAAAAGAACATATACTTTTTGACCGCTTCTCCAAGACTGCTAACGTGTTGCAGTATTCAAAGAATCCAACACTTCAGGTGAGATTTCTTGCCAATATCTGAACTGGGCTTTTCGGAAAACGGTTCATGAACCTTCCAAACAGAGCGATTCAGAACCTTGAGCGTACCCTAACTTTATACTTATCAATTCAGTTGAAAGTTCCTTGTAGGATGGTTGACTATGGCGATTCAAAAGTTAGCTCTATTAGCTCTTCTCTCCTTACTCCTTGTTTCGCTGAGTACCCCGAGTCAGCTCCAAGCTGTCGCACAGCCTACTGAACCTGATTATTGGCCGACCACTGACTGGCAAACTGCTTCTCCCGAATCACAAGGACTTGATTCTTCATGGCTGTTGCGTATGGAGAACTACATCAATGAAGCGTTTATCTCTAATCCACTTCGATCCATTCTCGTCGTTCGCCACGGGTATCTTGTCTATGAAAATTACTTCGGTACTCCGGAAATGGAGAACCAGACAAACAATATCTTCTCTTGTACAAAGAGCGTGACCTCCTCCCTTATTGGCATTGCAGTCTCACAGGGATACTTGAACATCAATGAATATCTCGTTGACTTCTTTCCCAACATGACCATCGAAAATTTGGACAGCCGAAAACAGGCCATCACCGTTGAACACCTCCTCACCATGACTTCTGGTCTGCCTTGGGATGAATGGTCCTATCCTTACGGTAGTCCCCTAAACGACTGGGATCAGATGACAGGAAGTCCTAACTGGGTGGAGTTTGTAATCAACCGTCCCATGGATTATGCCCCTGGTGAACAGTGGGTCTACAACACTGGTGGATCTCATCTCCTCTCTGCTGTTCTCACCCAAGCAACCAATCTCTCTGCCTTAAGCTTCGCTGAAACTCATCTTTTCGGACCACTAGGTATCAATGACTATGCCTGGAACGATGATCCACAAGGTATTCACAATGGCGGGTCGGCTCTTCGTCTGCGAGCACGTGATATGGCAAAATTTGGATTTCTCTATCTTCATAATGGAACCTGGGATGGCGAGGAAATCCTTCCTGCTTCATGGGTAACTGCTTCTTCTGCACATCACGCTACTGTTGACAGTCAAACACAATATGGCTATCAATGGTGGATTCATCCCTCGATTGACACTTATGCAGCCCACGGACACCAGAATCAGCATATCTTTGTCATTCCACACCTCGATATGGTCGTCGTCTTCACCGCACGAAGTACACATCTCGATGTGTTTCTATTCCTTGAAGACTATATCCTCCCTGCTGCCATTCCACCAATGATGGATCCTCTCCTAATAATGGGCTTGCTGGTTACTGGCAGCCTCGTGGGAGTTGTTGTCATAGTGAGCTTTGTTGTTTATTGGAGAAAGAAGAACCAACCCTGAATATCACAAAGTGACTACCAGATAACACTCTTCCCTGTGTTATTGAACTGATGCCAGTCTTTCTCCGCGAACACTAATCCTTCCAAAATCTTCGAATTGTCAAGAGCTGACAAAGTTTCTACAGGATGCCAATGAAGTTCACGATTAGTCCACTCATCATTTCCTGGAACCGGTTTTGTGACATCTGGCTGTTCTTCAGCAATAGCGAGGAGAAGCAACACTGAACCAACCGGAGTGTAAAGATCCGCGGTAATTGCTATCAAGAGTGTATCTTCTCGAAGTGCAATATGTACCTCCTCCGTTATTTCTCGCATACACGCTTGCCAAAATGGTCTTTCAACGTCCTCAACATCCAACATCCCACCGGGTGAACCTAAGAATTGTGGACAATGCATATGGTCCTTAGTTCGCTCCCCAAACAGTAAATATCGTTTATCTGGTGACAGAATAATGGCTTGGACGCCCAACACCCCATACGGCTCTAACCTAATGTTAGTCTCCAACAAGGTTTGGACTCGCGAAAAACGGATACACCCCATTTGTAATTCAAGGCGTTCCTCAATGACGGAGAAATTTTCGAGTCTTAACAACATCCCATCATATGCTTTCGGGTGCTGTACAATAATTTCCTGCCAGAGCTTCTTCCTCCTTTGCTCCAACTCTTTTGGAAAAGTAGTTTCAGAATCTGATGTAAGCTGCCAATCCACATTTTCCGTTTTAGTTTGCCCCTGCCAATAGATGACTAACACAAAAACCATTTCCCCCACATATTAACACGATATGCAATTATCTCATTCAAAGTAAGAACATCCGGCTATTGGAAATCATTACCATCCAAATGGGGCAACCTTGAATGATTTCTCGTCGTCCTTATATTTTGCCTCCACTTCATGGCACCTTCACAAAATTGTTATAAATGCGGTGTAGCCTTGAAACCACCATAATACATCACAGTCGTGATACTGTATGGCTCCAAAGCTCCTCCTCTTGAAATCCCTGCGGTGCCAACATGAGAGACACCGGAAGAGGTCGAAAGAATAATGAAATTTGAAACAGGAGAATTAACACATTCTGTTATTGAAGGAATTTTCAATAGTCTGCCTGTTGACATCACCTTTGTCGACACCGAGGATACCGTTCGCTTTTACAGCGAATCCGGTGGACGCATCTTCCCACGCAGCAAAGCCGTCATTGGACGAAGTGTCCAAGCCTGCCACCCCAAACAAAGCGTCCATAAAGTCCAACAAATCCTCGACGATTTCCGAGCTGGTAAACGGAACACCGCAGAATTCTGGATCAATCTCAAAGGACGAATGATCTACATTCGCTATTTTGCTGTCCGGAACCAAAGCGGCGAGTACCAAGGCTGCCTGGAAGTCACACAAGACATCACAGACATCCAAGCCCTCACTGGTGAAAAACGACTTCTAGATTAACTAAAACAGAAATAATACCATTAATCCTTATTTGCTTTTATTTACAGATGTCTGCAACATTTGTGCTTTCCCGAATAGCAAAAAATGGCAACAAGTACGAGAATGCCAACAACAAGCAGAAGCCCTATTATCAACTCTTCTACAAGCATAACCACCTCAACCCTCTGAAGTGTTTCTAGATGCTGTTAATTTCAACATGGGATTTCTTTATTTTTACTCGTTGCACATAGACTGGTAGAATTTAGGAGTGGGATCGATGAAGCCGCTGTCTCTTCAGGATGTAAATCATTATATTATTGGTGCAAAGGTTCTAGCGTGTGGTGGCGGGGGAAGCGAAAGAACCGCACAGAAACGAATCAAGGAAATCTATGAAAGAGATGACTGTTTCCAAATGGTGACANTAGATGAGGCACCTGATGATGAACTCTTTTTCATTGTAGGTAGTGTAGGGGGCGGAGTCAGTGTAACCGCTCAGAAGGCAGTAGCCAAGCTTCCACGGATCAAGACTGATCTCTATGTTGAAGCCGCCCAGCGACTGGCAGAACATCTTGGGCGTGAACCCTTTGGCTTTATTGCCACCGAGATTGGACCAGGAAATGGAGTAGTCCCCATGTATGTAGCAGCAAAGATGGGAAAGGTGTTCATGGATGGGGATTGTTGTGGTCGAGCGAAACCTGAAATCGCAATCTCGACAACGAACCTTGCTGGATTGCCAATAACTCCGCTAAGCATGGTTTCACCATTTGGGGACTTACTCATTTTAAAGACCGCTGTGGATGATGCTCGAGCTGAAGTAATTGCTAGACATGTAGCAATTGCCTCGGGTGGCACTGTAGGAGTGGCCCGGTGTCCGGCGACTGGTCGAGATTACCGCCAGGCTGCTATTGCTGGTACTGCCACACGGTGTATTCAGCTAGGTCAAGCAATGAATGAAACTCGTGAAGAAGATGGCAATGTGGTTGAGCGAATATTATCTGAAACTGGGGGAATCAATCTTTTTTCAGGTAAGATAACACAAGCTCAGATTACTGATGCCGGTGGTTTTACGACTGGTTCAGTTGAGATAAGTGGTCGTGTTCAAGAAGGAAAATGGCAAGGGCGGGATGGAACTGTCCGTGTATGGTGTAAAAATGAGTATCTTGCGATGTGGTTTAATGACACACCTATGGCTTCTTCTCCTGATTCAATTTGTGTCGTCGATACAACAACCGGAGAGGGAATCGCCATCAATAATGTTGAATTGAAAACTGGTCGTCATGTTACAGTGATTGGTATCCCAGCAGCACCACAATGGCAAACTGCAGAGGGTATCAAACTGTTTGGCCCATCACACTTCCAATTGCAAATGGAGTATACACCAATTGAGAAACATCAGTCTTAGTTTCTTAGAGATTCATGCACTTGGTTTCTCGTAATTTTCTAGATGAAGGGAAAGGATAAGTTAGAGCAGGTTCAAAACATGGTAAATTTTGCTAGAGGTCGAATATGAAAATGAAAGTCTCGTTAGGTCCAGGTACTCTGGCATATCCAACACCTGTCTTCGTAGTCGGCACATATGATAAGACTGGAAAACCCAATCTGATGACTGCCGCATGGGGTGGCATCTGCTGTTCCAAACCACCCTGTGTAGCTATTGCCCTGCGAGAAGCCACCTACTCTTATAGTAACATCATGGAGCAGAAGGCTTTCACCATTAACATTCCCTCCGAGGATCTGGTCAAAGAAGCCGATTACGTCGGTATAGTTTCGGGTAAAACAGAAAACAAGTTTGAAACCTTGGGATTCACACCTGTGAAAAGCGAACTGGTCAATGCCCCCTACGTTGACGAATTTCCTTTCGTGTTAGAATGTAAACTTTTACATATCCTCGAAATCGGACGTCACACCCAATTTGTCGGTGAAATCCTCGATGCCAAAGTCGAACCAGCAGTGCAAGCGTCAAACAATAACCCTGATCCCCTCAAAATGAAACCCTTCTACTTCGATCCCGGAACGCGTGGCTACTACTCAACCGGTAAACGCATTGGTGACGCATTCGGAATCGGAAAAGAACTGAAGAAAGAATCTACTTTTACGTAACCGCTGCTAACAATTTTCAGGTCAAATTCTGCCAGTCGATTGTTTATGCATCTGCAATACCTTGGGGTACAATCGTAAACAATGCTTCACCCTCAGGAAGATACGGCGAGTCAATTAAAGTTGCAATCCGTCGCTCTGCCTTACTCTTGCGTAGATAAATCCGCGTCTGAGCCGCATGCGCCACAATATGCCCTCCAGTCGGTCTATCCGGCGCACCGAAAAAAACGTCAGGCTGGGAGTGGACTTGATTAGTTGTCACGACACAGACGTTGCAGACTTCGGCGAGTCGGAGGAGGTCGTGGAGGTGTTTGTTGAGTTTTTGTTGGCGTTCGGCGAGCATGCCGCGGCCGAGGTATTCGGCGCGGAAGTGGCCGATGAGGCTGTCGACGATGAGGAGTCGGACTTTTTCGAATTGGGGGTTGTCTTGGATTTGTTGGACGAGGAGCATTTGGTGGTCGCTGTTGTAGGCGCGGCCGACGATGATGTTTTTGAGGGCTTGGTTGGGGGGGACGTTTTTGTCTTGGGCCATGTTGATGATGCGTTCGGGACGGAAGGTGCCTTCGGTGTCGATGTAGGCGGCTTTGGCGGCGCATCCGCCTTGATCGGGGGGCAGTTGGACGCTGACGCAGATTTGGTGGCAGATTTGGGTTTTTCCTGAGCGGAAGGCTCCGGCGAATTCGGTCATGGAACCAGTTTCAAGACCACCGCCAAGGAGTGCATCGAGTTCACGGCTGTTGGTAGTGATGCGTTCAATGGTTTGGCGTTTTTTCCAGAGTTGATCCGCGGTTTCTAGCCCGATGCTGGCGAGACGTTGGGCGGATTCGATAATCTTTTGGGCTGTGTTAGCGCCGATGCCTGCGAGGCTAGTGAGTTCTTTGACGGAGGCTGCGGCGATGCCTTCGATGGTGCGGAAGCCGCATTCTTCGAGTTTTTGGGCGACGGTGGGTCCGACGCCATCGATTTTTTCGAGTTCTGAGGGCATGGTTCTTCCATCCGATGATTGGTGCATGATGGGATTCAGACAGAGTGAGTGGGGAGACCTTGCCGAAAGTATTCAGACACGAGGCAAGGGGAATTACACTCCGGTGATTGTGTACTGTGTCCCCTATTATACGTACTGGTCTTTTAGCGAGAGGTGTCCAACCCACGTGTTTCTTCTTTCCTCATCAGAATCGGGACTTTATAATCCTTAGACACCCCGCAATGAAAGTGAAAATAATAATTCCCATCTTCTAGCTCTAAGTTATCATCTTGGCGAGTCCAAGATTCTGAATGGCTTTCTTGGTTGGACGTCCATCAGTGTCACAGCCTCGTCGCTTGTAAAATTCAGTCAAGGAATCCTCGAAATCTTTGTGACTGATAAAAGCTGTATATCCTTTGGTGGGGCCATCTGGGATAGGATCGTTCATGAACCGGTATGGAAGAACATCATACCTTCGGGGTGCGTCATCGTATTCACGGTTATTGAACATCCGGGCTAGAA
>JGI2171J19970_10000650_pt1 | contig 18961 bp, 15 predicted proteins | sample DeeMarSWOR324_28_FD_19970 | JGI IMG/M metagenome (IMG submission 19970) | reverse complement strand
TTCGTGTTGTGGGCGAATCCGAGGAATGGCAACTTCCCGGTTGGCCGGATTTCTTGCCCAACCCCACATCCATTAACCCTATCATGGTCACAGGCATAGCTAGGATGGAATATGTTGAAGGCGAAATCTCCTACTTTAACCTATTTTGTCAGCGGTTGGAACTCGAAGGAATCATCAGTAGTTCCTACTTCTTGTTTGGGTCTAGTGCAGCGAACGGTATCCAATTTGCCGGTTCTAACTGGCTTTATATGAGTCAATTGACAGGCATCTTCTCAGTGAAGGATTGCACCTTCAAATCGATATGTTGTGGTATCTGTGCCTTGGGCGTATTCAAAGACTCCCTGCTCCATATCCAACACAATACTTTTGACGGTGTCGCGTGGGGAATGGAACTCTATCCCGGGAACATGTTATGCATCATCGTGAACAATGACATGCATGAGGTTGGTACGCTTCCATCGTTATTTGGAGGCATTGGAATTTACCTCGAACAACATGATGCTGGTCCAGGAAAAATCCTAATCATTCGGAACACCATCGAATGTGCTGATTACGCAATCGGGATGTTGCTCGATGATGTGACAACATCACTCTCTGGATGTGTGATTTACAACACCATAATTCTCGAGGGTCCCAACGCAGTGGGCATCATTAACCTTTGCAACGAAAATGTCAAATTCCATCACAACCCAATTCTTGGACCTTAAATCAGTGATAGCGAAAAACACTCACAGCCATCTGGGAGGCACCTGCCTCCCTCTCCATCTTTTTCATTGGTGAACTGAATAGAAACCTCCAAAGTGTCTTATTGAGTTGGGAGAGGTAAACAATGGAGTATTCAGATCTTGTTAAAGGCTATCAGCAATTAATTAACAAGCCTAAGGCGGCTGCTCTCAAAGATGACCATGCTGAACAAGTTGTGACAATCCATGAAACTGTATGGCTTAGGATTCTTCTCATTCACAGCCTGAAGAATCCTGATTTGGTAAGACTTGTAGTTGAGGTGTCTTTTCCGAATTGGGTATATGATATTTCCATGTCACTCAATAATGACGGAGTCATTAAGGAATCGTCACTCGGTCTTCCAGATGTATTGAAGGAGATGGTAATCCACTTAGAGTATCTCCATAGATTGAGTGATGTGGGATTTCGGTTAGAGCTTTTAGCAGAGGAAGGGATTTGGAGTGCCTCGACTGAACTTAAACAACCTCCATCGAAAGAACTATTCAAAGCTCTTGTACCCACAAAATCAATGGCTAAACACTGATACAAGGTTAGTATTCGACTTGGGAATATCGGTCATTGTTTGTGTTATAACGGAAAAAGAGTGGGCAACCTGTATCAACTTGCCACACACCAGAAACGGAATTTATTATGTTTAAACTCGTGTCCTCCAGAATTCTTGAAAAAATGAAATTGGTGCGGGGGCCGGGCTTCGAACCCGGGAACTCCTACGAGACAGGATCTTAAGTCCTGCGCCTTTGACCAAGCTTGGCTGTGAGGTCTATGTTGCGGTAGAAACCCCCGCCGCTTAGTCTTCGGGACGCTGACCCTTTGGACAGGTCCCCCGCATAACAGGTGGAAAATCAAAGTTGTGTGGTTGCTTAAAATTGCTTCGTGTTGGAGATGGGGTACTAGGATTATTGGTGTCATGAACGGCTAGAATAAGGCTTAAAAGGTACGGGCTGTGGTTTAGTGCTGCCGAGGTAGCTTAGCCTGGTTGAGCGCCAGACTAGTAACCATTCTTGAAATATTAGGGTGATACTCATAGGGCTTTGCCCCAGGGTCAGAATAATGTGATGACTGGCGCACCGGAGAAATCTGGAGGTCGCGGGTTCGAATCGAAGCCCGGTGGGTTTCGCGGAAGGCCCGCCCTCGGCACCATTCGAGTATGTGAGCCTCAGTGGCATAGCATGGTAGCGCACCACCTTGGTAAGGTGGGGGTCCCGGGTTCGAATCCCGGCTGAGGCTCCAATTTTTCATTTATCGTCAGGTCTCTGTTGGAAATAAATCCGTGTACTGGTTAATTTGGTGTTGTGTTGGTTCAATGGGTCAAACAGAGACCATGCCTTTACCTGAAGTAGTAGAATTTTCTAATCGATCACAAAAAGAACTTCAAAATCATACCCAAATAATTGAATCAGTTACACGAACTGTTTGGCTTAATTTACCTGAAGTTACTTCGGATGTTGTCTTTCGACTAAGACGATTATACACCCGAGCAATCAGACGGTTTATTATCAGTCTAAAGGAGGGAAACTGCACAGAAAAGGAAATCTACCATGAACTCAGGAAGCATTCAACTTTTGCTCAACTTCCCGCGCGCATGCTAGATCGGGCAGGACGAGAAGCCTATCAATGGTTTTCTTATTGGCGAAAGGAACGCTTTCTAACTAATGAATTACTGAAGAACTGGGCTAAGTGGGCTTCGAAGAATGGTATTGATTTACCTGAACCTCTAATGGGAGAAAACCGCATAGTTTCTTATTCAGGAAACCTCAAAGGTTGGCCAGGCAGTCAACGTGGTCAATGGCCTCAAACAAATCTACGGATATTCATTGACTCAGACTCCCAGGATTTCCATGTATCCATTGATAAGGTGATTATCAAAACACGGGCTGTTATTGGTGGCACACCTGAAAAGCTTCTTCGCCAAGCGCTCAATGGAAAAAAAGGATATACGGTTGGGGCTCCTAGGCTCATTAACCGTGAAGGCAAGGTCTACTTAGCTGTACCAGTGACAACTAACGTCTCAATCCCAAAGATAGAAAATTTAACCCATCCAACAGTGATAGGTGTGGATTTAGGAATAAATACTCTTGCTGCTGCTGTAGCAATTTCCACTGATGAACGAATACTTCCTGCAAAAGTAGTATCTGGAAAACGGCTTAAACATCAGTTAAGACGGCTTTGGGGAAAACGAAGAAAAGCTTCAAGATTGAAAAAGTCTGAGGAAATTCAAGCCCTTGATAAAAAAACCAAACGTACCATTCAACATTGGACTAACACAACTGCAAACGAAGTTGTACGGTATGCAACCAAATTCAATCAACCAGTTATTTCGCTTGAAAATCTTAGTACGTATCAAGCCACTCGTAGAAGAACCCCTTGGGCAAACCCCCAACTAAGAGACCAGCTTGGTAAATGGGCTAGAGGAGAAATTGGCAAAACCATCCAAAGAAACGCTGCATTACAAGGCATTCCTGTCATTTGGGTAAATGCAGCTTATTCGAGTCGAATCTGCCCTCGAGGATGCCTTTGCATGCTAACAAGATCTAGCCGTTCCGTTTTTCAGTGTCCTGCTTGTGGTGTCAAACTTCCAAGAGATATCAACGCTGCGATTGAACTAGCACGTCGCGGTATACGTCTAATAAAGAAATGTTAAGATGGAATAACTCACTATGTTTGTGGACAACGCAAACACGCCCTCCAAGACCATTAAATGGCTGGATGGTGAGGGCAACGGAAAGAGCCCTGATTTGGAACGGGTAAGTCCGATATTCTTAAGCACTCTTGCCTGGCAAGAACGCTAGTGTATCCCCTCTTGCTCGATATCGGCTCCATTCCAACGAATCGTGAACTTCATGTACACGAACTTTCTCGCCCGAGGCTCCATCTTAACACTATTTATTTTTCACCTGCATGTTTTCTATGAGAGATTTTTAAGTGTCTAAAGGATGAAGTGCTATGTATACAATCTATCGCAGGTGAGCCATTCAATGAAAGTGAATAAGGAAAAGCGTCTTGCTGCTGAAGCGGCCATTAGTCATGTGGCAGATGGGATGTGTCTTGGAGTTGGAACGGGGTCAACTGTTGCGATTTTTATTGAATTACTTGCTGAGAAAATCTCCGCAGAGGGCATCTCGATTACGGCTGTGCCCAGTTCTTATGCTACGTTGCTTCAGCTTCATGATGTAGGCGTTCCCACGATTCCGCTTGGATGTGTGGCCAGCGTGCCGTGTGCGGTTGACGGAGCGGATGAAGTTGATGCCAAATTGGCAATGATAAAGGGTGGTGGTGCAGCTCTTCTTCGTGAAAAAATCTTAGCTGAAGCTGCGCAACAATTCGTCATCATGGTTGACAATGCAAAACTCGTCAAAGCCTTGGGGACCCGGGTTCCCATACCGGTAGAAGTCCTTCCCGAGGCGCTAGCAATTGCGATGGATCGCATCCAACAACTCGGCGGCTCACCCATGCTTCGCCAAGCTGAAAGAAAAGCAGGTCCAGTAATCACCGACAATGGAAACTTCATCCTGGATGTGACAGTTCCAAAAATCTCCAATCCTGCAAAGCTAGACAAAGACCTGAAGTTAATCCCAGGAGTAATAGAGAGCGGCCTTTTCCCAGACCAAGCTGATATCATCTATGTTGGCCAAGAAAAAGGCGTCAAGCTCTTACAGCGGTGAACTGCTCACACCTGTAGGTGTGGGCTTCCTGTTTCATCCCATCGGCTCATGCTGACTGGTCCGCAGGCTCTACTCGCCGTTCCGGCGATGTTGCCCGGTCACGTGTACCTTGGTTCTCGGATCACGGACCAAGACCTCACTATTAGCTTCCAAGGAGCTTGTTTAAACACCACAAACTATCACAAAACTGCTGAATTATGTTCTTTTCAGGGTTTTTAAATAAAACATAACATGCATAAGGCACGAATTGCTTTGCTTGAAAGTACACTGGGCCCGTGGCCAAGCCGGATAGGTTTTACCTCCCTGGAGAAGGCGCCGGCCTCCTAAGCCGGAGATCCCGGGTTCGAAAACGTCCATTACATATGACGTCGATATTCCCGGCGGGCCCGCCATTTTCTCATTTTTCTGCGGCAATATCGGCTGGTGCTACAAGATAGTAGGTGGTTTCGCCCTGTCGATCCAATACAGCAAGCATGAGTTTTTTCCGATTTCTTTTCGCCTGTTTGCTAAAAGCATCTAGCTCTGTGACTTTCAGGGGTGATCCCTCTGAAATGGCGCAAACAAAGTATTTTGCTGTAGCTTCGTTCAATTTTGCTCCCCGAGGATAGACGCGAAATAATAATCCTTTCCCGTATCCTGTACGAACGACATATCCTCTACTTCGCAAGTCACTGTAAACCAAGAACCGAGTCCAAAGTCCTGGGTGTCCTTCTGCTAACCGTTCAAGTAGATCTGAAAATTCGAGCTTAGTACCTTCTGTGTCATGAACTTGAATGCGTTCGCGTCGGCTTAGCAACAAGGCTTCTTCAGGTTCCAAGGTTAACTTTGCGGTGCTCGTCAAGGTTCCATAATACCCGGCTTCATACAGTACGGGCGCATATTCTCCCTTCACTACTACGCGTCCTCGTACAAATTTCGCTGGAATTGCCTCATCTGGAAGGTGAGACCGTTCGCTCTCTGAGGCAGTTTTTTTCACCGGTTTTTCTCCAGCCATCTTCAGGCACCACTATTCAAATCGAAAAGAGGCGAAGCTATATAACATTCTTCCCGTCTCCCAAAGATTGATGGAATCTTGGGAACAACGACTCAAAGAAGAATTTTCCAATTCAACCAAAAGCGTGATACTGGGCATTGGAAATGATCTTAAAGCTGACGATGGAGTTGGACCCCACATCATCGCCCAACTGGAAAACCAAGCTCCCGTTCAAATTGATCTCATAAATGTCGGTACTGTTCCTGAAAATTTTATCAGTCTTCTAATCGAAAAACAACCAGAATTCATTCTTCTACTTGATGCTGCTCTCATGCAAGCCGAACCTGGCACCATCCGCCTCATCGACAAAGACAACATTGGTGGGATCGCGTTTTCCTCCCATCAACTGCCCCTCACTTTCTTCATTGAATACCTCGAAAGCAACATTGCAACCACCATCCTGGTCTTAGGAATTCAACCCCTGACAGACGATTTTGCTCAACCCATATCCGAACCCGTACAAACCGCGGCCAATCAAATCATCAACACCCTCACCCAAATTTTCCGCGAAACCATTTGAAAACGCTTATAAACCACTCCCCCCCACCTACATCCCGCATTGTCCCGGCGTAGCTCAACCTGGTAGAGCGTCTGGCTGTAGGTAATAACCGCACCCCGAGCCTCACGGCAATGACGCGGTGTCAACCAACGCAGATACCAGATGGTTCCTGGTTCAAATCCGGGCGCCGGGACCAACTCCTCCCCTTAAATTCTCACTCAGACCAGAGGCGCTTATCATCTTTCCAAATCTCTGAAAGACAACCTTTTTATATCGCATAGAATCGAATTTCCTCTGGAGGGTAAAAGGATGCGAATTTTTAGTTCCTCTTTTAGAAAAGGTAAGCCCTATCTTCTAATTTCGTTGATATGGCTTGGAGGATGTTTTGGTTCGTCTTTTTTTCTTCTGAATCCGATTCTAGCTTTATCCGGAAATGATGTGCATTGCAAAGCTTTCCATATCAGTTTTCAAATATCAGGCTACGGCTCATGGGCTAATGAAGGACCTACTCCCATGCCTTCTGCACGAGGTTATCATGCCCTTGCATATGATGTCGAAAACGATCGAACCATTCTTTATGCAGGTGCCGATCAATATTACGACACATTTCAAGATACCTGGAGTTATGATCACAACACTAACACATGGGAGAATAGGACTCCAACCAGTTCCCCACCCCCCCTAGGCGCTCATGCCTTGGCGTATGACTCAAAGAACGAGGTTGTAATTCTCTTTGGAGGAGATGTTGACCCCTTTCTTTCCACAGCTGAAACTTGGGTTTATGACTATGATACCAATACTTGGACTAACCGGACCACAAGTGTTGCACCACCCCCTCGGTCCGGTCACTCGATGGTCTTTGACACTCAATCTGAACGAATCCTTCTCTTTGGCGGACAATACTGGGATGGCCAGTTTGAGTATGCTTACCATGATACATGGACCTACGATTACGATACCAATCAATGGACAAATGTCACTCCTGCCATAAGTCCTGGAAATCGAATGTTTTATGGCATGAGCTATGATGAAGTGTTTGATCGAACCGTCATATTTGGTGGATTCTCAGGAGGGTCAGGTGTAACGAGAACGGGTTTTAATGATGAAACCTGGGTCTTTGATTTAGAAACCGCGAACTGGACCGAATTGACCATAACAGAGGCACCAGGAGCACGAGCCTATGGCAAAATGGTATATCATTCAGCTATTGGGTGTTCTGTACTTTATGGTGGCTGGAACGAAGAGACGGGTCAATATTACTCAGATACTTGGGCTTACAATTACTCTACGAATACATGGACGCAACTCGATGTGTCGCCTAGTCCGAACATTCGCCTTCGACATCAACTAGCCTACGATAACGAATCAGAACGGATCGTATTATTCAGCGGTGCGTCTACAGGCTTTAGCTACCAACAAGCCACATGGACATTTGAATTTACACCAGTACAGCCTCCACCTCCTCCCCCAATTCCAAGTTTTCCGATCGAAAGCATTCTAGTAGGCATTATCATTGGAATCTTATGTGTTGTCATTATAAGACGAAAAAGACAGCAGCAAATCAACGATACAAGAGAAGAATAACGGCAATCAGCTCATTTATTCTCAGTTCTCCCCAAACAATACAGTATGCAACAATCTTTTTCTAACTCTCTAAAGGATAACCTTTAAATTAACCCGCATGATTTCCAGATTACTGCGCCCGTTTAGTGTAGCCAGGTCTATCATCTGGGACTGTCAATGATCTATGGGTTGCATAGGTCTGCGGATCTCCTAGGACTCGGGTTCGAATCCCGGAACGGGCGCCACTTCCTTTTCTTTGGGCTATTGGAGTTGGAAGAAAGTGTAGTTAGCGATGGTTGTGTCTTCCATAGTCATCCCAAACTACATGCATGGGATGCTTTGGGAGGTCTTTAAGGAGCTCGATGAAGGTTGTGGGTTTAAAGTTGACCTCTTTGAGTTTCGATATGTCGAACCATTTGAAGTCTAGCACCCAGCTTCTATCTGTTGAATGTTGTTCTTCTTGCCCAAGAAATTCATCTTGTTCCCATACTCCTGTTGCTTTTGCGGGTGTTACGAGGAAATAGAATTCAATGGAATGAAACTTCTTTCCATTGAAAATAAAAAAATTCTCAAGTATCCACAGGAGGCGTTGAACCTTGATTTCGAAATTTGTTTCTTCAAAGAGCTCTCTTTTGACACCTTCTTGAAGGGTCTCGTGCAGGTAAACTTGGCCACCCGGAAGCACCCATAAATCATCATCCTCTAATCGACATAGCAAGACTCGGTTCTTCCCATCAAGCATAACACCTACGGCTCTTACAAAAAACGACTCAATCTCCGATTCGATCTTAATCTTCTTTGGCACTACCCAAACCTCTCTCGAAACTCAAATTTTAGAGGAAACCTGTCTTTGTTGTCCAATATAAACCCCTAGCCATGAAACGGGCAACATTTTCCCTTTGTTAAGGTCGAGAAGTAAACGGGGACTTCAAATAGCTACCTGCAGAACCTAATTACATGCTACGAACCTACAGGTATCGCTTATACCCGAATAAGGTTCAGCGTGAACAAATTCGTAAAAACATTGATGCTTGTCGGTTCGTCTATAATTGGGCCTTGGAACAAAAGAAACTCGCCTATGAGACTGATAGTAAATGTCTCAGCTGGTACGACCTGAACTATTTACTCACAAGTCTGAAACAAGACCATTCCTTTCTAAAGGAAGCCTACTCTCAGTCTCTTATACAGGCCATTAAGCGAGTAATTCTAGCGTATAAACACTTCTTTCGGCGAGTCAAACTAAGAAAGAACCCTGGATATCCCAAATTTAAAAGCAGAAAGGCTCGTAGACAGTCTTTTGTTGTCCCGCAATTTTTTGATGTTGACTTCGAAGCCAATCGAGTATGTCTGCCTAAAATTGGGAAGATAAAAGCCGTCTTTCATCGAAGGTTCACAGGCAATCCTAAAGAATGCATAGTTGTTTCTACTAAAACGGGTAAGTTCTTCATTTGTATCGTAGTAGAGGATGGAAAACAGCCTCCTAGAAAGAGATTGATAACCTCAGAGGGTTCAGTTGGCATTGATGTCGGGCTCACTTCCTATGCTACACTCTCCTCTGGTGAGAAAATTAAAAATCCGCGACCGATTCAACATGGGTTCAAAAGGTTACGCTGTCTTCATCAAAGGTTAAGTAAAAAGAAGAAGGGGTCGAAAAACAGAGAGAAAGCAAGATACCGGCTAGCCCGATACTATGAACATGTTGCTAATCAGCGAATAGACTTTTTACAGAAACTATCCACTCGAATAATTCGCGAGAACCAAGCGATTATAGTGGAGAGTTTGAACGTTCGTGGCATGATGGGAAATAGAAAGCTTGCTAGACAAATTTCAGATGCGGCATGGTCTAAATTTCTTCGAATGTTGAAGGATAAAGCCGAAATATGTGGCGTAACCCTGATTGAGATTGGGCGATTTGAGTCTACAAGTAGACTCTGTTCAGCTTGTGGATTCAAAAATACTGCACTTCAAATAGCAGATCGAGCCTGGGTATGCCCAGAATGTAGAACCCACCATGACCGGGATATTAATGCCGCGCAAAACATAAAGATGATAGGACTTCGGTCTATCATGACACCGGGGGAACCTCGGGAAGGGCCTGTGGAGTTGTCAGCACTGGCTGAAGCATTGAAGCAGGAAACCTAATCTGTAAGGACTAGGTAGTTCACGAAGTGTTTAATCGAAACCTTAAAAAGGCGTTTGTACATTGTCGCCTTAACTCCGCAGACGGTCTGCTTCGCTGGAGCGACGGCTGGTTTGGCGCCGCATGTTTCTGCCTGGGCAAAATTGCTAATGAGACGATGTTCCCGTTCTGCTTCATAGGACACAGGGTTCCAAGTCTTCTCGTGCGGGCTTAAGCTATATGGGCTCATTGGAAGCATGGTGCCGTCTGGTGAGGGAAAAATAGCCGTCGTAAATTGAGCAGTTTCGTTGCTGAGGGTAGAATATGGCAATTTCGTCTGAAGACCGTTGGGCAGTTATGAAATCCTTTTTTATATCAAAGGGGTTAGTCCGGCAACATCTCGATTCTTATAATGACTTTGTTGAAAGGCGTATTCAACGTATTATAAGTGATGTAGGAAAAATCGAGCCTGATATTCCGAATTATTATGTCCGTCTAGGAAGGGTAGAAATTCAGAATCCTTCAGTTCGTGAAGCGGATGGTTCGGTTCGTAATATTGCTCCTGCTGAGGCGCGAATCCGGAATCTTACGTATTCTTCCCCCATTTATCTTGAAATGACACCCGTATATCGAGATGAAAAAACAGGGATGGAATATGATGAAGAGACCACAAGCGTATATGTGGGTCGACTTCCCATCATGCTCAAATCCGCGTTTTGTCGACTCGCAGCAATGACGCCTGAGGAATTAGTTGAAGCCGGTGAAGATCCAAGAGACCCCGGAGGATATTTCATAATTAACGGATCTGAACGCGTGTTGGTAACACAAGAAGATTTAGCGCCCAATCGGATTCTTATCGAGGAGGCTACGAGTAGTAGTTCTTGTACGCATATGGCTAAGGTCTTTTCAACCGCTCGCGGCTTCCGTGCTCCTGTGACGATGGAACGCCGTGCTGATCATACCTTCCGGGTTTCTTTTCCGTCAGTCCCAGGAAAGATTCCACTCGTCGTGTTAATGCGTGCACTTGGATTAGTCACTGATCGGGACGTGGTCACAGCAATAACAGATGATCCCGAACTAGGCCAGGAATTAATCCCCAGCTTCCACGCTGCCGAGTCCTTGGTAGTTCCTAAAGACTCCAAAGCCACTCAGGAAAACGCCTTGGATTATATTGGGAAGCGTGTAGCAGTGGGTCAAACGAAGGATTATCGTTTACGACGTGCACAACAAGTCCTAAACAGATATCTGCTTCCTCACATCGGAACGGATGACGGCGCTGCAGTCGCAAAGGCCCATTATATTGGGCAAATGACTCAACGCCTTTTGGAACTGAGCGTTGACCGCCGTGAACAGGATGACAAAGATCATTATTCGAATAAACGGTTGAAACTTGCAGGTGACCTTCTTACAAGTCTTTTCCGTGTAGCCTTTCTGAATCTCTGTCGTGATATTAAATACCAGCTAGAGCGAACGGCAACAAGGGGACGGAAACCCAATATCAAAACTGCAGTCCGTGCTGATGTAATAACCGAACGGTTACGACATGCATTAGCGACTGGGAACTGGGTTGGCGGAAAAGCTGGTGTTAGCCAGCTACTTGATCGTGTTAATTACATGTCCTCGATGAGCCATCTTCGTCGTGTGGTTTCTCCACTAAGCCGAAGTCAACCACACTTCGAAGCCCGTGACCTCCATCCCACACATTGGGGGAAAATCTGCCCCAATGAAACCCCTGAAGGTCCAAACTGTGGTCTCGTCAAAAACCTCGCATTAATGTCATACATCTCTGTAGGGTCTGATGAAGCAGAGGTTGAAGAAGTTCTTCTTACGCTGAAAATCCAGCCTATTGGTGCGAAAACCAGTAAGGATCAAAAGGGAACTTATGTCTATTTGAATGGACGGTTTGTAGGGACTCATCATCAGCCTGAATTATTAGTTACTCGGATACGTGATAGACGACAGAGAAATGAGCTAAATGATCAAGTAAATCTTGCTTTCTATCCTGATACAAACGAAGTCCAAATTAATTCGGATGCAGGGCGTGTTCGCCGTCCACTGATTATTGTCAAAGATGGGCTTCCTCTACTTGAGAAGCAACATGTTGAACGGGTTCGCAACCGTGAACTAGCATGGGATGATCTGGTAAAAGCCGGCATCATTGAATATCTCGATGCCGAAGAAGAAGAAAACACCCTAATCGCAATGAATCTACCAGATTTAACACCGGAGCACACGCATCTTGAGTTAGTTCCAGAAACAATTCTTGGAATATCAGCGAGCCTGGTTCCCTTTGCCGAACATAACCAGTCACCTCGAAATACCTACGAAGCAGGGATGGCAAAACAAGCTCTTGGACTTTATTCCGCTAATTTCAGTCTACGCGTTGATACTCGTAGTCATCTCCTCCACTATGTCCAAAGTCCAATAGTCACAACAAGACCTATGGAAGTAATAGGATATCATCGCCGACCAGCTGGTCAAAACTTCATTGTTGCTATCCACTCGTTTCAAGGCTATAATATCGAAGACGCATTAGTAATCAATAAGGCATCTATTGAACGAGGTATTGCCCGGTCCTCATTCTTCCGCTGTTATGATGCAGAAGAACGCAAATACCCTGGTGGACAAGAGGACAAATTTGAAATTCCTAGTCGCGAGGTTCGTGGTTACCGCGCGTCAGAAGCATATCGATTACTCAGTGAAGATGGAATTATTGAACCTGAATTTCAGGTTGGTGGAGACGAAATTCTCATTGGGCGAACTAGTCCGCCTCGGTTTCTAGAAGAATATACTGAACTCGAAGTTCCTGGGCCTAAACGTCGAGAGACCTCTGTCAGTTTACGTCATGGTGAACAGGGAACTATCGACAAAGTCCTTATCACCGAAACCATCGATGGGAATCGCCTTGTAAAAGTAAAGGTCCGTGATGAACGAATTCCCGAACTTGGTGACAAATTTGCCAGCCGTCATGGTCAGAAAGGTGTTATCGGTCTCCTAGCACCCCAAGAAGATATGCCCTTCACAGAGACTGGTGTGGTCCCGGATCTAGTAGTGAACGCTCATGCCTTTCCAAGTCGAATGACGCTTGGTCAAATCCTCGAATCAATGAGCGGAAAAATCGGCTGTCTTCAAGGTCAACCAATTGATGCAACACCTTTCTCAGGTAAGAAACTTGAAGCCATGTTTCAAGAACTTCACGAATTGGGCTTCAAATATAGTGGTCGAGAAACCATGTATAATGGTGTAACCGGTCACAAATACGATGTTGATCTCTTTGTTGGTGTCGTTTATTATCAAAAACTTCACCACTTGGTTGCCGATAAGATGCATGCAAGGGCACGTGGACCAGTCCAAATTCTGACACGCCAACCAACCGAAGGGCGTGCTCGAGAAGGAGGATTACGCTTTGGCGAAATGGAGCGGGACTGTCTTATCGGTCACGGAGCTGCGCTTCTCTTACGTGAAAGGCTCTTGGAAGAATCGGATAAATACACAGCGATGGTCTGCGAAGACTGCGGTATGCTCGCTGAATATGACCGTAACCGAGATCGTTACCGATGTCGTGTTTGTGCACCCCAAACAACTACCATTAGTAAAGTTGAGATGTCGTATGCTTTCAAACTCGTCCTTCAGGAACTCATGTCGCTAGGTATCTGGCCGCGCCTGAAATTAGCAGATCGAACATAATGATTTAGAATAGGAGGTAATTACAATCTCACACCCACTCAAAAAAGTTGGAAGTATTTGGTTCGGATTGCTTTCCCCTGACATTATCCGAAAAATGAGTGTAACACAAGTCATAACCGCTGACACTTATGACGAGGACGGTCTCCCAATTTCATCAGGGTTAATGGACCCCAAACTCGGAACTATTGAACCCGGTCAACGCTGTAAATCTTGTGGAAACCGTGTAGGAGAATGTCCCGGGCACTTCGGTCATATTGAATTAGCTCGCCCTGTTGTCCATGTCAGCTTTGCCAAACTCATTAAGAAGTTCCTCAAAGCAATCTGTCGACGTTGTGCACGATTAAAATTGAAAGAGGAATCCTGGCCAAAGTATAAGACAAAAATGGAAGGCCATTTTGAAAAATATGGTAGTCTTAATCAAGACATTGCGGACGAAGTCTTAAAAGAAGCAGGAAAAGCAACCACTTGTCCGCATTGTGAGGCTGAACAATTCAAAATCAAGTTCGAAAAGCCTACTACATTTTATGAGGAAAAAATGGAAGGCAGTGTGCGCCTTACTCCTACTGATATTCGCGATCGTCTTGAACGTATTACTCCGGAAGACAGTTTCTTAATGGGTATTGATACTCGAGTGACACGACCTGAATGGATGATACTCACAGTACAACCCGTGCCCCCTGTGGCTGTACGCCCATCAATCACCTTAGAATCTGGAGTAAAATCAGAAGACGATCTGACTCACAAACTGGTTGACGTGATTCGAATCAACCAAAGGCTCAGGGAAAATATCGAAGCTGGTGCCCCTCAGCTCATCGTTGAAGATCTATGGGAATTGCTCCAATATCATGTAACCACTTATTTCAACAATGAAGTCTCAGGAATCCCCCCTGCCCGCCATCGTTCTGGACGCGCCTTACGAACGCTAGCGCAACGATTGAAGGGCAAAGAAGGTCGATTCCGGAGCAATCTCTCAGGGAAACGTGTTGACTTTTCTGCTCGGACCGTAATTTCACCAGATCCAAACCTTTCCATAAACGAGGTTGGGGTACCTTTAGAGATTGCGAAGACACTCACAGTCCCAGAACGCGTCACAGAATGGAATATCGAAGACATGCGCGAGTTAGTGCTTAAAGGGCCCATAGGGTATCCTGGGTGTAACTATGTCGTTCGCCCTGATGGAAAACGAATTGATCTTCGTTATGTAAAAGATCGTAAAACAAACGCTGACGGTTTAGCCCCTGGATATATCATTGAACGGCACCTTCGAACCGGAGATATCGTACTCTTCAACCGTCAACCTTCACTCCACCGGATGTCTATAATGGCCCATGAAGTCAAAGTCATGCCGTATCGCACATTTAGGCTACATCTTGTCGTTTGCCCACCATATAACGCTGACTTTGATGGCGATGAAATGAATCTTCACGTTCCTCAAAGCGAAGAAGCCCGGGCAGAAGCACGAATTCTAATGCTCGTCCAAGAACAAATCCTCAGTCCAAGGTATGGCGGTCCAATTATTGGTGGCATCCAAGATTACATTTCATCTTCTTATCTCTTAACGCGTTCCGGATCACTGTTCAATAAACGTCAGACTTGCCAACTACTAGCTTCAGCTGGGTATCGTGACGATTTACCCCCACCTGCTAAGAAACGACCTGAACCATTGTGGACTGGAAAACAGATTTTTAGCATGTTGCTTCCTAAGGGATTGAATCTTTCACTGAAAGCCCGTATCTGCCAAAAATGCGATGTCTGTCTGAAAGAAAAATGCCAATATGATGCCTATGTGCTAATCAGAGACGGACAGCTCCTTACCGGAGTCATTGACAAAAAGGCAATAGGTGCGGCTCAACCTGAAAGTGTCCTTCACCGCATAGCCAAAGACTACGGTAATCCTGCGGCTCGTCGATTTCTTGACGCCATCTGCCCCCTACTGGTTGTTCTCATCACCAACATGGGCTTCAGCATGGGAATTGACGATGTCATACTAGAACCCACAGCAATACGCCAAATAGAACAGATTCTCTCAGATGCAGAAGAAGAAGGAAGCCAATTAGTCCAAATCTATCAAGCCGACGAATTACAGCGACTTCCGGGGCGATCAATGGAAGAAACCTTTGAAATGAAAATGATAGAAATCCTTGCTCGAGCTCGTGATAAAGCCGGAGAAGTTGCCGGTAAACATCTTGGTTTAGACAAACATGCAGTAATCATGACCGGTACAGGTGCCAAAGGAAATCCTCTCAATCTTGCACAGATGGCTGCCAGTGTAGGGCAACAAGCGGTCAGAGGACAACGCATATCCCGGGGCTACCGAAAACGAACTCTCCCACATTTCACTCAAGGCGATTTATCACCTCAAGCTCGAGGATTTGTAGTTGCTAGCTATCGAAAAGGATTGAACCCCATTGAATTCTTCTTCCACGCAATGGGTGGTCGAGAAGGCTTAGTCGACACAGCTGTCAGAACAAGTACGAGTGGATACATGCAACGCCGTCTTATCAACGCTTTACAAGATGTCAAGGTTGAATATGATGGAACTGTCCGAAACTCTACCGGAGAAATCATTCAATTCAAATATGGTGAAGATGGCGTGGACCCAGCTCGAAGTGATCACGGAAAAGCTGTCAATCTAGACGTAGTTATTGAACGCGTCTTAAGTGAGGAGAAGTGATATCGGTGAGTAGTAAACAACGGGTTACAAAAAAACAAATTGAAGGAAAATTAGTTAAACTTCGAAAAAGAGGTTTACTTCCACCCCGAATCATTGAGGACCTCCGTGATCGACTAGTCGATCGGAGACTCACCTCAGCACAACTCAACAGAATTATCAAAGAAGTGGAAATTGCTTACGACTATTCATTGGTTGAACCAGGAGAAGCCGTAGGAGCTGTGGCTGCTCAATCTATTGGTGAACCAGGTACACAGATGACTTTGAAAACCTTTCACTTTGCTGGTGTTGCTGAATTCAACGTCACCCTTGGACTTCCTCGCCTTATTGAAATTGTTGATGCCCGGCGAAATCCTTCAACACCAACCATGAACGTATTCCTTGAAGAAAAACATCGAACTGATGAAAAATTTGCTCGGGAGGTCGCTCAAGGCATCGAACAAACCCGTGTCGAACGTATCGCACAAAGTGTTGAAATCGATCTTGCTGAAGGAGGCATAGTTGTTATCCTAGATCCTGATCTCATGGAAAACAAGGGTGCAACTGCGGAACTGGTCGCTGAAAGACTAGGAACTGCACGTCCAACACTGGGAGAAGTCACCCAAGATGGCAACCGAATCATTGTCACACCCGAACTCAAAGAAGGTGAAGAAGCTGTTCTTATGGCAAAACTACAGAAAACCTTCGACAAAGTACGGAATGCGCTGATCAAGGGACAAGATGGCATAAAACGCGTCTTAATTAAGAAAGAAGGAAAAGAACTGGTTCTTTACACCGAAGGGACAAACCTGAAAGGTGTATTACGCACTCAGGGCGTTGATACAACCCGAACTACTTCTAACCATATTCATGAAATCGCTGAAACCTTGGGAGTCGAAGCTGCGCGACAAATCATCATTGATGAAGCAAAAAGCGTCTTAGATGAACAGGGACTTGACGTCGATATTCGCCACATCATGCTCGTGGCAGATCTTATGACGGCTACTGGCGAGATCCGTCAAATAGGTCGACACGGAATCAGTGGAGAACAATCGAGCGTTCTTGCCCGAGCTGCGTTTGAGGTCACTGTCCGCCATCTTATTCAAGCGAGCATTATTGGTGAGGAAGATCAATTACGCGGTATTACGGAGAATGTAATACTTGGGCAATCAATTCCATTGGGAACAGGTTCGCTGGATCTTTTTATGGCCCCCTCCAAACCAAAAAAGAAACGCTAGCAATACTCTTGGTGAAACATTTTGCCAAAAAAGTACATTTTTCCAGATTTTTTTAATATGCTGTGCATAGGACTTAAAAGGGATTATTGGAATTCAGCTCGTCTCACAACCAGCTTCCGTAGCCCTTATATGCGACGGTGTGCTGCAACCTTCGTTGCATGATGCATTGCGATAAAGAAACATGATCTAAAGAGTGATTTTTAATGGATGCCGAAACTGCAATCCGATTAGCTGTGAAGTCAGGAAAAACTATGTTTGGTGCAAAACGGACTCTACATTTACTTCGAACAGGGTCACCACGTGTTGTGATATTAGCTGCAAATGCACCAAACCAACTAGTCAACGAAGTTGATTCACTTGCGAAGGCCAATAAAGTGCCTATCCATACCTATCGAAGCAATAGCTGGGATCTTGGGCAAGTGTGTGGACGACCTCACATGGTGGCGGCCCTAGTAGTCTTAGATCCTGGTGATGCTGATATTGCTGCATTAACTGGAGCTCGAAAGAAGTGACGACGTCAGATATCAAATTGAACATGGAAGAAATCAAACTGATGGCGCTCTTTGGTGACATCACCGGAGCCGAAGTGAAAGACTGCATCGTAGATCAAGATGGAGACCGAATCATATTCGTCGTCGGTTTTGGCCATCTTGGATTAGCCATTGGTCGGCGTGGGACAACCATTAAACGAGCACGAACAATTCTGAAACGTGACATAGATGTTGTAGAGGATGCCGAAACCGCAGAAGGCTTTGTGCGAAACGCCTTAGCTCCGGCAAAAGTATCAGGTGTAAACGTTCAAGAAAAATCTAAAGGACGCCGTGTTGCTGTAATTACTGTCAACAGTGAAAACCGTGGGCGAGTAATTGGGAGAAACGGCAGAAACATTGAACGTGCACGAATGCTAGCAAAACGACACCATGGTATTGATGCCATAGTAATTGCTGAGCCTTCAGATGAAATTTCTTAATATGCCTAATCCAACCGATAGATGACAAAAGTTTTAAGGCATTTCGCGGAATCGCAGCACCCTGAATAATCGTGAGGTAAAAAAAGATTGCCTGGATCGAAATCCCCGTCAGGAGAATTTGCTGGCCGAACATTGAAGAAGAAACGTAAGAAGCTTCGCTGGAAGGATCGCTATTACAAGCGACGGATGCTTCGACTTGATGTAAAGGCTGATCCACTTGAGGGAAGTCCCCAAGCGCGGGCTATAGTATTAGAAAAGGTAGGCATCGAATCCAAACAGCCGAATTCTGCTATCCGAAAATGTGTTAGAGTGCAGTTAATCCGAAATGGTCGCCAAATTACAGCGTTTCTCCCTGGTGATGGCGCTCTCACCTATGTCGATGAGCACGATGAAGTCATCGTCGAGGGCATCGGTGGCTCTCGTGGCAGATCAATGGGCGACTTACCGGGTGTCCGTTGGAAAGTTGTTAAATGCAACGGAGCCTCCCTCGATGCAATGATTATTGGTAAAGTCGAGAAACCTCAACGTTAACTTTCAAGGTGCAACTCAATCATGTCCGCTGAACCCGCCCCCGAAACTTCTACTGCTCCTGAAATCAAAATCTTTGGACGCTGGAGCACTAAAGGCATCCAAATTTCTGATTCCGGTCTGAGAAAATACATCAGCCTTAAGCCTGTTATTATTCCTCACACCTTTGGCCGTCATGAACACCGGCGATTTGGTAAGGAAAAAGTTCCTATCGTTGAACGGTTCATAAACCGACTAATGACACCCGGCTGGGCTAGCCGACGAAGTC